>ULXL01009002.1_pt1 | contig 10551 bp, 8 predicted proteins | sample 1961241 | NCBI WGS metagenome assembly ULXL01 (sample SAMEA4835837, study PRJEB28245) | human gut metagenome | biome: gut microbiome; material: fecal sample | place: Denmark | collected 2008
TACTTGGTGTAGGCAGCGTAGGCGACGAACAGCTTGTTGGCAATGCCGTCGGCGATGGAGTACATCTCGGCGTTGGTGCCGGCGGTGGCGGCGACGGCGTCAGCCATGGCGGTGCCTTCACCGGTAGCCTTGACGACATCGGCGATGGCGACGGCCATGCCCTCGGCATCCTGCTTGACGGTACCGGTCATCTTGCCGGCAGCGATCAGTTCCTTGGCGGCGTCGGTAGCATCAACACCGAACACGGGGATGGTGGTCGCGCCCTCGGCGCCGGTGTTGTAGCCGGCAGCTTCCAGAGCGGAGATAGCGCCTTCAGCCATGTTGTCGTTGTTGCAGATGATCAGCTCGATCATGTTGCCGTTGGCCTCGTTGTACTGGGACAGGTTGGTGTTCATGTAGTCCAGAGCAGCCTGTGCGCTCCAGGCGCCGCCCAGATCCACCTGATACTTGGAGGCGTTGGAAGCGTCGAAGTACTCCAGAGCGGGCTTGCCGGCAGCGGTCAGGACAGCGTCGGCATCCTCAACACCGAACTGGGTGCGGTAGATGGCCTCAACGTTGGCCTCGTCGCCCTTGAACATGGCATAGGAGATCTTGCCGTCGCCATTCAGGTCAACAGCATCCCAGTTGGCCAGCAGGTACTCGCCGACCATCTTGCCCTGCAGGTGACCGGCTTCGGGAGCGTCGGTGCCGATGAAGCAGATGTTGGCGTTGGCGTTCAGGACGGTGCCTTCCTCGCCGTCAGCCTCGATGGCGCGGTTGAAGAAGATAACGGGGGTGCCGTTCGCCAGAGAGATGATCTCGTTGGCAACGTCGGGGGAGCCGGAAGTGACCATGTTGACGACCAGCAGGTTGTAGCCGTCGGTGACAGCGGTCTGGATCTGCTCGTTCTGGGTGGTCTGGTTGTTGTTGCCGTCGAAGTTGTTGTAGGTAACGCCCAGGCTGTCCAGCTGTGCGTCCAGAGCGGTACGGACGCTGGAAATGTAGGTGTCGGCGAAGGTGTAGTAGAACACGCCGACCTTCAGCTCGGAAGCTTCGACCTGAGCCTCGGTCTCGTTCCCTGCGGGAGCGGGGGTGGTAGCGGCGTTAGTGCTGGGGGTGGTGGTCTTGGAGCCGCAGGCGGCCATGGCGACTACCATGACAAGCGCGAGCAGCAATGCAAGTGCCTTTTTCATTGCTTTTTTCCTCCATAAAATTCATTTTTTGGTTTCGCCGGGTTGGCTTCACCGTGACTATATTGTATCAGATACGGATTTTTTTCACAGTCATTTTTCCTCGCGGATTTTCTCAAAAATTTTTGCCGCCTCCAAAAAACGCGTTCCGTTTTTGTGCAATAAGTCCTAAAAAATGGTGGAAATTGCAAGCAAGCCGATCAACCGAAAGAAAACATGGCCTTCTGGCTCTCCATGGTAAACATATTTTCTTTGGTGACGATGGTGGTCGCGGTGTCGATGAGCGCCGTGGAATCGAATTTTTCCCCCTGCAAAACCTGCCACGCCTTTTCTACGCCCAGATACCCCATGGCGTAGGAATTCTGCACCACCAGGGCGGCCACCGCCCCCGTTTGCAGCAGCTCGATGCAGTTGACGTTGCTGTCGAAGGACACGGCGTGTACCTGACCCGTCAGCCCCAGGGAGTCCACCGCCTGAGCCACGCCCACGGCCAGCGGCTCGTTGAAGCCGATCAGCACGTTGATCTCCGGATGCTCCCGCAGCAGCTTCTCCGCCGCCAGACGGGCTTCCAGGGCGTCGGTGGAAACATTGACGGCGTAAATGCCCTTGACCCGGCTGTCCCCAAGCAGCACCTCCCGGAAGCCCTGCTCCCGCTCCCGGCAGTTCTGGGTCTCGGCGTAGGCGTTGACAATGCCCACAACGATTTTTTCCTGCGCCGTTTTCAGCGCGGCCTCCCCGCTCATGCGCCCGGCCGCCACATTGTCCGTCCCGATGCGCACGGAAACGCCTTTGGAATCCACATCGCTGTCAATGACCACCACCCGGACGCCCGCGGCCACGGCTTCGTCGATGGCGGCGGCGTTTTCCGTGTAGCTGATGGCGGAGAAGACGATGGCGTCCGCCCCGTCGGCCACGGCCTGCCGGATGTAGTCGTTCTGGGTCTCAAAGTCCTCCTCCGTGTCCGGGGCAAGGATGGTCAACTGCACGTTATATTCGGATTTCGCGGCGTTTGCCCCGGAAAAAACCGCTTTCCAGAACTCCGTGGTGGAGGATTTGGCGATCAGATAGATATTGTACGACCCGCCGCTCTGATGCGTACCGGCGCAGCCGGAAAGGCACACCAGCAGCGCCAGGAAAACGGCGATCCACTTAATGCTTTTCATGCTCCACCTCCTCCCGTACCTTCGGCATACGCACCGTTACCTTCGTCCCCTCGTCCGGGACGCTTTCGATGGTGATGCCATAGGCGTCGCCGAACCAGATTTTCAGCCGGTCGTTGACATTCTTGATGCCGATGCCGGACTTTCCGTCGGGCTTGCGGCGGAAAATTTCCTCAATCTGCTCCGGCTCCATGCCCACGCCGTTGTCCTCCACCGTGAAGAGAACATCCTCCCCGTCGGCGCGGACACGGATCTCAATATGTCCCTCGTCCACCAGACCGTTGACGCCGTGGTAGATGGCGTTTTCGATGATGGGCTGGAGGGTGATTTTGTTGCACAGGTACTCCGTGCAGTCCTCCTGAACGTCAAAATGATAGGAAAACTGCTCCTTGTAGCGCACGCTCTGGATTTGCAGGTAGCTTTGGGCGTGCTGCACCTCGCTGCGGATGGGGATCAGCTCGTGTCCCTTACTGATGCTGATGCGGAACAGCCGCGCCAGGGCGTTGACCATCACCACGGCTTCCGCGTTCTTCCCCTGCTCACACATCCAGGAAATGGAATCCAGGGTATTATACAGGAAGTGGGGGTTGATCTGCGCCTGTAAGGCTTTCAGCTCCGTCTTGCGCAGGTTGACTTCCTCACTGCGCACCGTGGCCATGAGCTTCTGAATCTTTTTGACCATGTGGTCAAAGGACGCCGACAGGTTCTCCACCTCCCGGACGCCGGTGACGGGTTCATAGGAAAAGCCCTCGCCGGTTTTCTCAAAGCTCTGCATGGCGACGATCAGATCGTGAATGGGACTGGACAACACCCGGGAAAGCATCAGGCTCAGCAGCACCGCCGCAGCCAGAATAAACAGTGCGCCGATGAAGGTAATGCGCATGATCTCCCGCAGGGCGTCGGTAATCAGCTCCTGAAACGAGCTGACGCCTACGACCCGCCAGATGCCGTTTTCCAGCGTCTGGACGGTGTAGATGGTGCTCCCCTCCACGTGCGTCCCGTCCGGGAGAGAGGCCGTCAGGTCGGTATTCTCGCTTTTCAGCTCGGAATAGATGAGCTGCTGCTGGGGGTGGTAAACGAGGTTTCCCTCCGTGTCCTCAAGGAAGCAGTAGCCCCGCTGGCCGATGCCCACGCCGCTGATATAGGTGGAAATATTGGAGCAGCTCACGTCCACGGCGATGTACCGCTCCCCCTCCCGGGTAAGGGACGGGCGGATGATGGTCACGACCCATGGGTAGTCCTCCACAAAAATCGACATCACGTGGGGCGCGGAAATGAAGCCCGTCTCGTAAAGCTCCCGCTTGTCCGGGTCAAAGGAAAGGTTTTGCAGGATATCTTCCCGCAGACGGCGGCCAAGGCTGTAGCAGTTGCGCATTTCCCCCTCCGCGTCGTAGGTGGTGACGGCCACCACGTCGGCGCGGATCTCCAGGAACGCCTCGAACCGGGCTTCCCGTTCCTCCGCCGGCAGCTCCAAGTAGCCGGTCAGCAGCGTCACCGCGTCGTTCATGTCCTCCAAATATTCATTCATGGTGCTGCCGGCCTGGGCGATGGCCTGACGGCTGGTGGTCTCGGCGTTGCGCAGCAGCGTCTGACGGTAGGTCTGCATAAAGACCAGATTGGCGCACAGCAGCACGCTCACCGCAACCGCCGTGAGCGTGAGCGCCATGATAAGATTCATGCTGAGTCCCTTTTTCTTCATGCGTTGGCCTCTTTCTGCTCCTGACGCATCCGCGCCGGGGATTTTCCGTAGTATTTTTTGAAGCAGTAGCCGAAATAGCTCTGGTCGGCGTAGCCGCAGCGGCGGGACACCTCGGCAATGCGGCTGCTGCCGCTCCACAGCAGCTTCAGCGCCACGTCCATCCGCTTCTGGATCAGCAGGTTCATGAAGGTGTCGCCGTAGAATTTTTTGATATTCGCGCCCAGATAATTGGCGCTGATGTGCAGCCGCTCGCTGACGGATTGCAGCGACAGCTCCTCGTCCATGTATTCCTTCTCGATGATCTTCAGCGCCCGGGCGCAGAGCATGGCCATGTCGTCCCAGCCCCCGGCGGCGTACAGTCCGCCGCCTCTGCGGGCGATTTTCAGGGCTTCCATGGCTTCTAAGTAAGCGGCGTGTCCCTCGCCGAGAGAGGCGTACTCCTTGCTTAAGCCCGCCAGCGCTTCCCCGCCCCATGCCCGGCGGGTAGCCTGCCGCAGCTCGTCCAATGACGCATACAGCCGCCCGAACCCGTTGCCGGAGGCCAGCAGAAGCACCGCCCGGTCGCCGCTGGAAAATCCGCAGCAGGAAAACGCCCGGGAGAAAATCCGCTCCGCCATGGGAAGCAGCTCCGGGTGCGCCCCGTCGGGCAGGCTGAACGCCGCCACCACGATATGCTCGTCCCCCCGGATTTCCATTCCGGCGCTTCGCAGGGATTCCGCCGCGGCCGGCGGCTCCGGGCGGGCGTACTCGTCCAAAAGCATCGTGGCCGTGACCATCCGCAGCGCTTCCGCGCCGCCCTGAGGCCGGGTCAGGCTGGCAAGGCGCTTTTCGATTTTGTCGTGGATTTTCCGCAGTTCCTCCGTCAGCTCCGCCATGCTGATGGGCTTGAGAAGGTAGGCCACGATCTCGTCCTCGATCCCGGCCTTGGCGTACTCAAAATCGTCGTAGCCGCTTAGGAAAGCCACTTGCAGCAGCGGCTGGACGGCCTTCGCCTGTCTGGTGAGAGCCGTCCCGGAAATAAACGGCATCCGGATATCCGTCAGCAGGAAATCCGGCTGAAGCGCTTCCACCAGCTGCAAGGCATCCAGTCCGTTCCCGGCGCGTCCCACAAGGCGGAAGCCCAGAGATTCCCAGTCGATCAGCTGGCAGACGGCGCCCAGCAGCTCCGGTTCATCGTCCGCCACCAGAACGGTCAACACCTGATGCTTTTCCATGCTCAGCCCTCCATTCGCATTGTTGATTTGATTATAAAAGATTTCCCGAAAAAACACAAGCCCGGAATGCAAAAATACAACATTCCGGGCTTGTTTGCCTGATTACATGCCGACGTCCTTCCGGCTTACGGCGATCACCTCTATGTAGAAATTCATCATCACTTCATCCGACATGGAATTCAGCGCGTAGACGAAATTCGCGGGGTCATTGGAGTATTCCGTGACGACATAGCTTCCGTTCCATTTCACCGAAGTGATGACGTCCGCCTGATTGTAGCCGGGTTTTGCCCCGTGGCTGACCGACGTCACCAGAACATCCTGAGAAAAGTCCCACGTCTCGTAATAGGGGATCCCCGGGCAGTACGCCGCCATAAAGGAACTCCATTCCTCCTCGGAGGCGATCATTTTCGTTCCGTAGCCGCAGAAGCGCTCATAATTTTCCGTGTCGTCCAGAGATACCGCCGTGAAGCCGCGGTAGATCATCCGGAAATCAATGGGAACGCCCTCGGTCTCCGGCGCGTTGACCGGCACCGGGTCTTCCGGTGCCGCCAGCGCTTCAACGGATACGCTGTCCTCCGTCTGCAAAACCGTTTCTTCCGGTGCCGTGGTCTCCGGCGTTTTCTGCCCGCCGCAGGCGGAAAGAAGCAGCAGCATCACCGCCAGCATAAGACAAGTTTTCTTTTTCATTGTGTTCCCTTTCCGCTCTTACTGAGCTGCCGGATAGGTTTGCCACTGAATATCGGTTTTGCCTTCGCCGTCTCCTGCCTGTCTTGTCTCCCACTGATAGGTAAGCCAGTTCCAGTGCAGTTTTGCCCAGCCGTCATTGTCTCCGCCGCCGGAGTAGGCAAAGCTTCCGTCTTCCTTGATATTCGACAGCTGCCGGTGATAGAATCCCGTGCCGTCTACCATGGAGAATTTGCTGACATACTTCATAACAATACACATGACCTGACTGTTTTCCCCGTATTGGAAGTCAACGACCGCCTCCCGAACGCCGTCTCCATCCATATCGACAAAGGCGTACCGGGTGACAGAGACGTCGAAGCCCAGCTCCTCACCGGCCTTCTGGCAATATTCCTCCAATGTACAGTCGAGGTATTCCTCGGAGAAGAACGTTCTCTGATTCTGAATCACTTCCAGAAGGATGCCTTCTTCCTCCTCCCGGACGCCCTGGACGTTCTCCGGGAGGGGATTCCGGGGCACGCCCACCCGGACGTAGGATTCCCGAATCCGATTGTATTCCGCCTCGGTGATCTCCGTCCACATCAGGCCGGACGCGCCGCCGGATTCGCTCCAATAGAATTTCCCGTCCGCGCTCTCCATGACGGTCTCCGCCATCGTAAGCTGCTTGTCCTGCACCCGGTAATATTCGTTCAGCTGGACGCCCTGCAAATCGCCGCAGTCCTTTTCCAGAAGGTTCCCCTCGCACAGGTAAAGTCCCACGGTGGGGTCGTCCTCCGGATAGCTGCCGCCGCCGTATATGCACTGCGTCTGCCCATCGACCTGCACCACGACCTCGTAAATGAAGCCGTAGCGCGTGCTCCAGATGAGCATTTCCTCCCCACCGTCGCCGTCCAGGTCCACATATTTGGGGCTGAAATCTCCGATGCTGCCCTCCGAGCCGGGAGAGCCGGGAAGCCAGCTGGCATAATATGCCGCATATGCCGCCCGTTCGGGGGAATCCATCGCCGTTTGGTCAGGGGCGGCAGTTTCCGGCTGGGTGGGCTCTGCCGTTGTCTCCACGGGGATACGTTTCGACGGAGCGAAGTACTGTGCCATGGTGGGCTTCGGTGCGGTTGTCCTGCTGCAGGCGGAAAGAAGCAGCAGCATCACCGCCAGCATGAGACATAGTTTCTTTTTCATCGGTCTTCCCTTTCTTTAGTTCAGCACAATGGGCGCTTCCTCCACGACCTCTTCCGTCAGGCAGTCGTGAGAGCGCATCCACTCCAGCGTATGCGCGGAGTCGGCAAAGACGGACAGGTACGCGCCGGTGGCATACACATCGTTCTCCCCCCAGAGGGATATTGTCAGGGACTTTGTCTTGTAATATTCCTCGTTATACTTGTCGTAGTCCCAGAAATATCCCAGATGGTAAGCACTTCTCTGGGTCATGGTGCGCTCATCGCAGTCGGCCTTGACGGCGGCCAGCAGAGACTCCACCAGCTCCGGCGTGATCTGGTATTCATGCAGAGTCATGTCTCCGATGTTCATGGAGGTGATATCCTCCGGGTTAAAGCCATCCTGATAGCCGTACCGTGACTGCTTCCATACCTGTTCCCAGCGGCTTGCGTACTCTTTTACGATCTTGCCCTCGTCCAGATTTGCCCAGATGTTGTAGTTACGGGTCATGGTGCAGCCGTTTTTCAGCTTATAATAAATGGTGATGTCATCTGTGGTCAGCATCGGCCCGTCGGCGTTGTAGCCGCCCTCACCGTAGACGAAGCCGCCCTCCGGCATGACCGGGTGCTTTTCCTTTTCCTCCCGGTGCAGGATGTAGGCCAGCGGGTAGTCGCCGTAGCTCTCGATGCGGTCTTCCAGCGCCATGGCGTGGAGGGTGGTGATCTGCCGGATGTCTTCCTCGTCGGTCAGCTCCAGCCCGTCAAAATTCAGGGTCACGGAGCTGACGTCCTCCACATCCGGGACGCGGTCTTCAATGCCCAGCACGTCAAAGCGGGTAGCGACCAGGCTCACGGCGACCATGGCGGTCAGAAGCCCCAGCCCGATCCAGCTGCGCAGCTGGAACACCCGGGTGGTGCGCTTCAGAAGCATTTTTGCGCCGAACCAACCGGCGGCGCCGCCGCAGAACAGAAGAAGATACAGCATGGACATACCGGCGCCAATTTTGGATGCAAAGAAGGATTCCACGCCCATAACGACCAGCGTACCGGCCACCACGGCGCAGACCAGCTGAAACAGCGACCGCAAAATGGGGAATGCAATGGCGTCCCCGGCGCATTCCAGATTCCGCTTCCGGTACAGGAGCAATCCCACAATGGCAAAGACGATGCCCACCGCCGCGTAGATCAGCAGGGACGTGAATTTCCCCTGATCGACGCTGAACGCCGCCACCATCTCACTTTCCCGGCCGTAGAACCGCAGCGACAGCTGGTGGAAATCCTCCACCGCCACATAAGCGCCGCTGGTCATATCCGCCACGGGCGTCAGCAGGCTGACCCACCTGTCCGGCGTGACCACGCCGAAGAGCATGGGCGTGTAAAGGGTATTGATAATATAGTAGAGGATAAACGCGCCGCCGTTCAGCACCGCGTACACCACCGCCATGGCAAAGCGGTTGCCGGTGCAGAACACGCTGAAAATCGCCGCGCCGAAGAAGGTGATGAATTGCAGGTTGGTGCCGACGTACCACAAAAGGGCGATCTGCCACGCGTTTTCCACAATGGTGGCGTTCAGCAGCGGCACGGACAGCAGCGCCATCACCGCCGTGGGAATCATGGAGAACAGCAGTCCGGAGACCACGTTGGTCAGAAACAGCGTCTCCCGGCGCATGGGCATGGCGTGCAGAGCGTTGCACATCCGGGAATTATACAGGTCGCCGAACAGCAGCATGGCGCACAGCGGCGCGAAGAACAGGTTCACGAGACCCATGACCTGAATGCATTCCCCCATCCGGGAGGCGAACCAGAACGTCCGGCCCATTTCCTCATTGTTCTGATATAGCATCATCATGCCCAGAATCAGGCACAGGGTGTATACCGCCATCACCGGGGCGAACCGGGTCAGGTTCTTTTTGAACACGGTTTTATTAAAGAAGGATGTCTTTGATTTCATAGTCCACGCCTCCCAGCTCGTAAATGAAGATTTCCTCCAGGGACAAGGGCAGCACATCAAAATACGCGGGCTTGCACGCCGCCATTTTCGCGCCGACCTCCTCGGCCTCCCCCCGGACGATCAGGGTCTTTAAGCGTCCGGAAACGGTCGCGTTGAGAATGTCCAGCTCCTGAGGCGCGTCGCCCACCAGCTGCAATTTCACGGTGCTGCCCTGCATGTCCGCAAGGCTCTTTTCCAGCAGCATTTTGCCCCGGTTCATGATGCCCACGTAGTCGCACACGTCCTCCAGCTCCCGCAGGTTGTGAGACGAGATAAGCACCGTGGTGCCGTGCCCCGCCACGTCGGAGAGAATCAGACCCATGACCTGCCGCCGCATCACCGGGTCGAGGCCGTCCACCGGCTCGTCCAGGATCAGCGTCTTCGGGCGGGTGCAGATGGTCAGATGAAACGCCGCCTGCTTCTGCATACCCTTGGAAAACCGGCGGATGGGCGTCCGCTTGGGAAGCTGGAACACGTCATACAGCTTGTCAAAAAGCTGATCGTCAAAGGTGGGGTAAATGCCCCGGTAGAACTTGCGCATATCCTCCAGCGTCGCGGAGGGGTAGTAGAAAATCTCGTCGGGGATATAGCCGATGGCCGCCTTCACGGCGGGATTTTCATAGATCGGCTGCTCATCCATGGTGACGCTGCCGCTGTCCGGGCGGTAGACGCCGGTGAGGTGCCGGATGGCAGTGGACTTGCCCGCGCCGTTGGGGCCGACAAGGCCGTAGACCCGCCCGCTCGGGACGGTCAGGGTCAGGTCGTCCAGCGCCTTAAAATTGCCGAAGGTCTTGGTCACATTCTTCATTTCAAGCATGTCTATGGTCTCCCTTCTCGATTCTGGCCACCAGCTCGCCGTGGCTCGCGCCCATGGTCAGCAGCGCCGCGGCGGCTTCGTCGAAGCTCAGCAGCAGCCGTTTTTTCTCCCGTTCTCTGATCTCTCCGTCGCCGCAGACGAAGCAGCCCTTTCCCGGCACCGTGGCGATCCACCCTTCCGCTTCCAGCCGCCGGTAAGCGCGCTGGATGGTATTGGGGTTAATGGCAAGCTGAGCGGCCAGATCCCGGACGCTGGGCAGCTTCTCCCCCGGCCGCAGCACGCCGCCGGTGATCTGCTCCCGGAATCCGTCCACGATCTGCGCATAGATCGGCCGGGAGTCCCGGTAATCCAAGTGTACCATGGTATTCCTCCTTAACTGTATTAGTTGTACTAGTACGGTTAGGATAACGCAGGATACAGGATTTGTCAATACGAGGGGAGATTAAGAGTTTATTAAATAACGAGCCGTTCAGGGACAGCAAAACCCCGGCAGGCCGTCTGGCCTGCCGGGGCGTGTACCTGAGGCGGAAATTTGTCAAGGATATTTTTGCTGACTGTCATGTATCTCCAGACATAGAAGCAGCACCTGCGGTTTCAAAAGAAGCACCTGTGCTCTGTCTGCCATTCGCGCTACATGGCAGAGCAAAGGCAAGTCCGGCGAGCA
>ULXL01056147.1_pt1 | contig 10511 bp, 9 predicted proteins | sample 1961241 | NCBI WGS metagenome assembly ULXL01 (sample SAMEA4835837, study PRJEB28245) | human gut metagenome | biome: gut microbiome; material: fecal sample | place: Denmark | collected 2008
ATTAACTAATTTACGGATGAAATTCCTATTATATAAAAAAAGAAACCAATAAGGTTTCTAAAAATCATCTCTACTTCTTAAGAATGGAGGAATATCGATATCACCATCATCATCTTCATCATTCTTAGTATTATAACTACTCATACTTGGATAGTCATCATCAAAAGTTTGATTATTGTCATCAAATCCTGTAGCAATTACAGTAACAATAACTTCATCATTTAAGTTTTCATTAATAACAGCACCAAATATGGTATTAATATCAGTCTTAGCTGCTCCTCTTACGACTTCAGCAGCATCTTCAGCTTCAAATAAAGTTAACGAATTACCACCAGTAATATTAATGATTGCATCAGTAGCACCATCAATTGTGGTTTCAAGTAGTGGACTTGCTACAGCTTGTTTAGCCGCTTCAATGGCTCTATTTTCACCAACACCAATTCCAATACCAATAATAGCATTACCACGTTTAGCCATAATTGCTTTAACATCGGCAAAGTCTAAGTTAACAAGACCAGATACTGCAATTAGGTCTGATATTGATTGAACACCTCTTCGTAAGACATTATCTACTTCTTTGAAGGCTTCAATCATAGGAGTTGTTCTATCGATTATATCTCTTAACCTATCATTTGGAATGACGATTATGGTATCAACATGTTTTCTTAATTCATCAATACCTACTTCGGCTTGTTCCATTCTCTTCTTACCTTCAAATTTGAAAGGTTTAGTAACGATACCTACCGTTAGTGCCCCTAGTTCTTGAGCAATTTCAGCAACTATTGGAGCAGCACCAGTACCTGTTCCACCACCCATACCGCAAGTTACAAAGACCATATCAGCACCTTGTAAGGCTTCTTCAATATCTTTCTTACTTTCTTGAGCCGCTTCTCTACCAATTTCTGGATTAGCTCCAGCCCCTAAACCTTCGGTTAAAGTTTTACCTATTTGTAATTTAGTTTCTGCTTTACTAACATTTAATACTTGTAAATCTGTATTAGCAACAATAAATTCAACCCCAATAACTCCTGATTCTATCATTCTATTAACGGCATTGCATCCACCGCCACCAACACCAATTACTTTAATTTTTGCTATTTGATCTACTTTTGCTTCGTACATATTATCTCTCCTTATTTAATCAAAGAAATAGCCGAATACTTTTCCAATTACTCCATTACTTGATAGTTCCTCTCCATTGGATAATTTGCTAAATTCTTCTTGTTCTTTTATATTTAATAATGAATATTCTCTATTTTTTAACTTTTGATTATAATCATACCATTTTATTATTCCCACTACACTAGAATATATATTATTTCTAACGCCTAGTTCATGAATGTTACCAAGAGTAACATTTTTACCAAAAATACTTTCGGCTACTAAGTTAAAATCTTTAGTCTCTGTTACTCCACCTGTAAGTATTATATAACTAATTTCTTTTTTTGTTAAGACATTTATTTGTTTTTTTGCTAAGTTAAGTATTTCTTTTAGTCGGGATTCAACTACTTCACTTACTTCGTATTGATTTATACTGATGTTTTTTTCCTCTTTATTTTTGATATTAATGGTTTCAGCAGATATTGCCATTCGTTTATGGGCTAAGGCAAATTCTTCTTTAATGTCTTTAGCTTTTTCTTTATCTATTTTATAGATGTAGGCAATATCATTAGTTACGTTAGACCCTCCTAGGTAGGTTGTGGAGGTATTAGTTAAGACACCTTTATTGATTATTGATACACAGGTAGTTTGTTCACCAATGTTTATGATGGCTCCAACTTGTTTATCAAATTCTTTATTTCTAAATTGAAAGTAGTCACCTATAGATGCAAATGCTATATCAACAACATCAACATTAATTTTTTCTAAGCATTCTAAGTAGTCATAGACTTCACTTTTTAAAGCACTTATTATGACTGTTTTTACTTCAAGAGTTTTACTGATTAAGTTTTTAGGCTCTAATACTTTGGTTCCGTCTTCTAAAGTATAGTTGATTGGCATTATTGTAACTAGTTCCATGTTATCTTGAACGACATGGTAAGCACTTTTTTTAACTACGGATACGATATCTTCGGCAGTTATGATGCCGTCTTCCGATTTTACATTGATTTTTCCTGTACCTAGAGTGAATTCCGCACTACTGGAAGGTACAATTACTAAAGTTTTAGTAACTTCAAAACCTAGTCTATCGTTAATATCTTTAAATAGTTCTTTTAATTTGTTTACTAATTCTTCTTTATTGATTATTTTACCTTTTTTGATTGTGTTATTAGGAATTGTACTTACGCCTAAAATATTTAGCTTTTCTCCTACTGTTTCTGCTACTACTAACTTTAAGGCATTTGCGCCAATATCTAAACTAGCCATTATCTTACGCATAAGTATCCTCCCTACCTTATAGATAATTATACTAAATTTTTTTCTACTTTTCAATTAGAAAGTTGACTAATGTTTTACCAATATTTTACTTTTTCTTCACTCTAGGTAAGTTTTTTAGTTTCTTGAGGTTTAGGAGAAAAAAGTTCTACCTTTTCAAGTAGAATCTTTGTTGTTATTTTTCTAAAGTTTCTTTAATCGTTTGAATTTCTTCTATAGATAATCCTGAAGCCTGCGAAATTGTCTCAATGTTTACGTTTAAATTCAATAAATTTTCAGCCATTTTTTGTTTTTCTTCAAGACGACCCTCAAGACGACCTTTATTCTCACCAGTTTCTGCAGCTAAAGCCATGTCAGTGTTATATACTTTTTCTTGTTCTTCTTGCTCATTAATATACATTAAGTTACTAAATTGATTTGAATAATTTTTCATAAAGAAAGCCACCTTACTAAGTATTGGATCATCGCCTGCTAGCGTTTTAGTTTCTTGAATACTACTACTAACTAATATTTTTAAGGCTCTATATAACCAATTCCTAGTTTCATTATAAGCAATTTCTTCGACATTTTCAAGATATACGAAAACAAATTCAGGCGTATACTTCATTACTTTATTTGTGCGGTTGCTTCTCATGGCAAAACCTTCCGTAAGATAATTGCAATCAGCATCATATTTGCCACGAATAAAGTTCACTTGAATAAGTCTTAGCTTCTTGTAATTTTTGCCATCAACTTCTTCGCTTATAACAATGCGAAAGGCATAGTTAGTACCTTTAATAACATTACCAGTGGAAAAACTTGAATAAGCTTCAACATCAATGAGAAAATTATCGTCAACATGTAATAATAAATCTGTTATCATTTTCTTACTGCTGTGTTGTTCAAGTGGTAACTCGGCATCAACAAAATAAGATGCTTCAATGCTTTTGGGATTAATATCAAGTAATTCGATTAGAATTTTATTAATGAATTCTTTATATGTTTTACAAACGGCTTTAAAAGGGCGGTCATAAATCAGTGGAATTTGATAATCCGGATTGATTTTTTTGTATTCTACAATATTTCTTGGCACAACTTTAGTCTCGTTTATTATACTATCGATCATTTTATCACCACCCTTCTCCATAGATTTTTTGCTAGTTTTTTCATCAAAACCTCCGATTTTTCTAAGAGGGAAAAAATACTTTCTCCACTACTCTTTATTACCGGAAAAGGGCCAATTTTCTTTTTTTTCTTTGCATTTTTGACAATATTTTTTTCAAAAATGTCAAAATTTGACATAAATTTGACATAAAACAAACAAAATTGGTAATAAAAAAAGAAGAAAGTACATTCTTCTAAAATATAATTTTTACTTCTTAATTAGATAGATAATTTTACCTAGTAAATTAGTAGGAATAACAAAGGCCCCTAAAAGTTCTTCAACATAACCATTAAAGCCTTTTTTAAACTCATAAACACCATAATCTTTACCTTGAGGATTAAATAAATCTTTAATACCATAGAAGTTATATCTTGAATAGTGATTATCGCAAGCATAACTAATGATTTCCCATTGTAAGCGATATTGTCCACAAAAACTCATATATTCATCATAAGAGCCACTGAAAAGATATACTACTTCATCACCCCAAAGGATAAACATCGCAGCAGATAAAGGAATAATATTGCCCTTCTCTTTCTTAATGGCTTTAGCTTCTTCAATTTTTTTAGTATTACTTTTAACTTCTTGAGCTAGAGATAATTTGCGATTTTTATTAGAAGGTGAATCACTAAGGGTTATAATTCGTTCGTTGGCACTTTCAATTTCTTTTTCTAAGTTAGTAATATATTTATCACAATCTAATTCACAAATATAGAAAACAACTTTATCTTTAAAAGCTTTGTACATATCTTGATAATACTTTAAAGTTTTATCTTTAAACCCACGTCTAGCACAGGTATCTTCAGTTATTTTTTTAAATAAAGGAAGTTCTTCTAGTGTTAGTTTTCTAACGTTTAATAAATATTTATTTAGGGTTTTATTGATATTATTTCTAGTATTAGGTTTGAATGTTTTAAATAGTTCTTCTTTAGTTTTGCCTTCTATATCTAAGCAGTAGTTCCATTTCACTTGGGTATATTCACCAATATAGTGATACCCTAAAGTAAGAAGAGAATCTTTAACACTTAAATTATTTATACCCCCTTCGACTATCTTACCATCCGTATCCCTTTGCTCGCTAACAATATAAGGGTCAATATATAATCTAAAGCCTTTCTTACTCTTAATAAATTTTTTTATTTCTTTAGTAAAAAATTTAAGAAGTTCATTATTAGAATAGTCCATTAAAAAGCCTTTGTAAGCATTAAAAGTTTTATAGTTAAAATATTTAGATTCTTTATAGGCAACAAGAATAGATGCCGCTACTACTTTATCATTATCTTTAACTCCTACTAAGTAGACTTCTTCTTTATTATTTTTATAACGTTTTAAAGTTTCTAGAGATTGAAAAAAGTTTTTGCAAGATACTTCTTTACTAAAAGTATCAAATTCAGTTTCGGTTAATTCACAAAATTTCATAATAGTCCTTTCTACTAGTCCCATTCATTATATCATATTCTATTTTTAATATGGGATATTTTTTGGGTTTTAATCATAATAAAAGAAGTTTTTGACACTTCTTATTATTTCATTTTTAGTTTGATAAATTTTTGATATTCACCATGGAAGAAGGTTAAAAATTTATTAACATCGTCTAATGTGGTGATACTTGATAGGCTTATTCTGATAGTTGTTGTGGCACGGGCTTTATCATTATAGATAGCCATAACGGATGTTGATAGTTCGCCACTGGAACAGGCGGTGTTAGTACTTATATATACTTCGTGTTCTTCCATGGCATGGACAAAGCTTTCGGGTTTAATATTCATAAGACTGATATTTAAAATATGGGGAATAGAATACTTAGTTTGATTGATTTTAATATCTTTGTAATGGGAAATATCGTGAACTATCTTATCATTTAGGCGTTTAACGAAGGCTTCTTTACGATCTAAGTCGTTTAAGGCTAGGCGCATGGCTTTAGATAGAGCCACAATCAAAGGAAGTGGTGGTGTTCCTGGGCGGATATTATTATATCTTGTACTACCATGAATAATGGGAATTAGAGAGACTTTACTATTTTTATAAAGTAAGCCAATACCTTTAGGGCCGAATATTTTATGACCACTCATAGATGCCATGTCGACATCAAATAGATTGATACTAACTTTGCCAAAGGCTTGGGTTAAATCACTATGGAATATCGTATTGGGGTTTTCTTTCTTAATTATTTGTCTAATCGTTTTTAGGGGTTGTCTTACACCTGTTTCACTATTTACACCACAGATACTTACTAAAATAGTTTCGGGTCTTATTTTCTTTTTTAAATCTTCAAAATCAATTAAACCATCAGTATCGTTATTAACATAGCTAACTTGGAAACCAAGAGTTTCTAGGTAGTTACAAATAGCGTAGATTGAGGGGTGTTCTAACTTGGAAACAATTAAGTGGTTACCTCTATTTTTATATTGTAACATGGCACCAATTAAGGCCATATTATTAGATTCAGTAGCACCACTCGTATAAATTACTTCGCTTTCTTTAATATTAAGAAGCTCCGCTATTTGTTTAGTGGCACTATTTAAAAGAGCTTTGGATTTAACACCTAGGCTATGGATGGAATTGGCATTACCAATATAATCACGGGTTGCTTTGTTGTATGACTCTAAAACATCGTAACTAACTGGGGTTGTGGCTGAATAATCTAAATATATCATATAATCTCCTTTTATTTTTCAAATGTACTTAATAAATCATGGTAAAAGTCAGGTTCAATGGTACTAATGGCATTAATGGAATTTTCTAAAGAAGCTTTGAAGTTACCTTTTTCAAATAGCATTTCGGCTCTAGTTAGGCCAGCATCGACTTTGGAACTGGTTGTGCGGTATCTATTACCATAGACAACACTCATTTCAGCAAGATAGCAAGTTTTAACAATTTCTTTTGAGGTATTATAAAGTTTTAGAACGAGATCACGAGCTGTATCTACCCTGATATTTAGGGTTTTAATAGATATGGGTTGACGTTCTAACTCTTTTATCATTTCTTTAATAGCGTTAGTGGCTTCGGCAAGTTCAACATAGTATTTTTTGGGAACCACTGGTAGTTTGTAACTATTGATTTTACTTTTAGCTTTAATTAAGATTTCTTTTATTTCGTCTAATTGTTCACGAGCACGGACTTCGTCTTCTTTTAGGCTGCCTAAGTTCTTTAGGGCATAGTCAAGTTTTTCTTCGACTTTAGATAGTCTTACGTTTAACTCTTCCATTTCTTTAGCTAGGCGCGAGTACGCAAATGATTTACTACGGTGAGCACATATTATCTCGTCATAGTCATGTTTGATACCTTTTAAGTCTTCTTTTAAAACATCTAGTATTTTAAAATCCTCGTCTTTTAAGTCATAACTATATTTAAAGTCTTTGGCTTTTCTTATTAAATCATTATTTATGCGTTCAAATTTATTAGTTTTAACTAAGATAGTACGAATGTAATCTTCAAATATTTTACGAGCTATCTTTTCTTTATCAAAATCATGATATAACCCGTCAAAATAATCCATAATAGTTTTAAGTTCAACGGTAGAGTCTTCAATATTTAAAACATTTAAGCGTTCCATGATATCAGTTATTTTTTTATTAGCTTCTTCGCAGTTATATTCGATATTTAAATAATCTAAGTTATAGCCTTGTTTTCTTAGCTTTTCAGCTTCGATATAAACATCTTTCATACGTTTAGGAATAAGTTTAGTACTCATTAAAATGATAGAAGGTGCTTCTTCGATAACTAGTTCAAGGTTTCCTACAATAGTGTCTAGGGCTTTAATTATTTTATCAACACTTTGGTAATCATTATTTTCCATATGAACTTCGAAAGCACTGAATAGTTTGTCGGTATTTTCAAATTGGAGTTCGACGGGAGCCATGATAGCTTGATATTCATTTTTGTTATTATTATATTTAGTAATGATACCACGATATTTAGCTTTTAGTTTAGTGATTATTTCTCTATTTTTATCTTCACTTAAAGTTATGTCTTTGACTTCTTTTAGTAGGTAATTACTTTGAGTTTTAACATAGTAGATATCAAGTTCGGTTTTGGCTAGTTTAGATTTTAGGTCATGATATTTTTTATGATCAAATAGGTCTTGAATTTCTATTAGAGAGTCTGTTATCTTAGGAATTTCTTCTTCTTTAATCTTTTTAAAACGTTTTTGCCAATCATCATACATTTCTTTCATGGTATCATTATTAATTAGATTTTCTACTTTGTTAAGTTCGGTTAAAATACCAGCGGATATGATTAAGTTTTTTTCTCTTTCTAAGTTATTTATGGAATTAAGATACTTAGTACGATCTTTTTTATTTATTATATTTAACACTACAATGATAATAATTATTGATACAATATAGTATGTAATTCCAATTAAGATAAAGGTCGTACTACTCATATTTTCACTCCTAGTCTAAAAATATTTTATCACAATTTGTAAAGAAAGGATATACTAAATTTTTAATATTTGGGTATGATAATGGTAGGTATGTAAAGATTATTGATATAATGGATAAATTGTACAGCTTTGTTATTTTATATGTTAATATATTTTACTGGTATTAATTTAAAGATATCAAATAATTATAATCATAAGTATAAATTAATTATTTATTTGGTCAATTATGTTAGGTGGTGTTAATATGGATGCAATGAAAAGAGTTGGCTTAAATACAAGATGGTACCGTTATCAAAAAGGTTTAACGCAAGAGAAGTTTTCAGAGATAACTAATTTTAAAATGGCTTATATCAGTGTTATTGAGAGTGGTAATGCGAACTTAACTTGTCGTAATATTGATGTTATAGCTAGATCTTTAGGTATTGATGTGGAGCTTTTATTTAGTGAGAAAACTGCAAATAAAGCCATAAATTTACCAATGAGAGTCTATATGTACAAAAAATAATCTGCAAGAGATTATTTTTTTGGGTTTTCTAGTTCCCCTATTAACTCGAATATTTCTTCTTCACTAAGACTTTTTCCTTTAAGGGTTTTGTTAATAGCTTTAACAATATCGCTGTTTTTCGCAATGTTGTTTTGAAGACTTTCAAGTAGTATGGCATGCTTACTATCTTGTTCTTCGTTATGTTTTTTAGTTAGTTCTTCGTACATGGTAAAGAATTTTACTTGGTCTAGGAAGATATAGGTATTGGAAGGATCAAGAAAATAGCCGTCGGGAATTGATTTAATTACAGATGAGGTAATGTGATTTTTAAAGATTAGATATGATTTATCGATACGGGAAGCAACGATATCATCAAACTTTTTATTAACTTTTTTTTCTTTATTTTTATTATATTCGTGAACTAGTTGTGCACAAACTTTTTGAGCTTCAATGTCTAGGCTCTTTTTAATTTTTTCTTCTAACATTTTAATTATTCTCCTTTAGTTAGTTATTGTTAAAATTAATATTAACATTTGTTAATTAAAATTATATCTATAATTTTATCATTGGTCAATCACTTTAACACAAATTATGTCTTAAATAGCTTATTTTTGGTTTGAAATGGACTTTTTAGATAAAAATACTGTATTTTTAGTAAGAATTATTTGACAAAAGAACATAAAATATGGTAGATTAATAATGCAATTATTTGGCAGTTTCTATATATTTTTAGGATGTGTTTATCCCGGGTTAGTGAATTAGTATCTAAGACTGCCTTAGAGAAAGTTCTAAGATAAACTCCCCCTAGAGGTATTGGAAAATCCTTTATTTGCAAATACAAAGAAAGGAGAATTATTATGGCAAGATATACTGGTGCAAGATACAAAAAATCTAGAAGACTTGGTTTCTCTACTTTAGAAAATGGTAAGGATTTAGCTAAAAGACCTTATGCTCCTGGTATTCATGGAACTGATAGAAGAAGAAAATTAAGTGAATATGGTGTTCAGTTACAAGAAAAACAAAAAGTTAGATTTATGTATGGTTTAAATGAAAAACAATTTAAGAAGACTTTTGAACGTGCTAGTAAAATGAAAGGTATTGCTGGTGAAAACTTACTTCGTTTACTTGAAAGTAGACTTGATAACCTTGTTTATCGTATGGGTATGGCAAGTACACGTCGTGCTGCTAGACAAGTTGTTAATCATGGACATATTATGGTAAATGGTGTTAAGGTTGATATTCCTTCATATACTTGCAAACCTGGAGATGTTATTAGTGTTAAAGAACAAAGTTTAAATCATGCTGCTATTAAGGCCGCTGTTGAAGCTACTTTAAACTATCCAGCTTTTGTAGAATTTGATAAGAATAAGTTAACTGGTACTTACCTTCGTTATCCTGATAGAAGCGAACTTAACCAAGAAGTTAACGAATCATTAATCGTTGAATACTATAATAGATAGTAACTTAGAACTTAGTAGAGATACTAAGTTTTTTTGTGGTTAAAAAAAGAAGCCCTACTCTTCAGGCTCCATAGTTAAAACACTATAATTATCTAATTTAAGAGATTTTAAGATATCTCTGGCAATATCAATATTTAAGTTTTTAATTCTTTCAAAGTATTCATTATCAATACCATTAAAATGAATAATAAAGTCTTGAACCATATTATTAACATATTCTATATCATCGAAGCCATAGATGCCTTCGGCATAGTTACATTTAGCATGCCTTGATAATCTGTTCTTTGTGATACTTAAATTATTCATGGCGTTAATTAGGATTTTTTCTAACTCATGAGGGTACTTAGTTTCGCAGACTAGAGATACTATTACGTAATCACCAACGATATATGATTCAGTACCTAGTTTAGTAATTAATTCTTTTTCTAAGAGATCTGCTCTTAGATCGCTAGTTGCACCAAAGTTAGCATTAAGAAGTAATCTTAAGTACGTTAAAGTATCTAAGTCGCTATATTTTTTAAATCTTTTTTTAGGTATTTTATAAGATATTCTTACTTTAGGAATAGCAACATTACCAGTAATATCTTGTTCTTTATTAACAACACTTTCTTCTTCTTTAGCATATATTTTAATTGGGTTTAAGTACTTAGGAATGTTTTT
>ULXL01078621.1_pt1 | contig 10463 bp, 10 predicted proteins | sample 1961241 | NCBI WGS metagenome assembly ULXL01 (sample SAMEA4835837, study PRJEB28245) | human gut metagenome | biome: gut microbiome; material: fecal sample | place: Denmark | collected 2008
TCGGATTAACGAGTATTTTAACACAGCATAGCGGAAAATCCATTCATAAAAAACTTATTCGGATTTATCTCGCTTGCTTAAATGTCATTATCCACTAAAATATCATAAAATACAAAACCAATTTGTTGAAGATATTAAAAATAAATAAAATCCTATTGTAAAAAAAGAATAATTAATATATAATTTTAAAACATTATAATATTAGGATTGTAATGTCAGTTTGTATGCGAACGCATTCTATGCGATTTTATATGAGAGGGATATTAATGTATAAAATACTTAAAAAGGAAAAACTCAACGAAGCAGTAACAAGAATGGTTATTGAAGCTCCGTTTGTTGCAAAAAAGGCAGAGCCGGGGCAGTTCATCATTCTGCGAGTTGATGAAAACGGAGAAAGAGTTCCGCTCACAATTTCGGATTTTGACCGAGAAGCCCAAACCGTAACAATTATTTTTCAGGTTGTCGGTGCGGAAACATCAAGGCTTAATCAGAAAAAAGAGGGCGAATATATCCATGATTTCGTCGGTCCGCTCGGAAATCCAACAAAAACAGAGGGCTATAAAAGGGTTGCAGTTGTCGGCGGAGGTGTCGGCTGCGCAATCGCTTATCCCGCCGCAAAGAAGTTTGCTCAAAGCGGCGCAGTTGTTCACTCAATAATTGGCTTCAGGAATAAGGATCTTGTTATTCTTCAAAAAGAATTTGAAGAGGTTTCGGATAAGTATGTTCTTGTTAGCGATGACGGCTCAACAGGTAAAAAGGGCTTCGTAACAGATGCGTTAAAGGAGCTTATAGACGGCGGAGAGAATTACGACCTTGTTCTTGCAATAGGCCCTCTTCCTATGATGAAATTTGTTTGCAAATTAACCGAGAATTACGGAATAAAAACAATCGTTTCAATGAATCCGATTATGATAGATGGAACGGGAATGTGCGGCGGTTGCCGCCTAACCGTTGGAGGAGAAACAAAATTTGCCTGTGTTGACGGTCCTGAGTTTGACGGCCATCTTGTTGATTTTGACGAGGCTATGGAGCGTGGCTCAATGTATAAGGGCTTTGAAAGAGAAGCAAGCTGTAATCTTCTTAATAAGGAGGTGCAGTAAAAATGTCTGTAAATGAAAGGCACGCAATGCCGTGCGCACCCGCGGAGGAAAGAAAGCATAATTTTAATGAGGTTGCGCTTGGATATGATGAAAAAACCGCCATTGAAGAGGCTAAAAGATGCTTAAATTGTAAGCATCGTCCCTGTGTTTCCGGTTGTCCTGTAAATATTGCCATTCCCGATTTTATTCAGTGTATGGCAGAGGGCAGGTTTGAGGATGCTTATCAGATTATAGCAAAAACCTCGGCGCTTCCCGCTGTTTGCGGCAGGGTTTGTCCGCAGGAAACGCAGTGTGAAGCAAAATGCGTCAGAGGAATTAAGGGAGAAAGCGTTGCTATCGGCAGACTTGAAAGATTTGCCGCCGATTATCATAATGCTCATTCAAAAGCTGAAAAGGTAGATATTAAGCAAAACGGAAAAAGAGTTGCCATTATCGGCTCGGGTCCAAGCTCATTAACCTGCGCAGGAGATCTTGCGCTTATGGGCTATGAAGTAACCGTTTTTGAAGCACTTCATATTGCCGGAGGCGTTCTTGTTTACGGTATTCCCGAGTTTAGGTTGCCTAAATCAATAGTTGCCGCTGAAATAGAGGGGCTTAAAGCGCTCGGTGTTGATTTTGAAACGAATGTTGTTATCGGCAAAAGCATTTCAATTGATGATATTCTTGAAAAATATGATGCCGTGTTCATTGGCTCGGGAGCAGGCTTGCCGAGATTTATGGGCATCGAGGGAGAAAACCTTAAAGGCGTTTATTCTGCAAATGAGTTTTTAACAAGAATTAATCTTATGAAGGCGTATATGCAGGATAGCAGAACACCCGTTCAGCACGGCCACAGAGTTGCAGTAGTAGGCGGCGGAAATGTTGCTATGGATGCTGCTCGTTGTGCAGTCCGTCTCGGCGCACAGCAGGTCAGCATAATATACAGACGCTCAATGGAGGAGCTCCCCGCAAGGCGTGAAGAGGTTGAAAATGCAATGGAGGAGGGAATAGAGTTTAAAACTCTTACCAATCCCGTTCGCATTATCGGCAATGAGGAGCATAATGTTTGCGGTATCGAGTGCGTTAATATGGAGCTGACAGAACCTGACGCTTCGGGAAGAAGGAGCCCAAGGGCAGTTGCGGGAAGTGAGCATGTTGTTGATGTTGATTGCGTTATAATTGCAATCGGCACCTCGCCTAATCCGCTTATTAAAGCAACAACCTCAGGTCTTGAAACAGACCGCAGAGGCTGTATTGTTGCCGATGAAGCCGGAAGAACCTCAAAGGAGGGTGTTTTTGCCGGAGGAGACACAGTAACGGGCGCCGCCACGGTTATCAAGGCTATGGGCGCAGGAAAGGCTTCTGCAAAAGCAATAGATGAATATCTTAAAAACAAATAGATTATAGTATAAAACACACCGTAAAGCCTAAAAAGCCTTACGGTGTGTTTTTGTTTCTTATTCGTTTTTTTATGAAGATGAATATCATTGCTCCGAGCAACGCACCAAGCGTGTTGTAAAACAAATCGGAAAACTGAAAGGTTCCTGTTTTCGTCAGCATTTGCAGATTTTCAATTATCAAAGAAAAGAAAAGGCCGAAGAAGGTTGAAATAATCATAAGCCTCCTGCCCGAAACTGCTTTTTTAAAGGTGTGTTTTATAAAAAAGTAAATCAATGCACACGCCGGCAGAAAAATAATAACATTCCATAAAGCCGAAAAATCATAAAAATACCTTGTTTCCGTAAATCCCCAGCCTCCGAAAACATCGGAAAAAGGCTCCTGCGCTCCAAGCCTGAATCTGCTTGTAACCGTTGAGCTTATTAAAACCGAGCAATAAAGCGAAAAGCAGAACACGCTAAAAAGATATTGCCGTCTGTTTTTAATTGCTTCAAGCTTGCTTTTGCCTTTGCTTTTTATAAGCAGTATGCAGATTATTATTAACAGCACCGCAAGAGAAAATAATATTCCGGGGAAAAGATATTTTGCTAAAAGAAAATAAGCGTTGATATAAAATGAATAAAGAATTTTTTTCATAATTTTGTTAGCGATTTTCTTAAAACTTTAACTTAACTCTCGGAAGATTTGTATGTTCATCCTCAGGCTCCTCAATTGTGAATAAGGAAATAGCCATAAATCCGATAAGACCTGCCGAGCTTGAAAGAATTGCTGCACCGATAGCGTGAATCATATACTGCAAATATGATGAATATAGGAATGCTTTTCGGCTGTATATAAGTCTTTTGTTACTGAAGGTAAGGAAAACTCTTACATAAACGGCAATGTATATAATTGAGCCAATCCAACCGAATTGTCCTATTGCCATAGGCCAGAAGGTGTCGCTGAGGAAGGACGAATCCTCCGGGTTCATTCCGTTATACATATCAAATCCGTATTTATAATAAAGCGGAGAATAAACTCTTGCCGCTTGGTCGGAGCCGTATGTTGCAAAGCCGGATCCGAACGGGAAGTAGGTGTTTGCGGTTTTGAACGCATATTCAAAGAAAAGTCTTCGGGGAGAGCTTTCATTAAGAAGATATGTTTCAATTTGAAACCATCCGGCAATTATTATAACAATAAGAAGCGGAATAACAATCTTAATAGAAAGTCTTTTATGCTTTTGGAAATATCTGTAAAGAAAAACAAATATGATTGAAAACATTATCGGCGGTGCTTTTGTTGCAAGAACAAGGCTTATTATGGCAATCCAATAATAGCGTTTTTTCTTTTTTTCGCTCATTTTAGTATTGCAAACCATTATACCGAAAACAAGCATATAAACGGCAACATACTGAAAGTTGAAATCAAAGAAAAACCTGAAAGATGGAATACCATATCTTTCCTCGCCTGACATTCCGATATCAACAAAAAGAGAAATAATTGAGCAAAAGAATGAGCTTAAAATATATAGCTTTGAAAACGGAACAAGCATATCAATAATAGATTGCTTTTCACGCTCTGTTAAAAAGTATTTAGTTGCAAAGAATGCAAAAAGCAGCTTTGTTTCCGCAACAACATCAACTACTATTGAAAAAAATGATTTGTTCAATCCGGAATAAATATTAGAGCTTAGTCCTATAACAACAACAACAAACAACAACGCAATAGTAATAAGGTCATTTCGTGAAATCTTTTTTCTCGAAAAGAATATATAAAGCATTGAGCCAACGCCTATTATCTCGTCAAGATAGCTACCGTTACGAAATACTTCAATAATTATTAATGCAAGAAAAACACAGGAGATGATAAGGCTTTTAACATATAATGTGGTTCCATGTTTTTTTATAAGGTGTGAATTGGTGTTTTGCATATTATGCCTTTCGTTAATTTGTTTTTTTGTATGCAGTAAACGAATGATGTGAAATCCTATCCTCTTCGGGGGGAAACTTCATATAATCGCCGTAAAGCATTTTCAGATAAGAATCATAATCTTCAAATGCCCAAACCTTCATATCTTCAAAATCAAGTTGAATTAAATTATTCCATAATTTAGATTCATAATAATCGTGTAAGCCGTAAACATTATAATTTAAGTTTGCACAGTATTTGCCCGTTTTATTTTTGGAAAATTGCTTATCACACTTTTTGATAAGTGCTTTTTTAAAAGGAGCAAGCACCGCTCTAACAATAAGCTTGCATATATATTTTATTGATAAGCTTTTATTAAATCCTATTTTAGAGCCTAAATGCTCAACAATTACCTTGTTGATTTGGCATTTTTTAATTGTTTTTTCAAATTTCTTTGAATCAACCTCGTCAATATAGTCGCTTGGGAAAATGTCTATATAAACTCCCATATTTCTGTCTGCCCGTGAATCCTCGGTAATAACTGTTCTTTTATCAATCATTTTGGTAAAAGAATAGTAATAGCTCTTTGTATAGCGGTAATTTTTTATTTCATAATTATCATTCTCAAATTGAAGAGCCAAAAGCTTTTCATAGTCCTCGCGTAGCATAATAATATCAATATCATCGTCCCACGGAATAAACCCCTTGTGTCTAACCGCACCTAACATAGTTCCGCCGGCGACGCTGTATTTCAAATTATTTTCTTCACAGATTTTATCAAATTCCTTTAAAATTTCAACGCAGGTATTTTTTAACTCCTGTTCGGTTAGCTCTTTAATCATTGTAACTCCTTGCCTTATCTATAATAATAGAAAAATATGATTTATTTATTCCCGAAAATATATTTGAAGCTAATCCTATAACAACAACAACAAACAGCAACGCAATAGTAATAAGGTCGTTTCGTGAAATCCTTTTTCTCGAAAAGAAGATATAAAGCATTGAACCAATGCCTAATATCTCGTCAAGATAACTGCCGTTATTCACTGCTTAAATAATAATCAAAGCAATAAAAATGCAGGCAATAATAAGGCTTTTTACATATAATGTGGTTCCATGTTTTTTTATAAGGTGTGAATTGGTGTTTTGCATATTATGCCTTTCGTTAGTTTGCGTTTTTTTTGAATATATTAAATGCTTTTGTAACTTTATTAATCAGAGCTTTAAATTCGCTTAAATTTATCAATATCAAAATTATCAGTAAAACAATTATTGATATATATTTAATTATATAATTTGAAACTAAAACCATTATAATTGCTTGCGCAAGTAAAATTAAGTAAGATATGAAATCACGCTTCAAGTTGATTTCAATTTTGATAATCTTGTTTGCCTGATAAAACCTTGATGCCCAAACAACAAAATACGAAATAAGAGTTGCGATTGCTGCACCGATTGCTCCTATTTTTTCAACAAGAGCAATGTTTAAAACAATATTAATGACAGCGCCAACAATAGTTGTTTTGGCGAAGGTGGTTGATTTTTTTGCCGCAGAAAAAATCCCCCCAAGAAAACCTGAAAGTGAGCCGAAAACAACAGAAATTAGAAGAAAGGGAGCATATTTCCAAGCCTCATAAAATTCCTTGGCAAAAAGAATTTTTGCAATGAGCTGATTGAATAACAATAAAGCGGAGCAAACAAAAACCATTAAAAAGTTATACATTTTATATATGGCCGAATAGAATTTTTTGTTTTCATCATCAAATTCTTTTATGGCGGAAATAGTCCAAGCTTGGCTGAATATACTTTGAAAAACATTTAAAACAGACGGTATCTTATATGCAACAGAGTAAATCCCGTTTGCCTCAATGCCTAAAATCCAAGTGATAATATATCTGTCTGAAACATTATTTATCCACCAGCTGATAGTGTTAAAAATTATAGGGGTGCTATATCGCTCCATTTCCTTTTTTAAAGGCTTATCTTTAAATTTGATATTAAGCATTTTATATGTTTTAAGCCTTAATGTCAAATAAATAATCGGAACAAAAAAAGCAAGGCAGTTTGCAAGAAAATATCCGGTAAGTCCTATTTTTATAACAAGCAAAAAAAGAATATTAAGGGTAACCATTGTTGCCGAATTAATAAGTCCTGCAATGGCCAAATCGGAAATTTTGTCCATTCCCCTTGTAAACTGTGTTAAGAAATCGTATGTAAGGCTTAATGTAAAATAAAACCACAGAAAGAACGGAAACTGATTAAAAACAGGAATAATATTGAAAGTATAGTTAAATGCAACAATAACTGCGAAAATGATTGTTGCTGTGATAATTCGTATAAATCCAACTGTAAAAACATCACGTTGATTTTTGCCCTTTTCAAGTGCGAAGCGCATAACGGCATCTGCTATATTAAGAGAAAAAACGGGGGACAGAAGAAGCGTTGTTGTTATATATAAATCATAGATTCCGTATTCGCCTGTTGTAAGAATATTCGTATATAGCGGAACAAGTAGAAATGTTAAAATTTTGCTTCCGAAATTGCTTATGGTTAGCAATCCGAGATTGTTGAATAGTTCTTTATATTTTTTCATTAAGTTCTCTTCTTTTAGAATTGAATTAGTTTATTATTTATAAATCAAATCAAGCCTTGAATAATAGCTGTTTTCTTCAAATTTTAAGCCGTCTGTTTTATTTGTCAGCTTATGAACGGGAGTGATTTTTTTAATCTCGCAAAAGCGTTCCTCGTTATATTCAAGGTTAATATCCTCTGATAGCAGATGCTGGTCTATTTGATTAAAATAAGGCGTTTTCTTCCATTCATCAGGGTAGTGTTCGCAAACCGCCTTGAAAAACAGATGAAAAATAAAATACTGACATAAATAGTTGTTCTTTTTCCAGTATTCAAAAAGTAAATTCTGCGTTTCGTTTAGCAAAATATTATTTGGCTTGCTTCTGATAAGCCAGTTTCCCATATTTATAAGCTCGTTGTCAAACCAGCCCGCTCTGTAAACAAAGAAATCGGATTTTGTTATATAATCCGGAAGCTCCCCCGTTAAATAAACCGTTGAATCAAGCCATATTCCGCCGTGCTGAATAAGAAGCTGGATTCGCAATATATCGGCAAATTGAGCATTCGGGATTATTCCTTTTTGCCATTTTTGAACTATATAATCGGGCAAATCGGCATATTGCGAAAAATTATCCTTTGTTATAAAAACGATTTTTTTGTCCTTAATATGATACTGCATTGATTTAATGCAGCTTTGAACAAGGGGCGGTGCGTTTTCAATTCCCTGTAACCAGCACACCCAAACATAATCCTCTTGATTTTCGGGATATTTCTTAAACTCGGCTTTGCCGATAAAATGAGAATATTTCTTTTTGAGCTTATTGTAAACCTTATACATTGCGTTAATTCCGCCCATATATCGGTTTGCATAGCCTGCTTTTTCAATTAAAACACCGTTTAGCTCATAAAAAAAGCTATGCTCTTTAATTCTTCTTAAAACAGCGTCTGTTAAATGGCTCATTGTTTTTTCCTTCTCATTTTAAGTATTGCTTTTTTTGGATAAATAAAGAAAAGCAGAGGCGGAATTTTTTTTGCAATTTCATAAACCGCAATCGGAATTATGAATCCTGCAAAAAGTCCGCAGATAATGTGAATAATCGGGCTTTGAATACCAAGCCTTAAAAGTAAAATTCTTATGCCCGCCGAAAATATTGTGTGCATAACATAAACAGGCATAAAGTATTCGTTGAACTTAAAGCTCAATTTTTCAATATATGATATGCGCAGATTTTGCGATAAAACCAAAATTGCAACAACAAAAAGAACGCCTATTATTGTTTGAATTATCAAGTCGCCGTTAAGCTCTCTGTAATAATAAATACTCAAAGCAATTGCGGCGGCGAATGAAGCCGCCATTATTATTTTGCAGGGAATAGCCTTTAAGTTGATTATATCAAATGCCATAAACATTCCTATTGCAAACCAAATCATTCTTCCGAGTGTTGATCTTAAAGGATATATTAATGAAACGGAATATGAAATCATAACAAGATAGGCAATCCTTGCGGCAATCGAAAATGCAAGAAGTGCCGTCGCCTGCTTTTTGCTTTTTAGGCAGGGAATAAAAACAAACATAAAAAAGAGCGCATAAAGATACCAATAAGGCGCAACGGGAGAAATGAAAATTGTTTCAAATAAATCTCCGGCAGGGTTGTTAACATTTTCCGAAAAAACGGTTTTGAAAATAACCGTTATTGCGGTAAATGTAATATAAGGAATTCCCAAATTTAAAAGCTTGTCCGCAACATTTTTTCCCCAACCCTTTAAATCGTGAACTCTGCTTGACTTTTGATAAAGAAAGCCGCTGCAAACAAAGAAAAGAGGAACATGAAATGAATAAACAGCTTGAGTCAAAAGGTTATAAAGTTGGCCTTTTTCAATAATTCCCACTTCGGCAATTCCCATAATTGTATGTCCCAAAACAACCAAAACACAGCAGGCAAATTTAACGCTGTCAACCCATTCATATCTTGTTTTTGTTTTAACGGTGTTTTCCATATCAGCAGTCAAATTCAATTGGGAACGCCTGAATCATCTCGGCAACGGTGCAGGGTTCTTTAAGACCTTTCTCGTTATATTTTTTACTGTATTCCTTGTGCTTTGCCTTTGCTTCATCATAGGTGCCGATTATTTTTGCCGGAACCCCTGCTGCAACGCTTCCGTCGGGAATATCGTGGGTAACAACAGCACCTGCCGCAATAATGCAGTTTGAACCGATTGTAACTCCCATATTGATTATGACATCAGCGCCTATATAAACATTATCGTGAATTTCGATTTTATCATGGCGGCATATATATTCGTTTGTTTGCTCCTCGTAATTATAAACAACATGAGCAGCGGAATGGGTAATCAGCCTAACTCCTGCAGATATTGCAACATTATCATGAATTGAAACAAGAAAAGGCTCGGCAGGTAAAACAGTGCTTTGGTAAAAGCAATGCTCTCCTATATGAAGAAAAATTCCTTTCTTTTTAAGGTATTCAGCCTTTTTCCAGCCGTTTCTGATTGCAAGCATATTCAATTGAATAAACATTCTTTTAATTGAATCTCTGTTCATTTTATTTTAAGCGCACCCTTTATATTAAAGATAATTTTTTTTATAGTAAGCTTGTGTCTGTTTTTCCAAATGCTTTTCGCATAAAAGCTTATCGGATGGCTGATGCCCTTCCTTTTTATAAGCCCCTTAGTCAGCTTAAAGGGCTTGCTTGAAACAACATCGGAATAGATAAGATATTCGTTTTCCTCGGAATAATCCGAAACCTTATAGCTCATCGGTCTGCACCAGAAATGAATATACATATATTCCTCGTCAAAGATTTTACCGTTGTGAAGATAATGACGCAAAAGCGTGCCGTTCTTCCAAGTGAAAATCTGGCGTTTGTTTTTGTATTCCTCCTCCTCGGAAAAGCAGTCAAGATGAAATTTTCTTTCGTATTTCGTTAGGTTTGCAAAGTTGATTTCTTTATAGTATTCAATGCCTAAATGATTGTATATCGCCTCAATTCCAACCTCGTCAAAGGCAAAGCCGTCTGATGAGGAAAAGGCTGTTTTGTAGTTGGTTAAGCCGTCTATGATTGTTCTGTACCGTGCGTTAACCTCGGGAGTGTTTCTGTAAAGCGTTGAATGGGCAAGAAAACCTATTTTCTCATATTTATCGAGGATTTCATCGGTTAAAAATTTCCTTATATTTCCCCACATTAAATCAACATCGCAGTTGCCCCAAAAGTCATAGTCTGCAAGCTCGCTTGCGAATATTTCACCGTATGCAATTTTAAAATCGCAAAGCTTCCAGCCTCTGTCTATCACTATCGGAAAGTCGAAGCATTCCTGTATGCGCTTTTTCATATCGTTAAACGAGCAGTAATAAACTCTAACATTTTGAGGGTAGTTATATGCAGTTTTGTCATCTGTAAAAATTATCCAGTTAACAGTTGGGTTTGCTTTGCAGCTCACAAGCCAAAGCGGAAAGCTTTCGGGAAGCCTTCCGAAGTACGGAACAACATAGCATATAGATTTCATATTAAA
>ULXL01081004.1_pt1 | contig 10462 bp, 8 predicted proteins | sample 1961241 | NCBI WGS metagenome assembly ULXL01 (sample SAMEA4835837, study PRJEB28245) | human gut metagenome | biome: gut microbiome; material: fecal sample | place: Denmark | collected 2008
CGCCGAAAAGCACGACAGCTTTATCTCTCCCACCAGCGACGGCCGGGTGATCATGCAGTTTTCCGGCAAAGAGCTGGTAAGGGGTGAGCCGGACGCCTCCTCCTTCCCCTCCGGCGGCCTGCGCGCCACCTTCGAGGCCCGCGGCTACACCGCCTGGGATCCAACCTCCTACGCTTTCATACGCGACAGGGTACTCTACATCCCTACGGCCTTCTGCTCCTACGGCGGCGAGGCCCTCGACCAAAAGACCCCTCTCCTGCGCTCCATGGAGGCCCTTTCGCGTCAGGCCCTCCGCGTTCTCAAGCTCTTCGGCACCGAGGCTGCGCTGGTGCTGCCCATGGTCGGCGCCGAACAGGAGTATTTCCTCGTTGAGCGCGACATGTACGAGCAGCGCCAGGACCTCATCTACACCGGCCGCACCCTCTATGGCGCCATGCCGCCCAAGGGTCAGGAGATGGACGACCACTACTTCGGCACTGTGAAGCCTCGCGTCGCCGCTTTCATGCGAGAGATAAACGAGGAGCTATGGCGAGTCGGCGTCTCGGCCAAGACAGAGCACAACGAGGCCGCCCCAGCACAGCACGAGCTCGCCTGCGTCTACGACACGGCGAACATCGCGGCGGACCACAACCAGCTCGTCATGGACGTCATGCAAAAAACGGCCAAGAAGCACGGTCTGGTCTGCCTCCTCAACGAAAAGCCCTTTGAGGGTGTGAACGGCTCCGGCAAACACAACAACTGGTCCCTCGCCACAGACACCGGCGTGAACCTCTTCGATTCGGGCGAGACCCCGGGCGAGAACGCCCAGTTCCTGCTCTTCCTCTGCGCGGTGATAAAAGCCGCGGACGACTACCAGGACCTCCTTCGCATTTCGATAGCTTCTGCCGGCAACGACCACAGGCTCGGCGCCGCGGAGGCCCCTCCGGCCATCATCTCCATGTTCCTTGGCGAAGAGCTCACCGGCATACTTGAAGCGATTGAAAACGACACTGCCTGCGACGTAAGGCAAAAGGAGCTCTTCAAGGTCGGCGTCCACGCGCTGCCCCGCTTCCCCAAGGACACGACGGACCGCAACCGCACCTCGCCCTTTGCCTTCACAGGCAACAAGTTCGAGTTCCGCATGCCCGGCTCCGCGGCATCCATCTCCTCCGCGAACATCGCTCTGAACACAGCCGTTGCCGAGGAGCTCAGGCAATTTGCCGACGAGCTCGAGGCCGCGGAGGACTTCAAGACTACGCTGCAGGCTCTCATAAAGCGCGTCGTGCGCGAACACAAGCGCGTAATCTTCAACGGCAACGGCTACGACCCCGCCTGGGTCGAGGAGGCGGAGCGGCGCGGGCTGCACAACCTGCGCTCCACGCCCGAGGCCCTGCCCCACATGCTGGACGAGCCGAACGTGGAGCTCTACTCCCGGCACAAGGTCTTTTCCTACGCCGAGCTGCGCTCCAGGCAGGAGATAAGGCAGGAGGAGTACTGCAAGCTCGTGACCATTGAGGGCAAGACCGCCCTTGCCATGGCCCGGCGTGAGATACTGCCCGCCGTGAGCGGCTTCGCCAGCCGGCTCTCCGGCCAGGCTCTGACCATGATGGCGGCGATGCCGGACTGCTCCGCTCAGTTCGAGCTCGGCACGGCGCGCAGCCTCGTCCAGCTCTCGGACGCGGCGAATTCCCTGGCGGGTCAGCTGGAAAACGAGCTCGTCCACGCCGAGCAGATCCACTCGCCGTATGAGAGGTCCGTCTTCCTGCACGACCACGTGCTCCCCGTCATGGGCGCGCTCCGCGCCGCCTGCGACGACATGGAAACGATAACCGCAGAGGACTGCTGGCCCTTCCCCACCTACGGCGAGCTCCTCTTTGGAGTGAAATAACTGCAAAAACGCCGCCCCCGCTCTTTCATGCGGGGGCGGCATTCTCTTTTTTGCACTCCATTCAGGAAACGATGGCATACTTTGACTCTACTCCCCTGTCGGCAGAGGGGTATCCCCGTTTGTATACGGCCAGGTACAACTCGTTTATAGTGTTTACGACGGACGAAACCGCAGCCTCCACCTGCTTGACGGTGAGCTGCACATGTTCTTTGGGATGTACCAGCCTGTTCCGCAGGTCTATGCTCTGTTTTAGAGCCATGTACCAGGGGTCGTTTCCGCTGAGCTTGGCCCCAGTAAATTTGTAGTACAGGAACTCAATACGGTCCGTGATCCTGGAGATCTTCAGACTGTTGCTGAGATAATATTCGCCGCGCTCGAATCTGACCTCCTTTTCGAGCAGCAGAGCCCGCTCATAAACGGTGTAGCTGTCTCCATACGGCTCTATCAGGAGCTCTTCGGCCATGGAGTTTAAACAGGCCTCCAGAGCGCTCATCGTGAGGAGGAGACCGGCGTGCATATATGCGCTTTGGGTAAAGGGCTCCGCAGACTTGGCCTTTTCCAGCAGCGCCTTGGATTCCTCAAGAAGCTGAGTGGAGAACGAGTCGAATTCAGTCATCCTCACACCTTGCTTTCCGCCTCACGGGCCTCCAACATGGCCTGTTTGGCATAAAACCTTGCAATTGCGGCGTCCGCCAGCTCTTTTGTGATCCCGCTGCCCTTTTCCGCCTGGAAGAAAAAGAGCTCTGCCAGGCGCCCCCTCTCTTTGGCATCCATGCGGGTGCCGAGGCCCCGGTAGTTGTCCGGATCGGTCTTGTGTTTTGCGCGCGCCAGGGCTTTGGCATTGAGCGGGTCGGTCTTTTCGAACTGAGCCAGGGCGTAATGCCTCTCGAGTCTGGTTGGGTTGTCGCTCAGCACACCCGCGACAAAAGCCCAGGCCGCGACTATGGCGTAGCTGGAGGCCTTGTCCGCATAGTCCCCGTTTGAGACCTTGCCGTCCTCCCTGGTGAACACAGATTTCTGTTTTTTCATCAGTTCGGAAAACGCCCTGCCGGCCGCCAGCAGTTTCGCATCCTCCCACATTCCGGGGTGGTTGAGCTTGAGCCTCTCCCACTCGTCGTCCACACCGCCCGTCTTGGCCAGGACGGGCGTGGTCTTTCTGTCTGAAAAGTTCTTGGATGTGATCACAGAGCCTTCGTAGTAGTTCATGATAAACGTCCGCGCAGCGCGTACGGTAAACCTGCTGCCGCGCTGTTTCCGGTCTGCAAAGTCCTCGTGCTCCCTCAAAAGGCCCGCGCTCTGGCACCAGTCCCGGAGCTGAGGCCCCTTCACGGTCTCCAGCATCCTGTCCAGAAGATCGGACGAGACGGCGATATTCGTGTTTGATATGAGCTGGACGTCCAGACGCTGCTCCATGTTGAGGCCAAAATATACCTTCACGCCGTGGACCTTTTCGACCCCGCGTTCCAGCGCCTCGGCAATGGCTATGTAGCGGTGCTGGCCGCCGATTATTTTCAGCGGATGCTCCCCATCGAACGCAGTGTTGTATTCTGCAACGATGTTGCTGAAACTTCTGCCGTTCAAAGCGTCCTCTTTCATCTGGATGAACGCGGCGCTGTCCTCCACCACGTCACGATTGGCCCTGTATTCGCCTTGGTTTTCCGCGTCAAGGGGAACATCTATGGTTCCGTAAGAGATTACGAGTCCCGCCCGGATGTGACATTCGCAGAACAGCGCCCTTTTGATCTCATCTTCAAAGATGTATATCTCCCCTTCTTCCGGGGGGCAAAGCTTGCAAAAATCCTCTATTTCGGCCGCTGTCTCGTCTTTCACGACGCCTCTGTGCTTTACGCAGAATTTTATATCCATCAGGTACCTCCCACAACCGCTAATGCAAATGTTTACACCTTCTTGTTAATTATACCACTCTTTGGTATACCTGGCAATGCAATCCTACGCCTCCACGGTGAGTTAAGCGGCAGGCGTTTACTTGAAACCAAAGCCCAATTTACTGCAATATTAGTAGTGACGGCTGTCAGAAAGGACAGAGGAGGTGAAGGTAGTAGTGAACGACGAAAAGGCGCTGCGCGCCATCGGACGCGGTGACGAGGATGCGCTGGCCTGGGTCATAGACCGCTATGCCGCGTATGTCAGCGCAGTCGTCTTTAATATACTGGGCGCGGCCATGCAGACGGAGGACCTTGAGGAGACTGTCTCCGACGTTTTTCTTGCTCTGTGGGCCAACTCGGGAAAGGTGAAGCCAGGAAAACTGAAGGCGTATCTGGGCGGCATCGCCCGGAACAAGGCCAAGGAAAAGCTGCGTTCCGCCTGCATGGAGATATCCCTTGAGGACGACCTGCTCGTTTATAACGGCGCCGGCCCTGAGCCGGAGCTGGAGGCTCGTGAGGAGGCCGGCTTTGTCCGCCGCGCCCTGCTTGCCATGCAGCAGCCGGACAGGGAGATATTCCTGCGCCACTATTACTATTACCAACCGGTATCCCTCATAGCTAGGGAGATGGACATGAACGTCTCAACGGTCAAGACCAGGCTGCGCCGCGGCCGCGGCAGACTGAAAGAGGCGCTTTGCAAAGGAGGCTATGAAGTTGAAGTCTAGGATATCTGACTTGATGGACGGCATAATGGACGACAGCGTGGACATTTGCGAGCAGTGCATCTGTGACCCGGTGCAAATCCGAGAAAAAGTATTTAAGAGGCTCCCCAAAAACACCAGGGCGAAAAGGCGGAGGTCGAGACTCTCACGCACAGCGCTGATAGCCGCATCGTTGGCTCTGACGTTATCCGTGAGCGCGCTCGCCTACGTGGGGTTCGTGGTGTATGGGGACCCTGCCGCGATGTTGGAGGCATTTTTTGGAGACGCCTCAGACTCGCGGCCGGATGGGATCGTAGAATTTGATGAAAGCGGCGACGCAGTCGTTGCGCTGCCAGGCTGGGAGCGCGTTCCGGTAAACGAGGAGCTTGCGGCGGACTTGGCCGAAAGCATCGGAGCGGTGGACGCCAGCGTGGCCTGGGACGGATATACGCTCAAGGTCGAGGCAGCGCTTTATGACCCGCAGACGCAGTCTGGGCTGCTGTACTACAGCATTGAGAACCCGGACGGGGTTAGCGGCTACGTCGTGAGGGCGCAAAACAGCGTGATCTTTCCGAAGGAGAGCATAGATTTTGCGCCCGGTCTGGGCTCCGGCTGGGGCGGAGCCTGCTATCTGGACGAAGTCCGGACGACTGCGACGAAGGTATATCTATGCACCTATTACATCGGGTGCGAGGGCATAGCCGGCGAGGACTGGGAGCCGGACAAGCTGCAGCTCCTGGTGCGGTCCAATATGGACGGGGAGCTTTTGGCGAGCGTGGAGTTTGAGCACTCGTGTGGAAGCGTGTCCGGTTTAAATCTTGCCGGCGGGAGCATTGTCGTATCTCCGATAGGCATCCGCATCTACAGTGCCGAGATGGGGTATGAGTCGGGCAACGACATAAAGAGCATAGTTCTGAACTTTGACAGCGGTGAGAAATATGTGGTATTGGACGAGTCCAACGTCCTGTGGGAAGGCACGGACAATACGACGTACGGGCTGCTGGACGGCGTCTCCGATGCGCCGAGCGTAACATATACGTTCAACCGCCTTGTAGACATCGGTGCTCTGGAAAGCGTGACGATAAACGGCTGTGACTACTGAAACGGCACTCCGCAACCGGCCCAGTCACAGGTGTTTTGGCAGCTAAACAACATAAATGAATACAAAAAACGCTGCAAGCATATCGCTTGCAGCGTTTGTCGTTGGCACCCCCGGCGCGACTCGAACGCACTACATTCCGCTTAGGAGTTTGGCGTGACCAATGCCGTACGGAACGGACATAATTTACGGTGATTCCTCGTTCGTGATATGTTTTGAGGTACAAGGTTTTTGTGGTGCAATTTGCACAAAATGCCGTGTACTGCCGCACTTTTTAAGACGGCCAATTAGCAAACTCTTAGCAGGAATCGCCTTGCCCACAACGTCTTTTCATCACACTCTATCACCTTGTAACTGAACAAATTCATGGAGGTCATACAATGGAAAATCATGAAAAGCGTCCGTTGCCGGAGGCGCGCACCTATACCGTGGAAGATATTGCGGCCATGCTCAACATTGGGCGCACATCGGCCTATACTCTGGTAAAGGAAGGTCACTTTAAGACCGTGCGGATCGGCACGGCGATCCGCATTTCTAAAAAGTCATTCGATGAATGGCTGGAGGAACTGAATCTGTAAAACGGAATGGTCAATAGCAAGAGCCGTTGCAGACTCAAAACTGCGACGGCTCTTTAGTATCTGTTACTTGATAAATGATGACGGAGAATATAGATAATGATCTATTTTCCATATTTCTACATAATAAATCATAAGCTGCCTCCGTCTCTATGTATAAACTAATTGATATTCCCAACACCTACCTACACTGAATTTAACCAGTCCCCCGCAAGCATCCTGTTTGTCGCAGTTGCCAATACACCAATAGCGTCCGAACATGGGCGTTCATAATGCAATCATGGGTTTCAAGTACTCCTCAATCTTGCTACGGCGGATTGTTGTCTTATCCTGATTTCATCACTCATATTGATGACTTCTATGAGCGACGCTCTGATAGCTGAAAGTATAAACTCAATAAATACTGTGGACTCATCCGTGACGTTGGAGGTGTTGATCACTGCATAATACTCCCACTGGTGTGTATGGATGATGGAAACAGATAGCACGAAAGGTACAGCGCATAGCAAAATGGATTTGACGAAAATATAAAATGCAGTTTAGATTCTAGTAACTACAGGATTTGGAGGAATGTCGTATTCAATTCTTAAGATTTTTCCTCGGAATTTATAAAGTTTAGAACTGAGTGCGATATCAACCTTTAGTGAATCTCGTTTATTGATTTTTTGCCTAAAAGCTAAATACTCATTATGATTTTGGAAATGTCCAACTTCATTATATGCGTCAGACACTAAATACAATTTTACCGATTTATATTTAAAACGATCATTAAGAAAAATGTCTGAAAAAGAATCGTTCAAAAATAGATTTATAGTATTTGCAAATTTTTCTTGTATATCTGAAATATTAAGTTTTTCTGGCCCGTTGACATTTTTAAACTCCAAAATATACATAGAGAACCAATTGCAACGGCAGTCTACAACCACTAAAAAATCCACAGCTTTCGGCGTTATGGCCGCCCTAAGACCAGCGTAATATTCATCAACTTTTATTGCTGCGTAATCTTGAGGAGTAAGTGCCGGATCTATTTCTACTTCAATTCCTGCATCTTCAAGGGCAATCTTTAAATATGGCGCGAGGCGCGCATCTCTCTTTATCATATTGACCATATATTACACCTGCTCGTTATTCCATGAGGCAATTAACTCCTCGCGTTCATTGTACAGATCTTGTGTAACATCTAAGAAATTGGTATCATCGACACCAAGTTCATCCATTTCCATAAACGAAGAAACACTGCCACCTTCATTTGCTTGAAGCAGTATTGCACTATAGATTTCGGGGGTAATAGTGCCTTTTAGCAACAAATTATTTAACTTATTAAAAATATAGTTGCTATGCGAGGAAACAATTATTTTTATACCAAATTCGTGTAACTGTGCAAAGAGATTAATAAGTTTTATTTGATTTTTAGGATGAAGATGCGCTTCTGGTTCCTCTATAAAAACAATAGGCGCAGCCTTTTTACCTTTTAAATTTTTACTTGTTCCAATAATATATTTCAAGAAAGCAACAATGGGTGAAATTTCAGAGACCATAGAAGATACTTCTGTCATTTCAAATTCGTGGCTAAGGCCATCAGGAATATATACTAATGTGTTTCTAGAGCGATTAAATTTTACAGTTCCATGAAGGATATCATTTTCAATTTGATTATAAACTGGGGAAAAAACATCATTTTCTCTAGATTTAATATTACTCAGCATCAAAAAATAGTCAGAAATAGGCTCTGAGATCCCAGGAAGTTCAATTTTACGAGTGAGCATAGCTTTATTCTTGGATAGTTCAGCAATGATTGAACTAAATGCACTCATGCCACTGTAAATACCTGATCGAGAAGCTGGAAGAAAATAGACTTTTCCAATTCGAGAACTTACAGTTTGTGCAAATAGAAGCATTTCTCTTTCTATAGTTTCAGAAATGATATTGGCAGGAGTGTCAATGTTATCATGGTAATAAATATCCAGCTTGCCTTTTGCATTCCTTGATTTATGAAAATCAGAATTGCTTTTCTTCAAATAAGTTGGATATGAGTAGAGATTTGCTTGGAACGCTTTTTCGGCAGAAAGGGAAATTTTTATGTCAATGGTTCCAATCTTGATCAATATTATAGGATTTTGTTCCAAAATAGAAGAAAAATTACCAAAGGTGTTTTCGCACGAATTATTCAAGTTCGGAATAATTTGATTGGACAAATCTTCAAGAATAATTGAATTAATAAGTTCTGTAATATTTAAAGAAAGCTGTGTTCCTTTGGAAAATTTTTCTATCACTTCATGTACAGAATCTTGGTAACGGGCATTATATTTCCAACGTGCAGAAAAATTATAGTGATAATAGCTATTGAAGGATAACTGCTCTTCTAGAGTCTTTAACAATAAATAAACAACTTGCATGGCATAAGATTTACCAATATTGTTATCGCCAAATGTAACAACAATATCTTTGGCTAAATCGTAATCAAACTGCTTAATTGGCCCAAAATTTGTAATTGTAATCTTCATATACTACCCCTCCTCAATATTGACCTTATTATAAACAGGTGTAATGAAAATTAGAAACTTCATTTATTAGTTAAGCATATGGTAGTTTGGGGGAATGCTCTCTTGCGCAGAAAATCTTACCAAATTTATTATATCATCGTCTACTAATCACATCAATGCACGAACTAGTTTTGCAAATCTCAAATCTTAATATGGCATATGGCAGTATTTCTATTGAAGAATCATTTTAATCTGTAATAGCAAATCGTCTTCCCTGTACCCTCCCGTTTCAGTTCGCCGGATGCCACTAGTTTCCGCAGCGCCCCCTCAATGGAGCTGATACTGAGTGAAGGGCAGAGTTCCCGGATGTCCTGCTTCGTAAACCGGCCGACCTTCTCCATGGTGGCCCGGCGCACAGTCTCCAGGGCAGGGAGTTTGGTCTCCACCAGAGCAAAGCGATCTTCAAAATCCTTGTAGGCAGAAAGAATGGTTCCCAGCAGATACTTGATGAATGGAACTACATCTTCGGTGCCTTCATGCCATCCAATCTGCGCTTGACCCAGGACATCATAATAGAGATCCTTGTTTTTTGCAATCTTGGCCTCCAGTGAGATATATTTGCCTACATAGAACCCGCTGCGGTAGAGCAGCAATGTGGTCAGCAGGCGGCTCATTCTGCCATTTCCGTCGTTGAAGGGGTGAATACAGAGAAAGTCATGGATGAACACAGGAATGACTATCAGCGGCTCCACTTCCATGTTCCCAATGACCCGGTTGTACTCCTCGCAGATCCTGTCCAGCGCCTCCGGGGTTTCATAGGGGGCCAGGGGCGTGAACAAGGTCTCCACATGGCCGTCGGGATAGGTGGCGCTGATGTAGTTCTGCACATTTTTGGTCTTGCCCGCCATGGGATTGTTCATGTGGCTGTAGAGGATCTTGTGGAGCTGCAGGATGTAGTTCTGGGTGATTGGGATGGCATCGAAGTTCTCGTGGATAAGGTTCAGCACGTCCCGATAACCCGCGATCTCCTGTTCGTCTCGGTTCCTCGGCGTCGTTTTCTCCTCCACAAGTTGTCGGATACGGGTGTTTGTGGTCACGATGCCCTCAATGGCATTAGATGCCTCGGTGCTCTGCACCTTTGCAATCTCCACCAGTTTCTCCAATTCCTCTGACCGCTGTTTCAGATACAGTTCCTGCTTTCCGGCTTCTTTATAAATTGCCGCGATCAAGCCCAGAATCTCCGAGTCCCACTTCTGCTCCCGAATTGCGGAGTAATTGAATGTACGCATACCCTTACACCCTCCCTCATTCCCTTAAATTTTAACACAAAATAAGTGGAAGCTCAACTCTCGGAAAGAACTTTCCCTTAATATTATGCCGAATTTAAGGGGTTATATACGTCTGTAAGGGGAAATCAACCGTATTCTCGCCATAGGTTTGCGCCTGTGGCTTTTTTCATGTCCGTTTCTATCACTCATCTCTAAAGCTGTACTGAAAGGAGTCAATCTCATGTTTTTTCTTCCGCAATCGGTGGCGAGGTTGCCGCCCATAGGTTTCTCCTATCTAGAACATCCAGGCTTTCTAGTCAGGGCCTTCCCCTGCAAAAACTCTATTTTCAAACCGCAAAAAGAGATGATCGCTTTTCCACTGCGTACGGGCATATAATTGGCTATATTTTGTCTTTTGTGCATAACGCCCGCAATTTCACTGGAAAGGACGGCATGGCACGGGAAAATGTGATACGCTATGGATTATACAGAAAAGTGGTGAAATACCACTTGCGTTTAGGAGTACAGCGTACCATTTCGTGAATTGTTCATATCATATCTTCCCGTGTTGTTTCTTCGCAAA
>ULXL01077614.1_pt1 | contig 10458 bp, 9 predicted proteins | sample 1961241 | NCBI WGS metagenome assembly ULXL01 (sample SAMEA4835837, study PRJEB28245) | human gut metagenome | biome: gut microbiome; material: fecal sample | place: Denmark | collected 2008
GCTAGAAAAAATGATTTAGGTGAAGGTGGGCAATATAATCAACGAGAAATAGATGAAATTGTTGAATTACTTAAGGAGTTGCCTGCAGATAAAACTATAGGTATTATTACTCCGTATAGAAGACAAGCAGAATTATTAAGAAAAACTTTACCAGAGAATATTGAAGTTGGTACAATTCATACCTTCCAAGGAAGAGAACAACAAATTATCATTTTTTCAACAGTTGCTAATAGTGCTGAAGATTATATAAAAGATGATGAAATCATAAAATCTTTTATTAATAACGAACAATTAATCAATGTTGCTATTACAAGAGCAAAAGAAAAATTCATTCTTGTGACAAGTGATAAAATAGCCAATTCAAGCTATGGAATATTAGCAGATCTTGTAAAATATATTTGCTATCAAACTGATCAAGTTATTGTTGAAGGAAAGGTGAGTTCGGTTTTTGATATTCTTTATGATGAATATGCAGAAACAAGAAAAAATATTTTAAAAACAAATGAAATTGCAACAGAAGAAATAATGGAAAATCTAATCAAAAAGATTCTTGAGCAGCCAGAGTACTCTTCAATATCCTATTCAATGCATGTTAGTTTAAAGACTTTAATAGAACTCGATAAAGCTAAATATAATATTGAAGAATACCAATATCTTAATCATCCTTGGACACATTTAGATTTTGTGTTGTTCAATAAGTATGATAAGAAACCGCTTCTTGCCATAGAAGTCGATGGCGTTTCTTTTCATGAACAAAATAGTAAACAAGCAATGCATGATGAAATTAAGAATAGGTGCTTAAATGATTCTATGCTTCCTTTACTTAGACTCAAAACAAATGGTTCTAATGAAGAACAAATTATTATTGACAAATTGAACATAATATTGAAAATATAAAAAGGAATGGAAGAATGTTTCATGAATCAAGATTTATTTGCAAAATATTTGGAACAAAGAGATAATGTATATATAAAGAGAGCGTTAACAGATACTTCATATAAGAATTATTTTTCACGTTTTGAAAAGAAAGAATTTGTTGGGGAAACTAATAAAGAACTTGCAACTTTAGGGGATGCCATATTAAAATCTATTTTGTGCATACTATTTTTAGATAGGGAAACACCATTATCAAACTATGTTCAAAACTTTTTAACAGATCAGGTGCTAGTAGAAGTTATTGCTAAAGAATATAAATTAATTGACATTATAAAATTTGATAGAGAGGATGATAAGATTCCTAAGGATTATAAATATAGTGAAAATAAAGAAACGCATAAATTTATAGCTACTGCTGTAGAGGCCCTTATTGGAGCAATATATTTTAGTACTAATTCACTAGTTGAATTACAAGAAATAATTAAAAAATGGATTAACATTATTAATGTGGAAAATATATAAATTTCTCTTCAATTTTATATCTAAAAATAGTATCCTTTTTATTAGGGCGTATGGATACGAACTGCCCATTTTCAGTCAATTTTCATTAAAACTAGTATTACTTCAGTAGGGTTAAAATAAGTCGAAATAGTATCACATTGGTATTGTTTGTTTTATATGGATAGAAAATATTTTTCATAAAGACTAAATAGAAAGTAAAATTGAGTTGACATTTTTGTCATAATTTGATATAAATTGAGAGTGTTAGCAAAGGAGATTTGTTTATGAAAGTCGCAATTGTTTCAGACAGTAATAGTGGTATTACCCAAAAGGAAGCCGAACAAATTGGTATAAGAATTGTTCCGATGCCTTTTACGATTGAAGGGGAAGAATACTTTGAGGATATCAATTTAACTCAGAAAAGCTTTTATGAAAAACTATTAGGTGATGTAGCTGTATCTACCTCACAGCCATCTATTGGCTTTGTAATGTCCATTTGGGATGAACTATTAAAGGACTATGATCAAATTGTATATATACCTATGTCTAGTGGATTATCAGAATCCTGTGCCTCAGCCTTAAGAGCCGCTAAGGCAGATTATGAAGGAAAGGTATTTGTTGTGGACAACCAAAGAATTTCTGTAACTCAAAGACAATCCGTTATGGATGCGATTGAGCTTGCCAATAAGGGATATTCTGGACAAGAAATCCATGATATTTTAATGAAGGTTAAAATGCATTCTGATATTTATATTATGGTTGATACACTAAAGTATTTAAGAAAAGGTGGAAGAATTACTCCAGCGGCAGCGGCAGTAGGAAATTTATTAAAAATTAAACCTGTTCTTAGAATCTTTGGAGAGAAGCTAGATAAGTATCGTATGATGAACCGTACATTAGAAAATGCGAAACGAATTATGATAGAGGCAGCTAAAGAAAGCATTTATGGTTTCTTAAAAGAGATTGATGGAAGGGCAGATAACGTCCATATATCTGTTGCCTATACGGGAACAGACACTACTGTTGCAAATGCGTTTGTAAAATTAGTAAAAGAAGAATTTGGAGTTACGGATGTCGTATGTAATCCGCTATCCTTATCCGTATCCTGTCATATCGGAGATGGGGCTTTGGCTATTGCGTTATCTAAAGCCTTACCAGAGGAGCTATAATAGAATTGAGCCGATTTTCGGCTCTTTCTTTTTCTATTAATAAATTAAGTTGTCTAAATTACCAAAATATAGTATAATTAAGCAAGTGAGGGATTATATGATAAAAAATAGAAAGATTAAAATACATCCTTATGTGCTTATAATCTTAACATTTTTAGCTGTAATTTTACTGGGAACTATCTGTCTAATGCTGCCTTGGGCTGTTAAAGACGGAGTGCGTTTAACCTTTGTGGATGCTTTATTTATGTCTACATCTAGTGTGTGTGTAACGGGACTTTCTGTAGTTACTCCTGCGACAAAGCTAAGCCTGTTCGGTAAAATTGTAATGGCTATTATGATGGAAATCGGTGGATTATCCTTTTTGACGATTGCTGTTTGTTTTTTTGCAGTTATTGGAGGCAAAATCGGGATTGGAAATCGATATTTACTGAGAGAGGCACTGAACCAAAATTCTTTGGTAGGAATTGTTCATTTAGTAAAGCGTATAATATTAATATCCTTTATTATTCAAATGATAGGAGTCCTATTGAACTATCTTTCTTTGATGTCATATTATCAGTATGATTTTGGAAAAACCTTGGGTGTTTCCATATTTCATTCGATTGCATCATTTAATAATGCAGGATTTGATGTGTTTGGAGTAGATAGTGTGATTCCTTTTAAGGATAATGTTTTATTTAATATTTCAACCATCTTTTTAATTGTATCTGGTGGATTAGGCTTTATCGTTATTGATGAGCTTGTTACGAAGCATAGTTTTAGAAAGCTATCTATTCATAGTAAGCTTGTTTTAACGATTACAACTGCTTTAATTTTACTGGGAATGTTCATTTTTAAATTTGCTATGTTTGATGAGATTACCTGGCTTCAGGCTTTATTTACCTCTGTCACCTGCCGTACTGCCGGTTTTACCAGTGTTGATTTAACTAATTTACCTCCTGCTGGGTATGTGATGAGTATTGTATTAATGTTTATAGGAGCCTCCCCTTGTTCCACTGGTGGTGGAATTAAAACTACGACCATTTTCGTAATGCTTCTGACGTTTATTTATTACGCTCAAGGGAAGAAACCTAGAATTTTTCATAGAAGAATTTCTGATGGGTCAATTTTTAAAGCCTTTGTTTTATTTGGTATTGCTGTTATAGTTATTATAGTTGCAACCTTGATTATCGGCTTCAGTCAGCCAGAGCTGGGCTTGAGTTCCATTTTGTTTGAGGTGGTTTCAGGATTTTCTACCACAGGTCTAACAATGGGAATCACTCCTTCCCTAAATGCCCTCAGTAAGATTGTCATTTGCTTTTTAATGTTCTTTGGTCGATTAGGACCATTAACCATTATTGGAGTTGTTAATCATAACTGGATGCGTGAATCCAAGGAAAATATTCAATATGTAGAAGAGAGGATTATTGTAGGATGAAAAAGAGTTTTATCGTTATAGGATTAGGGCGCTTTGGTGCTTCAGTAGCCAAGGCATTATCCAATTTAAATTGTGATATCTTATGTATGGACATTTCAGAGGAATGCGTTTCAGATATTGCCAGTGATATCAACCACTGCGTTATAGGAGATTCTACAAAACTTGCTACGTTGAAGGAATTAGGCGTTGCCTCTATTGATCATGCAGTAGTAGCGATAGGTAATAATTTAGAAGCTTCTATTTTAACAATCATGAATTTAAAGGCGCTAAATGTAAAGAATATAACAGTGCGTGCGGATACTGAAAGCTATAAGGAAATGTATAAGCGCTTAGGAGCGACAGAGGTTATCGTACCTGAGGAGGAGTCTGCGGTTTCTTTGGCAAATCAGATTGCCAGTGACGCGATTTTAGATTATTATTCCATTGATGGCAACTATGCAATTGTTCAGATTGCAGTAGGACCTAAGTTTAATTCTAGAACCTTAATAGATTTGGATTTGCGTAACAATTTTGACGTAAATATTGTTGGTATTATTCATAATAATGAGTTTTATATTCCTCGTGGAACAGACTTCCTTGAGGCTTCTGACATTATGGTTTTAGTTGGTACAAAACAAAAGATAAGAAAAGTAGATTCATTCATCAATCAGGAAGCAAAATAGGGGTTGTTGAAATGAAAGCTTTAGTTGTGTATAATGGGTTCAGTGGTAAGAGTAAAATTCTGAAGCAGATCGATTATATTTCTCAGAGACTAAAAAGTAAATATGAGATTGTGGAATGCTTTAAATCCACAGGGCCGAACTCAATTAGAGACTATGTTCTACAAAATGCTAAAGAGTATGATTTATTGGTTGCTGCTGGAGGAGATGGCTCTATCAACGAAGCAGTGAATGGTCTAATGATGGTATCTAAGAGGCCTACTTTGGCTTATGTTCCGACAGGGACCTGTAACGATACAGGTAAAACTCTTGGTTTAAAAAGAAGTTTGCGTAAAACCATGAACATAATATTGGATGAAAATAAAACATATTTGGATGTAAATCAAATCAATGGACAATATTTCATCTATGGTTTAGCTGCTGGAAATTTGACGAATGTAAGCTATGCTGCAAAGTATAAGGTGAAGAAGCTATTTGGTAAGTTTGCCTATTATTTAGAAGCAGTTAAGACCATTGGAAAGGATAACTCCATTCATATCGATATTTTAGCGGATGGAGAAACGAAAATCAGTGGAAAATTTTTTCTTTTTCTCGCAGTAAATTCTAGATACTTGGCATCCATAAAGCTTCATCGGAAGAAAAGAATTTATCTAAATGAAGGTAAACTATATGTAACCCTAATTAGAAAAAAGAATAGACTCATAAATATGATAGATTTTGTATTATTTTTATTACTTGGTGAGTCCTATCAGCATAATATTGTTCACTTTGAAGCGAAGAATATGGTAATTACCTCTAAAGATGCGATTGCGTATAACACGGATGGAGAAGGAATTCCTAAGCTTAGTCGGATTGAAGTGACAGTTTTACCAGAACAAATTGAAATGATTGTGTCAAAAAGAGTTTTAAAAAGACACTTTAATTAAATAAATCGGCTTATCCTAGGCATACTATAGATGGTGATGAACATGACCAGGTTGTCTAAGGTAAGCTTTTTTTTATTTGTTACGGTCTACAATTACCTGTGGATGCGTATCATACTTTTCTATTTTTTTTATAATCATTTTGGATCTATGGGCTTATATTTTACAGCTTTACTGGCTGTTATCGTCTTACTTTTTTTAGTTTTAGTCCCCAAAAAGCTGATGAATAAGAATTATAGGGAGGAATTTAAAAAGTCTATATTCAAATATATTTATGTAGCTTTTATTCTATTAGAAAGTATATTTGGAGTTAGTTATTGTGCCTATCTTTTGTCAACTATTTTTATTCCTGATGCGAATTTCTTTTATGTTTTGATTGCTATATCCCTTGCGTTAATTTTTTTATCAAAACGAAAAACAAAGGATATTATGGAAATAGCTACACTTTTTATAATCGTTGGATATGTTATATTGTTAATTACTTTATTTGTTTATCCAAATCTAGATTTTACATTGTTGCTGCCCTTAAAGGAAATCAATTACTGGCTATTACCACTTTTTGCCCTAATGGTTTTGGGTGATAATTTTACCTTACTGATTAATAAGGATGGCTTAAATTTTTCCAAAATGCAGTTTATTCTGGCCATTGGAGTGGCTTTTTGCTTTTTCGCATTAGAATATTTTCTATTAATTTGTAATGCCGGAGCGGAATTTTTTAAGGGACTTGACTGGGTTGGTTTCATTTGTTTATCGGTGGAACCAATAACGCAGTATTTTGGAAATTTTGATTTTGCTTATCTTTATTATATTGTTTTATGTTGTATTTTTAAATATGCCTTTGGTATCAGTCTAGTAAGGGAGAATATTCAAATGAATTCAAAAGCGATGTCCATTTTATTGTTGATTATATTGGCCGTTTTAGGAAGTATCTGTTTTATGTGGATACCTATGGATAGTACCTTTATGTTCTTTGTATTCTGCTTATTAGTTTTGAGCTTTTCCATTTTTTTCTGGTTTTTAAAGGAGTGTTATCGTGTTAGAAAAACTAAGGACTAACATAGATGTAATCTACAAAGAGACAAGAGCCAATTGTATCATTTGTTATCAGGAGCACCTTTGTAATATTTTAGAATTTATGAAGGATTTTTATCCAAAGCTTGAACATGATACGGACTCAGATATTGATGAAATGTTTCCAGGTATTTGCAAAAAAATTGTAGATGATGAGGATATAGTAATAAGTCTTGTATTTTCAGGCTTATTAATTGCCTATCGAAACAAGCAGTTTTATGCCTTTGATTTATCCAAAGCTCCCTCTAGACAGACGGGAGATTCCATTGCAGAGCCTGACAACGTAATGGGGTCTAGAGATGGCTTTGTAGAAAATTTTAAGGAAAATATTGCTTTAATCCGGACTAGAGTGAAGGATGACCGTTTGTGTATTGATACCTTGACGATTGGTAGAAGAAGCAAGACGATTGTTTCTATCCTTTCCATAAAGGACATCCACAATGAAAAAATTAGAGAAAATTTAAAAAAGCATTTAGAGGAAATTGATATTGATGCCATTATCTCCATTGAGGATGTGATGGCCTACTTTCAAAAAAAGCATCTGTTCCCCTCCTATCATTATGTAGGAACGCCAGATACTGCCTGTAGACGGTTATACAATGGTGAATTTATATTAGTTATTGACCGAATTTGCATTGTAGTCTGTTTACCTACCACGCTTGCCTATGCATCTAGATTTAAAATAGATGGAATTAATATTCCTTTGTTTTCCTTTTTTGAACGATGGTTTGTTCTATTATCTGCCATCTTTTCCATCTTTTTTTGTGGGCTACTCGCGGCCTTTACGACAATCCAGATGGATAGTTTATCCTTAACCGTCTTATCTACACTTAAAATCTCTCAAAAAGGGATTTATTTGCCGATTTTTATGGAGATATTGATTGTTTTAGGTATGTTTGAGCTCTATTATTTGATTGGCTTTCGTCAGTCAAAAATCACAGTGTCCTCCACTATCGTCCTTATAGGCGGTTTAATCGTCGGTCAAAATTTAATTTCCTCAGGTATAGCAGGAGTTTTCATCATGACAGCGACCGCAATTTGCTTCTTGTTATCCTTTGTTGTAAGCTCGAATGTTACCAATATTGTAGCAATCAGTCTTGCCCGTCTAGTCATTTTGTTTTCCTCTTTATTTTACGGAATACTAGGAATTACCATTGCCAGTATATTTCTTGCCTGTTTTCTATATGATCAGAAGACATTGGATGTTCATTATTTCTATCCATTTTTACCCTTTGATGTACGAGGAATCCATAAATTCTTTTTATCCTCTTCGAATCTATCTATCACAAAAAGAGATAAGCCTTTGCATGTAAATAATAAAATCAGGAGGAAATTAAAATGAAAAAGCTTCAAATTTTTATTATATCGCTCTTCTTGGTTTTTGTTTTAGCTTCCTGTAATCAGTATAACATTTCAGAGGTATTATTTATTGCTAGTGTAGGTATTGAAAAAAAGGAGGAAGGAGAAGAGAAATATTATGGATATTTCTACCTTCCCTTAAGTAGTGATATTGGGAAAACTGAAAATACTGAAAATAAAGGCAAAGGAGAATTTGCCAGAGTAGCAGGAAATACGATTTCTGATTTGTTTGAAAATCTTAAGGTTACTACCTCTCTTTCTTTAAATTTCAAGCATGTATCAAGTATTGTTTTAAATACAGAATTACTAGAAAAGGAATTTATTACCGAACTGTTTGATTTTATTAAATTTTCTTTAGAAATAGATTATAATTGTTATGTTTTTGCCACTAAGGAAAAGCTGTCAGATATATATAACTTTCAAAATCCAAATCAAGAAAGTGTGTTAAACTCAATTTTAGTTTCTACCAATGATGTCAGTGGTATTTTTCAGGTGGCTTCTCCTATGCACTTTTTGGAATTTGCAAGAAAATATCATGGGCAAAGAAGTATTCTTTTACCAATGCTCAGTTTAGAAGAAATTTGGACTGTAGAAGATGAGAAGGTCAAAAACTTTCACATTCAAAGTGCAGTATATTATTTTAAAAATCAAGTGAAGGATGTCATTAAAAATCCTTCCAGTCCCTATATGCTCAGCATCGACCAGTTTGATGATAAAATAAAAGAAAATTCAATTTGCTTTAAAAATTACAAACTGAATCTTGATTTAAAAGAAAAGCCGACCCTTAAAATCAGCTTTAATTATGAGGTTTTTAAAACGGATAGTACATTGTCTAAGGATGCAGTTATTGAGTATGTCAAAGAAAAAGTTCAAGCTTATTTAGAAGAGTTTAAAGAGATTGATCCTTTAGATTTAGAATATTATTCCTATGTTTATGGAAAAACCTATACTTATGAAGATTTGACCATAGAGATTCGTCCAAATATCAATTAACGTCTTTTCCAATAGAGAAAGCATCCTAATAGAAAAAGAACCCCAAGGATGATACAGGTAATTAGACTAACCATAGGAAATGCTTGATTTTGTTGAGAAACTTCTATTTGAATTTTTAGTAGACCATAATACTTTATAAAGGTTCCATCCTTATAACTGGTATTTATACAGAGCTTATAAATACCAGTTTTTTCTTTCGAAAAATAATTACTTTCTAGGTGGATGGTTTCATAATCCGAGCTTATTAGATTTTTTTGTAATGCATAGGCTATGATTTCTGCTTCTGTAGGTAGAGTCTGGGTGAATTCTAGGGTGGTGGTGAGCAATTCCTCCGTTATACTTTGATAGGCGTGAAGAAGCAGACTTTGTGGCTTGGATTTGTTGGTAGAGCTATCTATGGCATAGATCTTGAGAATATAGTTTCCAGGGCCTTGTTCTAGGTTTTCTATTCCCTCATAAATGATTTGATGAAATTCTGTATCTAAATTGTCCTTAAGTATGAGGTTGTCCTGAATTTGTTCCATATAGTTTGGATTAGATAAATCAATGGTTAGCTCGGGATGAATTAAAGAAAGTTCAGGCGCTATGAAATCTCGGACGGAGATGATATCCTCTAGAACAGTTGTATTATTTTGCGAGTTCGTTACAGAAACGGTCAAAGCATAGTCCTTTACGAGACAGGTTGTTTCATCATAGTCTGTTAGAAAGGTCAACTGGTTTGTGATATCTCCATCTAAGTAATCCTTCGCCTGGTATTTTTCTTTAATTTCCATTAATGGGGTTGGATTAGCATAATCTACGATATGAACATAGGCATACTTTTTCGCGTTGGCAGAAACTACACCAAAGCTTAGACTAAGAAACAGAAGAATTAGAATAAGGCTAAGCTTTCTCATAATGCTTATGACAGAAGAAAAAGATAACTCCAAATAAAATAGGAAGAAGTGCAAAACTCCATAACCAAAGGAATGAAGGGCTTTGTGGTTCCTTAGCTTCTTTTATAGGAGTAAACAGATGAAGCTTGACACTTCCATTTTTTATTTCCCCATTCTCCATTGTTTCTGTGAAGGATAAGGTATAGATTTCCTCCTCTGACTTTTCCTCTATAAGGGAAGAAGAAAGCTCTACTGTTGTTGCATCAGGACTTAGAATCCCCGCTTCCTTCAGCATGGCTATAATCTGTTCTGAGGTGTAGGAAATGCCTAGTTCAATATATAAGGTTTGATTTACCATAATAATAGGAGACGTAGTATCTAGGAGATAATAACTAAAGGTGTTCGTTCCAATGTTTCCTGCTTTATCCTCTGCCTCTATAGTTATTTGATATCTCTTTCCTTGTTCACCATTGCACGTATTTTCTATAATCCGGATATTTTCCTCGAAGATTGCATCATAGTTATCCTCTACAAGAAGGAGAGCTTTAATTTCTTCGTCAGTTAAAATATGGTTGGCGGTTATCTCATTCCCTCCTGCAGCTAAAAGAATCGTCG
>ULXL01076818.1_pt1 | contig 10437 bp, 12 predicted proteins | sample 1961241 | NCBI WGS metagenome assembly ULXL01 (sample SAMEA4835837, study PRJEB28245) | human gut metagenome | biome: gut microbiome; material: fecal sample | place: Denmark | collected 2008
AATTTCCAGCAAAACAAATTCTTTGTGACTCATGAATTTTATCAACAACCTTCATTAAATCTTCATACTGAATATTATCATATGTATCTTGTAAATTATGAATAATATTTTGGAAGTGATCTTTAAAAATTTCTTTTCCTTCATTAATCGTTTCTCTTGCTGGTAACTGATGATCAAACAATAAACGTTTAGAATCCTGATTAAAGAAATTCAAATTCATTGTGACATCATTCTTGAAGTCAGCAAAAGACTCATAATTAAGTTTTCTACACAAACGAGAAATCGTTGCAGTTGACACATAACACATATCAGCAACTTCAGTAATTGTGCTATGTGGAATTTGATATATATTCTGAAGGATTTTTTTTGCAGCCCCCCAATAAACATCATGCACATTTGTCATGTTAATAAAATTAATTAAGTTGTAAAATGCACTTCTCACTTAGGCTGTCCCTCCTCATACTTTATGACTGTCACTTCACCTGTTGTTAAACATAAACAGTTAAGTTGTCCTTTATTTCCAACTGCTAATCCCCCATCAATAGCAATCTTATTGTGATAATCAGGATCATGCCATATATCAAACGAATGATCATCATTGATAAAACAACAAGGTGTATGACCAAAAATGTATGTATAATCAGGATTGGCTTCATTTAAGTAGAAATATTCACGAATCCAAGCAAGTATATCCTCATTATTCTCTTCTAAAGGAATTTCTGGATCAACACCTGCGTGGACCAGAACATAATGTTTATCATTTAAATCTAATTCTATATAACTTGGTAATGAATCAATAAAAGCAATAACTTCTTTTATAAACATTTGTTTAAGATCAAAATATTCTTCATAAGGAATACAATCTTTTTGAAGATACTCTCTAATACTGTTCACTGTTTTCTGTGCACCATTTTGTTTCCATAAACGATAAGGATTTGATCTTTCTGAATCCAAATCATTATATTTCAATGCTGTTTGCATAGACTGACGCATCATAATTTCATGGTTACCCTTAATCATATGAATATTATCCATTGCCTGTACAAAATAGTAAATATCTATACTATTAGGACCACGATCCATAATATCACCTAAAATATATAATTCATCATTATCATTAAAACCAATGCGATCTAACAATAATTGTAATAATACAAATTGACCATGAAGATCTGATATAACAAATATTCTTTTTTCCATATATCATCACCCTATTATATTTTACCATAATTATTTTTTTTAATAAACCAAAGCAACTCACATTTTAAAAAATTATGTAAGGAAAAGATTCACTGTCATCAGCGAATCTTTCTATAACTACTCTCTCACTTGTACTTGAAATCTAATAACAACTGTACACATTGGTTCAATAGTTGGTATTGTATAATACAATGTGTAATCATCAATTGATGGAACTTGAGGAATATCATCAACTTCAAATGTGTTTAATATATAATCTGTACCATATGGAATGCGATCATTAAAGACAATATTCTTAAGTGGGCATAATGAATTATTCCTAATTGTAATTGTATAAGTTAAAATATCTCCTACACATGCTTCGCATTTATCAACTTCTTTACAGATTGTTGGCGGTATTCTCACAATTGTTTCTACTGTATTGCTATCAATAACCAGACAATCAGAAATAATTTGTGCAGTATTCTCAATTCTATTCATTGCCATAATAAAAACCTCCTTTCACTCTATCATATGAAAGGAGTTATTTTATTTCTGTTTATTCATCTTAGATTGATAAGGAAGTTTTTCAATCAAAGCTAGGATTCATTGCTTTTATGAATTATATTCTTATCCTACAATGTCATCAATTGATTTTGACTGAATATATTCCTATCTTTATCTTACAGTTTATTCATCAAAAAAGTAGGATTTGCTGCATACATTAATGCAACTTCCTTTGTTATTTTATTTTGTTTGTATAACTCCAAAAGAGAATCATCCATTGTTATCATATTTTGATTTCTATTGGTTGCTATTACATTATCAATCTGATGTGTTTTTCCTTCTCTGATTAATGTTCTAATAGCTTGATTACAAATCATAATTTCGAATACTGGGATCATTTTCCCATCTATACTAGGGACTAATTGTTGTGAAATAACGGCACTCAAAACCATAGCTAGCTGTACCCTTATTTGCTGCTGTTGTGAAGATGGGAAAACATCAATCATGCGATCAATTGTATTGGCAGCACCAACTGTATGTAAACTTGAAAAAAGTAAATGACCTGTTTCAGCAGCAGTTACAGCGATGTCAATAGTCTCAAGATCTCGCATTTCACCTACTAAAATGACCTCCGGTGCTTCTCTTAACGCTGCCTTCAAAGCTGAAATATAATCCTTTGTATCATGATAAACTTCTCGTTGAGATACAATACTACGATTGTGAGTATGAAGATATTCAATTGGATCTTCAATTGTTATAATATGTGCATCACGTGTTTTATTAATTTGATCAATAATACATGCTAGTGTTGTTGATTTGCCACTCCCTGCTGGTCCAGTAAGCAAAACCATTCCTTTCTTGAGTTGTGCTAAATTGATAATCACTTCAGGAATATGCAATTGTATAGGATCTGGCATTTCAAAGCTCACAACCCTTAAAACTGCAGCAAATGAGTTTCTTTGACGATAAACATTTACACGAAATCTACCAACTCCAGGAATTGAAAATGAAAAATCATCATCCCCATTTCTGATAAATTGATCAATATCATCTTTATTGGCAATAGCATATATTTCTCTAATTAAGTGTTCTGTATCCTCTGGTTTCAATTTCTCCTGATTGTATTTTTGAATTTTACCATGAATCTTGACAGCACATGGTGACCCAGCAACTATAAATACATCAGAAGCATTTCGTTTTACCACATCCATAAGCAATTCTTTAACATCCATTTTCTATTCCCTCCTAGCTATCTTTTTCAATGATATTATCTCTAACTGCCCATGATTCGCTTCTATAATCATTTCAAGTTTAAAATCATTATTCATAGCTGCTTGTAAAACATATTGATTATTTTTCTTCTCATAATCACCTTCCCAATTCTCAATCTTACTATCTATATTGTCAATATCCAACTGATAATAGAACTCAAAAAGTTGAGATTCTGTCTGATAATACTGATTTGTTATATTCATTTGACGAATTGTACTTTCGTAAAAAGAATTGGCCTTCAAATAAGAGAGAACTGATAAAATACACATAATCAGAATTACAAAAATCATGAAAATTGATGGTGCTCCAATCCCAAGATGAGAAAATATATGTTTTTTAGTCATGTGAAGTCCCTCCCAGTACAAAAGGAGTTTCACAAATGACATCATCTTGATTAAAAATACTTATCACACCATGTTTAATCTGATCTTCCCATACTACGATTTTTATATTCTCTTTCTGATATGTATTCGCATCTATTTTCTCAACTTTAAAGAGTTGTTCCAAAGGGGTCTGAGGATAAGCCTGCATTGTTTCAATCATACTTTGCATTTCCAACATGGCATTTTGAATTATCACTCCATCCATCTGTTTTTCTTTTGCTTTTACTAAAAAAGAAATACATACAGTTGTTGCCAATGCAAAAAAGAAAATAACAATAATCAACTCCATCAAAAATGAAAAAGATTGATTTTTTCCTTTCATAGACACCCTCCTCTAAGTATGTAGATAAACAGATAAACCTTTTTGATACTGCTCTTTTTTAACTATAAAAGTATATAATTTCTCTTGTCTATCTATCTGAAAATCATCAAGAATAAATAAATTTGTACCTTCATCTAAAGAAGGAAGATAATCTAAATCTGTATATAATTCCTTCAAGTATCCATTAAGATAATATATATAAGTTGCTGTTTTTTCAGTTACCATTTTTAAACATTTTCTACCTTGTATAGATACAACAGAAATAGCCTCTTTTTGATCCATTGCCTTTAACTTTGTATTTAAATAAGCTAATGGTATATTTAAATCATCTTCCAAAAGACATTGTTCGTTTAACTTTTGATACCCTTTAATCTCATATGCTACAACAAAGAAAGAACCAAGGACAAACAATAAGAATAATGTTAATGATAATAATATATGTACATGATGATGCTTGCTCATAATATCCTCTCCCTTTGATGAACCTCAATAGTTGGTTGGAGATTATCTCCTTCATAATGATAGATAATTGGATATTCATCCTCATTTACCAACAATCCATAATGGTCTTTAAGATATTGAATATCTTGAGGATATCTTCCCTCTATACTATAACACTTTAAACACAATGTCCAAATAGTCTCTTTAATTCTCAAAAGTTCTTCCTCTTCAGAATAAGATTGCGCAGATTGGAATCCAAAAACAATCATGAATATAACAGTCATAAAAATAACGACTTTTATTATTTTTTTCATAATTCCCTCCATCTCTATCCACCATATCAACTAGACATTTATAATAATTATCAATTCAATGTCTACAAAGAAGACATAATACTGACTAATGGTAACATCACTGATAATAAAACAACTCCAACAATCACTGAAAGAAAAGTGACTATAGCAGGTTCTATAATATTTAAAAAGCGAGCTATAGATTGACTGACTTCATCTTGATAATGATTTGATAATGTTTTCATAACTGTATCTACCTGACCAGTTTGGAAACCAATCTGAATCATATTTAATTTGATTCCTCTATATATTTGATGTTGTGAAACTGCATCAACAAAAGAAACTCCTTGTTCTAAATCATAATAACATTGCTTCAACTGATTTTGTAATTGAGAATCATCAATTAAGTCAATTGTATAATGAACTGCTTCCTGTAAATCATAACCACTTGAAACAAATAATGATAATGCATAAGTCAATTGTGCATGATTCATATAATTAGCAATTTTTTTGGTTATCCAAGATTTTTGAACAAACATAACCATAATATCTTGATGCGATTTTTTAGCATATACATAAAAGCAAATGATCATAATCATAAAGATACCCAAAATCATAAATCCTAACATAGAAAATATTTGACCAAAATTCATAAACTGACTTGCAAAAGAAGATAAATGACTTCCTAAACTCTTTAATACATTTTCAAAAATAGGTAAGACTTGAAAAACCACAACCCCCACAACAACAAACATCATTATAAAAAGAATAATAGGATAAGTCAGAGCTTGCTGAAGTTGAGAAGTCATATCATCCATTCGTAAATAATATTCACCTAATGACTCCATAACGTCATCAATATGTCCGCTCACTTCTCCAACTTTTAATAAATGAACCATATAATCATCAAACATTCCTGTTCTTTCAATCGCTTGACTGAGATGAGCATCTTCTGTCATATAATCCAAAATGGCTTCTAATGCTATTTTTAGATTTTGATTCTCTAGTTCCTGTTTCATCATCTCAATACCCTGTTGTACACTTATTCCTGCTTTTAAAATCATTGCCATCTGATTGGAAAACTGATATTTTTCTTCTAAAGACAATCTCATCTCAAATAGCCTCCTTTAGTAATAATAAATGGCTTGATACTCACCATTATAATCAAACTTTGAACTTGCAAAAGTTGGATCCATTCTCGTCCAAGTTCCTTTATCCATAAAGATATCTGGATTAATCCATCCTTCACCTTCTATATAAACTTCTACCCATGCATGATATTCCACATCTGTATCACCACAAATCAGACGAGCAGGTATATGGTTTATTCTTAACATAGCGACCATCATAGAAGCATAATCAAAACAAATACCTGTTTTATATTCTATAATGCTGTTAAGATTTGGGATTAAATATTTTTGAGTTGCTTCTACTGCTTTTTTATCATCATATGTTATATTATCTACAACATAATTATAAATATTTTGAATCCGTTGCAAATCATTTGTATCCTTTTCCACTATATCTATAGCTACTGAAGTCACCTTATCACCTGGCTCATAATTAACCAATTGATTAGGATATAAAAATGGAGAAAACTCATCTTTTATTTGAACATCTAACGTAAGTGATTTTTTCATAGCATAATTATCACCTTCAACATTTTCATATATTCCTAAATAATATACACCATTTCCCATCTGTAGTGGAAAAGCAACAGGCTTCAGATTCATTAAATCATAATAATAACTTTTTTCACCTTTACGAATTAATAACTTTATTTTCTGCTCACTTTTATGATTCAACGAAGCAGTAATGTAACCTTGGTCTATATGTGAATAATTTACATTTGCAATATCTGAAGACAAAATTTTTTGTCCTGAATTATCTGGATAATAAATATCATCAATTCCATAACCTGAAGACTCAGGATAATCAGTCGGATATTCTTTTACATCTTTTTGTGAATTACATCCAAAAAGGAAACAGGATAATGTTAACATCAATAAAAAAAGTTTTTTCATCTTGTTCACTATCCTCCTTTTCCCCTATTATACACCAATTTATCCCATTGAGGAATTCTTTCCTACCACACCTGTAAAAATATAACTCATAAGTAATTGGGAAATAAAAATCAAGACATTCATCTTGATTAATGATTTTTAAAGTGTTTCTAAAATATTCATTCTTTCTCCTATTCTATTGTCCCTTACTACAATTTATTTGAAGTGGATTGTATGAATATGTTTTTACTTTTTTTGATAATCATTAACATAACAAAAACGCAAAATTCTTCCACTCTGATGCTTAATCCCCCTATCTAAGCAAAATCAACTTATATAATTTATTTACTTAAGCTTCTTTTAAACACATTAACCCCACTTCTTCAATTGATATATCCACAGCTATCTTTTTTTGTATTGCTGAAGTCATAACATTATTTAACACTCTTTCCATGACCATATTTGCGTTATTAAAATCACAAGCTGGTAATAAGACAATAAACTGATTCAAACTATAACGTGAAACAATATCACCTGTACGGAGTTTATATATAAGAGCATCTTGAATTCTCTGCATAATTTTCTTCGCATACTCACTTTCTAAATTTGTATAAGGAAATGATGGTTTTATTGTTATTAAACATAAATGTGCACAAATACCCAATCTATCCATCATTCGCATTTGCATATTATAAATATCTTTAAATGCACCATATTCACAGAAAAACGCCCCTTCTTTATTCACTAAGGTCAAATCCTTTTGAATATCATTAATATGTCCCTCATCATGACTTTCTTGTCTAATGATTTCATATAAATCTCTCATTTTAGAGGATGGTTGAACTCCCATTGTTTTATATAATAAATCTGTTTTTGCACGATATGTTTCAATTGATTCATGATATTTTCGTTGTAAATACAGAGATTCAATTAAAATAACATATAAGTCCTCATTAAGATTGTCAATGGCTATGGCCCCTTGTGCTAATCTTTCCATGATTGTATATTTTTTCTGTTGTTTTAATAATTTTGCACAATCCATGACTCGAGATAAATAAAGCGTATGATAGTAGGCATTTAATGATAAGATATGATAATCATCAATATCAGATAAAAAATATCCTGTATAAAGCGTTAAAAATTTGTTATATAACTCATTCTCCTGATGTCTTGATACCAATTGAAGATTATATTTTTCAAACAAATAAGCATCAATTTCAATTGTATATTGTTTATTAATTAAATATCCACCTTGCCCTGTTATCACAAAATCATACAAATTTAATTGCTGTTTAAGAAGTGTACGTAAGCGATAAATAAGATTTTTTAAAGCAGCAATAGGATTTTCAACTTCATCCTCGTACCAAAGAATATCTATTAATTCCTCTGAAGAAATAAAACGTTGATGATAATAAAGTAAATAAACTAACAGTTTAAAAAGCTTTTTAGACTTTAATTGGTCCTTTCCTAAAATGATATTGCCATATTTCATAGTAAAATTATTAAACATTGTGACATATATAATCTGATCCTGCATTTTAATAGCCCCTTCCTCATATATATTGTACCTTTTATGAGTCGATATTTCTACATTTCATAACTTTATTCCTAACTTTTATCCACATTTTATGACAAAGCCAGCAGATAAACAAGATAATAACATCATAGTGAGAAATTCTTATATTATCATATTTAGCAACAATCACTCTTCAATAATCCATTTTAATACCTTTGGGTATAAAATTGACAATATAAATCACTATAAACAAAAAATTATTCTCTGTTCAAATACAGTCAATTCTTTCCCAATAATTATAAAATTGTCAATTGACTTTCAAGACAAGAAAATTTAGTACAAAAAGATTATATTTGCTTTATGATATAAGAAAGAAGGTGATATCTTATGACAACAGAAGAATTCTATCAATCGCTTTATCATGATATTTTTTTAAAGTGGATTTTATTAAATGCTCAAGATTATGTGAAAGATAATGTAACTTGTCAGGTACAAGAAGAAAGCAATATATCTACAACACTTATATTTAATACAAATAAAATGATTGGTCGTGTAACAATATGGCATAACAATATTATTGAAGAAGAAATAAAACAAAGGAATTGTCAAGAGAATCTATTCTATCTTCATTATAAAATTGTTGATCTTGGGTAGGCAAAATCTTTATTTAAAGAATTCTATCACACATTAGTTAAGCATAATCAACAACGATTAATAAAAATTGGAATTTGTAGTAGTGATGGTTTTTCAACATCTCTATTTGTAGAAGAAATGAAAGCAATCATGAATATGGAAAAAATGGAGTTTGAGTTTGATTCTCTTTCATTAGACGAACTCTATCATAGCTATCTTCATTATGATCTTTTATATCTTGCTCCTCAATTAGCCCAAAAAGAACCTGAAATACTTCTTCATACTCAACATCTTGTTCCTGTACATGTTATTGATGCAACAGATTTTGCAACAAAAGACTATCAAGCTATTCTCAAAACAATTCAAAAACATTTAAGTAATGTAAAATGCTATCAAGAATGATAGCATTTTTTAGTTCAATGGATGATAAATATATTGTTGATACTTATGTTTTTGTTTTATATCTATGAAAAATGAGATATAAATACCTGTTTCTAAGTATTCTTCTTTTATGAATTCATAAGTCTGTTGAATTTGTTGAAAGATTTCTCCATGATCATAGGGAATATATAATTCAATTAATTCATAATCTTTAAAGAGAGTTTCAATCATCAGTTCTTCTAATTTATCTAAGTTTATTTGTTCCTTAACAGAAACAAAAACATATGGTTGATGTGGTTGCAAAAAGGCATAGCGATCTTTATCCACTTTATTATAAACATATATAACAGGTGTATCTTTCACTCCCAATGTTTCCAAAACCTGTTGGGTTGTCTCTATTTGGATATCACTGTATGCTGAAGATGAGTCTACAACATGGAGTAATAAATCTGCTTCTTTCACTTCTTCTAAAGTAGAACGAAATGCCTGAACCAAATGATGAGGCAGTTGATTAATAAATCCAACTGTATCACTCATAATAATTTCTTTATGACCTTTTAAAGTGACTTTACGAGAAGCTGTTTGGAGTGAAGCAAATAACATATCTTCTTGAAATACCTTTTTATCAGTAAAATAATTTAATAAGGATGATTTTCCACTATTTGTATAACCAACTAAACATACAACCTTTTGTTGATTACGTTTACGCAATTGCCTTTGTGTCTGTCTTTGTTTCACAATTGATTGAAGTTCTCTCCTTGCCTGTACCAATTGTCTATGAATGACTCGTCGATCAAGTTCAATTTGCTTTTCTCCACTACCTCTAAAACCCGAACCACCTTGTTGAGAGTAAAGTTCTTCTTTCATCCCAGCAAGTCTAGGTAAAAGATATTGATTTCTTGCGATTTCTACTTGTAACTTTGCTTCCTTTGTTTGAGCACGTGATTCAAATATCCTCAAAATCAAATCACTACGATCACTAACTTCTACATCTAGTTCATCAGTTAAATTCTTTATCTGCATTGGTGAAAGCTCTTCATTAAAAATAACCATATCATCCTCAGCTAACATATCCTTAAGTTCTTGAACTTTTCCTTTTCCAATATAATACTTTGGAGATATTTGTGATAATCTTTGAATCAAAACATCTTTCACTTCTATATCGCACGCTCGTGCTAATTCCTTTAATTCTTCCATTGAAATATGAAGATCATAATACATATGATCATATTCTACACCGACAAGTATTGCCTTCACATTCTCACCTCTTTCTCTATTATAAGGAGTCACTATGAAAAAAGCCAACTATTATTTTACTTTATTTCTTGTTTTATTCACAACCATATTTTCATTTATGAATATGTTTCAGATTGTAAAAGTTTCAACAAATGTGATTCAAATTGTATTATCTAATCTTTTACCATCATTACTCCCATTCATGATTTTAATTTCATTGTGTTTATCATTAGGATTATTTCAACTCTTTAGTTATTTCATACAGTTTCTT
>ULXL01029838.1_pt1 | contig 10371 bp, 9 predicted proteins | sample 1961241 | NCBI WGS metagenome assembly ULXL01 (sample SAMEA4835837, study PRJEB28245) | human gut metagenome | biome: gut microbiome; material: fecal sample | place: Denmark | collected 2008
TAAAATGCTTGCTTTGCCTCCAAGACCATTTCATATGGAGTTCGCGCATTATTGGACATCAATGCTTTAGATGTTCTAAGTATAGTATCATTAGAGATAATGTTGATATAGGGTTGATCACGTTCAACTACATACATATTTCCATTATTATCCCAAAATGATACAGGAGCAAATATGCTGTAATAATTATTTTCTTCTCTGAAAAAGGTTTTGCGAAATTTTAATAAAGTGTTATTATAATCAATATCATAAGAACAAAGCATTTGATGCCCGTAACCCCCAACATAATCATAAGTAAGATATAATGAATGCTCAATAATTCTTAAATCCTGAATATTCTTGATTTGCAGGGTGGAGTCAACCACAAAAGGGGTTGAAGAAACTCTTGAAACACTCTGAGCAGTGGTATTACCACATGATACGACACTTAACATGAATAAGACGAGACAAGTGGCATAAGTTAAATTTTTCATAATTCATTATAATTTATGTGACACATTTTTATTTGATTAGATTGAATTTCAAAGATTGACACCGGTGGGCAAACAAAACGATACGGACATAATTTGCATTTAGTGCAATCACGGGTTAATCTCCATGTTCGATTTTCCTTAAACTCATCTATGACTACATCAACCAAAGAGAACCCTTTATCGTTTACATTTGCTATACTTTTTTTTGAACCGTGGGCATATACATTCCCATCTGGAGCTATATCTATCAATCCATAGAAATTGGAGTTTAATTTTTTATTTCTAAAAAGAGCATTGAGATTAATTTTGGTTTCCTCTATATCACTAAGTTCCGTATAGACATATTTGCTAAACATCTCTTGATTGTTGCCCGTCCATACAGGCAAAATAACGCCCATATTAAACATTATGTCCTGCTCATCATATGCCAAATATTTTTGGTCACAATTGTATGCACTATTAAAAGTATAAAATTTATCATTACTACTAAATCGATCTTGATAAACAATAAATGATAGATTTAATTTAATGTCTATTTTATTTATCGATGTTACTATGGTTTCATAATCTTCGGAGTACAAATGTACTCTATATGCGAAATTGTATTTCGATAGCAATCCAACAAGTTCCTCACACGAATAGCGCTCCAAAAAATTGTTTGAAAAAATTATATCAATAGTAGCAACACTAGTTAATTTCAAATTGTCTATTAGAATTCTCAATTGGTCTAATGTTAATGAAGCTGCAGAGTCTTCGTATGATGGACAAGGATGCTGAGTAGCCGCGATGCTTCTTAATCTTTTTAATAGAGAGTTGCCTTTATCTATCATATTCGAGAGTCTTATAAAAGCACCTGAAATATACTTTAATTTGGAACCAATTAGCTGTAGCCTGCTTTCAATTCCATTATCATTGAACTTATTTATATCTTTCTGTAAGTTCAAAATTGGTAGACAGATAATTGGTTTAACATCGCTTTCATCAATGCCTATTACGCCATTCTTTAACGCCCAATCGATGTCACGAGATTTATACTTATCTAAAATCTCATATTTAACAACCCCAAGATTTATAGGTGTATATAACATCTTTATTAGGTTGATTAGTTTTTCATCACGAGAAATCTTGACAATGCCACCATTTGTATTATATAATAATATCAAACTGTCGTTAATAATATCAACGAAAACATTTGGCGACATCGTTAGCCATTTTGTATGTTGCGAGTCTAACATCATAATATTACTTCGTATTGCTGCATTATATATGAGTACGCTTCTGGATATTTTCTTAGGAAGTCATTTACCTCCATTTGCATTGATTTATTGTCGATAGAAGTTACAAAGTACGAACATCGAGCAAAATGAGATTCCAATTGGCCATTATTAAATATACAACATAAACAACCTTTGTGATTAAAGCACTTCCGACAAGTCTGTCGAACTCTGTCATAATATGAATTATACATTTGGGCAATAGCCTCAAAGTCTATATTTACTTTTTGGTCTTTAATTGTGCCTAACTGATACTTATAACTAATTTTCTCACAAGGCATAATTTTGCCGGAAACAGTAACAAATATCTTTTTGGTAAACGGAAGACATGTGCCAGTAGGAAGTTCTTTTCTTTCCTGTTGTGAGTTAAACAATAATTCATTATAGTCCATATATGCATATGGTGAATGCATTAAGATATAACGGGCAACTCTCTCAAAATTAGGGTTATTCCAAAATGGCAATTCTGACAGATCCTTATTCATTTCCATCGTTGATTTCCATTTATCTTGAAAAATGGACTTAAAGAGTTCTATCTCATCTAAATTTATTCCATCTGTATTTATTTCGGATATAGTCGGAGATTTATGATAATGCGTGTATATATATTCAGTAATATCTTTAACCGAAGTTCTATTACTTAAGACAGCATTAAACTCAACAGATGATTCAAAATAATATGGATATTTATCTTTTAATTGTTCAACAGCGTCAGTTATTTTGCCGAATGCAGGTTGACCATTAGGAAACACTCTTAAAGATGACCCATTTTCATCTCCGTCCAAACTGATAAGAATCTTGAATCTTTTTTTAACGAGATAATCCATATAACGTGGCAACAATATAGCGTTTGTTGTCATAGAGAATACAAAGGTCTTATTATATTTAGATAGATTATTCTCAATGTAATCCACCACACCATAAATAAATGGCATATTCAAAAGTGGCTCGCCTCCATAAAAACTAATTATAATGTTACTATCCCCTTGGGTGTCGTAACCAGCATCCCACAAATTTTGTAGATATTGCAACAATGTTATGGCATTGTCCAAAGGCAATTCTCTGCCTTTTCTCATATCTTTGTTAGAGTACAACTTTCCATAACCACAATAAACACACGACAGATTACACCGTTCTGTGATTTCGAATGTAATTTGTGGTGTGTTCGCCAAATATTCGGCTATATTATTGCCATTTAAGTAATTCATATCATCTTAATTCTATAGGTTCATAAGGCATTCCCTTTTCGTCTTTTGCAGGAGAACCAAAAGAACCGTCGTTTTGTCTGACCAACACTCTTGATCCAGCTGAACTTAGAAATGTCATTGGTGTTGTCATCATTCTGTGAATTGTACGAGCTGCACTCTCTTCGGTACATTTCTGTTCTTTCTCATATTGATATATATGTATAGGCGTTGCTGACACGCTTAAACTATACATTTCCCAGATATACATTCCTGTAGACTCTTCAATCTTAATGATGAGCCCTGGCAATCCAAAAAATTTATATGGGCCATAAGAAATAGGAACATCCAGAGTATACCAGGCCGTATATTCTCGTCCAGCATATTTTGTCGTTGCTTTGTTGCATGTGTAATTATACAACACCATTGTCTCGTCCAATGAGTATGTCCAATTAAGATCTTCCCACATAGAAGGATAACATAATACTCCGGCATTTAATATCATCCGATATTTTTCATGTCGTCTTTTCTCCAAAGGATAGCTGTATATTTCACAAGGGTATGTAATATTAGGATTGTTGCTTGTTGATAATCCTTTCTTAAAGTTCTCTGTTGCCAAAGAATCATAATGATAGATTATCTCACTATAATCTTTGATAACACTTCTACCAACTTGAATAACTCTTCGGTCCTCATTATATTGTTTCTGGGATGAATGGTTTTAATTTATGTTGCGATAAATGGCATTGACGTTTCCAATAGTAAGCAGTTCTCCTAAAATCCACGATGGTGGGTAAGGCTCTGAGTAGGTTCGTTTGAAATGGAGAATGAACTCCTCCTTAGATTTGCTGTATTCCTTGGATATAGCTCGCATTGTTTCATTAAACTTTGAACTATCCAAGAAATAAGAAGAGTCAGTAAGCCAGAAAGGATTGCCAGTCATATCTGCTGTTATTTGCATCACCGCACGTCTGATAGCAATTTCAATTTTTTCTATTTCATTGAACATGAGCAGTCTCAGTTTTTTGTCAAAGCGATAAAGCATCATCACCTTTTTGAATGTTGAACCTTCCTTATACAAATGGGCAGTTTTGGGCATCTTCAACAAAGGGTACATATAAGCAGACAATCTGTAATAACCAATATTGTCAAGGTATTGTATGGCTTTGTTTCTATCACAAATTTGTAAACCTCGAGATTCAAGCAAATCAACGAGATTTTCTGAAGATTCAAACCGTTTTGTAAAGGGAATAAGACTCGCCATATTCAAATGTGTATAAACAAAAAACGCCTCGCACGATTTGAGCATTGTTAAGAGGCTTGGCGAGGACTGACACTGCAAAGATACGAATAATCATTGATAATACAAACTTTTCGGCAAGAAAAATCACGCAAAAGTGGAATTCTTTGACATATTTATATTTAATAATGTTAAATCAGACCTGAATATCATACTTTACCAGCTAAACAAGGTGGTTTTCAAAGTAAAAGTGTTACCTTTGTAACGTCTATACCCATACCGGAAGCCCCGATGGGCAGAGGTTGGGCAGACATATATACATATAAGGCGTAACTGTACGCTTTGGTTTTGACGCAGTAAGAATCTGGCAGTTCGAGCAAAGTTGTCAAGAACAAAGCAACGGGAACGCCTCATGAGGTGTATTGTATACAGCCCTTATTGACTTTGAACGATTCTGTCGTTCGCTGTCAATAGTGCTTTCTATATACATACACAGGCGTGGGGCTTTCGGCGTTGCTCGTTTCGACAACTTGGGCGATGCCAGAGCCTTTACTGCGTGGAACGAGTGACAGGACTGGCTCCACGTTTTCATGTATATATACCAACCATTTGTTAATCATGCCAATATGGTAGCCGTTGGCAAAAGATGAATAATTGGTATGAGTAGTATAAAAGTTCCAATCACAAAGACAGATAAAGGCGGTTTTCAAGTAACTATTGACTTGAACTTATATAGTGAAAAGGCTATAACAGCTACCATTTACAAATACACAGACAAGTTCTTTGTTTATCAGAATATAATGCCAAATAATGATAAACAAGTTAGCGTAACATTTGAATCCAAAGAAGATAAACTTGATGAGAGTATCGTCAAGCAATTCTGTAATGATTTAATTGATCAACAGCTTCGTGAAATAACGACAGAGAAGTTTGGACATATTCGTGATTTAATTGTAGAGGAAGCATTTAAACCAGTTTGCCAATGAGACAGTTTATAGTTGTTTGTATGTTGCTTTTTTTATTGCCTTTCAATATCTGGGGACAAAGGACATCTAAAGCATCTTCTTCGACAACTGATTCTTTATTTAATGATGCTGCAAGGCAGTATTATGTTAAGAAACTGCATGGGGAAGATGTAAGAGGATTAAAGGCATCCTTCAACGGCAATGTTACCATAGAGTTTGGGAAAAGGAAGCATCAAGTTTATAATGTAACAGTTATATATTCAATTTATGTATTTGATGTTGGCTTCACCAAGCAAGAATGATCCATCATCATTGTTCAAATTGTTATAATAATGCGAGGCACTTGCACCAAGTGTTATATCATACGGGAAATAGAACTCCAATAACGCATTATTGCTTATAGTTCTTAATAAAGGCATATCTTCACCTGTTTTCATTCGCGTCTGAGACTGAGAATATGACCCATTATAACTGAACGATAGCCATTGGAATGGCGTTAGACTTATATCCAACTTTGCATTTAGTGAATTGCCATTATATCGAACAATCTCATTCTGCAGCAGAATTGGACTGTCGTAATAACCATAACCGCATTCTGCACCAATTTTGAGTCTCTTCCAGTCAAAGCCTTTACTTGCTCGTAACTTTGCAGAGAAGACATCCATTGTCTCATTGGTTTTGATGCTGGTAATTCTCTCCGATATTCCATCATAATAACTACCATATAGAACATCTGGACGATTATGAGTCCAACTCACATCAATTCCAAAGAACAGCATTGAAACGATGTTTTTGTAATCATATGACAATGTGTAATTCTGCACCTGAGACTGGTATAGTTCGTTATTCTCATACACAGATAATTGTCTATATGATGTTAGGATATATTGATCGTATAGGTTCTCTATTGCAGGATTTGAGTGACTTAGACTTGAGTTAAAACGAAGTTCATTTGTTCCATCTATATCATATTTCAAAGTAAGATGTGGTTCTACAACAAAACGGTGTTTGTCCGTGTCAATATAAGTATCTTTGTTATTCAGATTGAAATATCTGTAGTTACCAGTAACATATAAGTCCGCATAGAATCTCTTTATCCTATAATTCGCAATAATACCAATACCAGTATTGATGGAAGTCAAACGCAAATCATTTTTATATGTATCCAAATAGCTTGTCAATCCATTATGTGAATAATCAAAGAATATAGTAGGATGAATTTGGAGATTACCCCAGACTATTGCAGATAAGAAATCGAGCCGATTTTCAGTTGATATATTTCTACGTTCAGCAGACTGAAACATTTGTTCAGACATAATTACATCAGGAAACAGATTGGGAGCGACTGATAAACTATGTGGTTTCTTTTCAAGATTAATCTTTGACAGAAACTCAACACCTTTGTCGCTTCCTGTTCTACTGGTCAAATGAAATAGGTTATGCAGTCGATAGTTCTCAACATTATTTTCCTGTATAATATCTTCTCCAGCATAGATATTACTATAGCCATCGGTTGATAGCCAATCAAATTTCAACTGTTCCTTAATATAGTTTCTCTCGGTATTCTGCATATAGGTAATATTACCATTGGCAATATTTCTATGGAGAATACCATTGAAGCTTTCGTCAACCACATTCTTTGACCCATCAGGAAGCAGTGTCGTAGTCACAGATTGATTGCTGCGTTCATCTCGATCATTTAGATAAGCTGCATTAATTCCAAGTTCACCATTCTTGCCTACACGAAATACTTGGTTGTATGTTGCAGAATGTGATTGATTGAAATAATAGTATCTTTTGTTTATTCCTGGAGTGGCAGGCATTGCAATATCTGAAATAGTAGATGTCCTGGAATAGTCATAATCTGTGTGTGAACGTAGTTCACTTTCAAGGTCAGTTCCAGAATTATTACCCTTATATGTGGCAAGCAATTGGCTGTTTCTCTGAAAATATGTAGTTATAAGTTCATTGTCCCAAAGCAGTTTATCTACATATCCTCCTCCAAGAGTAGCAATAAGATTGAAAACACCCTTTACGCCGCTTTTGAGTTTGAGGTTTATTGATGCTCTCTCTTCCGGTTTAAGGTCTTTCAATGCCTTGATGTCCTGATGGTTTTCCAAAACCTCGATCGTACTGATGCTGTTTGGATCGATATTGTTTGTAGCAATACCGTATCGTCCTTTCATAAGGTCAAGACCCTCGATATAGAAGTTTTTGATAGGTTGTCCTTTGTATGAGATCTGTCCGGCATCTGATACAGTTATACCCGGCAGGCGTCTTAGAACCTGGCCAATGGAGATGTCATTCTTAGATTGGAATGATGCCACATAATAGCTTATTGTGTCACCTTTAGAATATATTTTAGGGGCACGAACTACCACTTCATCTATTTCTTGCGCCTTTTCATCGACAATTATATCTCTATTCTGCGACTTGTTGTCACATATAACGCTAGTCGGTGTGATATTCAATCCTGAGACATTAATACATATGCTATCAACAGGAGCCTTGAACGATAATGTAAAAGAACCATCTGTACCACTTAAGCAAGAGGCAAATACACTATATTTCTGCTCTACTCGTGACACATAGACATTAACATCTGCAACACCATTTCCTGATACATTTCTTATTATTCCGGAAATATGTGTGTTTGTTTGTCCCAACAAAATCGTTGGAACAAACAAACAGATGATTAATAGGGTTATCAAAGACTTCTTCATTACAGTTTAGTATAGGTTTAAAATCCCCTCATATTCATTCTCATCTGCTACATATAGAATGCTATATGTTCCAGATTCAAGATTAATTAATAGTGGGCTGTCATTGTTAGAGAGATAAAAAATGCGACTAATGCCCGAATTAAGGTCTGTTACGATAACTTCAACATTGCAGTTTCCCTCAGATGAATCGAAATACATTATGCCAGAATCATAATAACAATCAATCCATAATGGCACCACCGTTCTAGGTCTATTTTTTGAGCCCGTTATATGCAGACGTGCTAAGGGTAAATCCGTTGTGGTAGTACTTGTCGTTTCTTGTGCAAACGATTCTGGAACTGCAATCGCAGTCAAGATGATTAGGCAGAATAAAAACTTTTTCATAAGGCGATAATGTTTGATTTCAGTTGCATAAGGTAGAGGGCAAAAATCAAACAATTATCATTTTAGTAATAAAATAAACTATCTGCATGAATTTATATCTATGTGATAATCAATAAATTAAACAGCGGATAGATTTTAGTTTCTATCCGCTGTTTAATAAATCCGTAAACTGTTGATAATCAGCCCATTTTCTCGCTTTTCAAATGGGGGGGTGATAGGTTGTTGATAATCAATACATTAACTACATATATGACATAAACTTTTCTTTTTCTATAGAAGAGCTACGACTAATTTTCTGTTTAAGACGCGACTTTCTATTATATACGACCTCTAATTTCTCATTAATAAAGATACTTATTGCTCGTGCCGAAAAGCCTGCAACTGAATATAAATATAATATGCAATCAGACTCTTTAATTTCAGGAAAAGTTTCTCTGAAGCGAGACATTAGATTGTCTCTATATGTGTTCACGAAGCTTTCTAATTCTTTAAGTGTCTTTTGGTCGGATCCTAATCCTGAAACCAATTCCATGACATTTGTATATATTTTATGCTTTTCATTTACCGTTCCTTGATATTCGTAATATGTACTACTGAGTCTATCAATAGTTGCAAAACGCTGTTCAAATAAGTTACTAATTGCGTTTTGCATCGCTTCATTCTCTGCTTTATGATGTTCCATTGTACTATTTATCACATCTTGCATTTCTTGCGCCTCGCTTTCCTTAATCTGCAACATATTGCGAAGATTAGATGCTAGTAGCATATTGTTCTCAATCTCTTTTTTTTGAGAACGGCTACGCTGAGTCACAATAATAGTAATCAAAATAGCTATTGTCGCAAAAACGATAATATATGTGTTCTTAGTCCGTTTTGTATGGATTAAGTCTTTTTCTCTGGCTAATATTTCATGGTTTCTATAAATTGATACAGCTTCTGTTACATTCTGATTAATAACATCGTGTAATATTTTATTATTATTTGCATTTTCACTTTCAAGAGCATTGAGAGCTTCTTTGTAATTCCCAATATGCTTATTCCATTGATAAGATAACCATTTTTGAGTAGTATCAATAGACATCAACATATCCATATAGAATTTGGCACTATCTATATCTCCTGTTCCAAAATAAGACACTCCTATATTGCGATAGTCATCTATTGTAAGTAGATTATTATCAAGTTCTCTAATTCTATTATAATATACTTGAGCTAAAGTATAATCTTTTTTCGCAACATAAGACGTTGCTAATAGTCTTAGCCCATCGCTTAATAAAAGTGTATCTTGTTTAACTGAAGCTATATTTACCACTTTCTGTCCAATCTCAATACTACTATTGTAATCCGTACTATTATGAAATGCCTTACCAATATCCCAAAGTCCCCAATCTGCATAATTTGTATATCCAGACAATTGAAAATATTCATATGCTTTTTGAGCATAATTTAGACTTTCTACACTATTGTATGCGTTATTGTAGATGTCAGAAAAAGAGCGGCATATAAGTCCTAAGTAAAAATAATTATTGATTTTCTTAGCAGATACTTCGGCTTTAAGAAGATTTATAATAGCTTTAGAGTACTCTTTAGTATTTTCTTGTATGCGAGCCAGGTAATAATATGATAACATCTTATGGTACTCATCATCCAGGTCTTTATAAAAATCAACAGCGCGTTGAATTTGAGATATATCCTGAGTGTCAATGTAGTTTTTGTCTAGCGCTTGAACATATAACACAGAGTAGAGAGCCTTGTCTGCAGAGGACTTAAGGGACATTGTGTCTATGCCTTGTAGTATAATCAGCGAAGAATCTGGTCTCTCCTCCATAAGTTGCTCTGCAGAAATCAATTCTTGATTTCTTGATACCGTAGAATTGCACCCTACCAATAAAATGATGAAGACAAATATAAAAACAAAGACTATATTCTTAACTACGTGTTTCATAAACAATTAATTTTTGTGCAAAATTACAGAAAATATCCCAAATGGAGCCCGGAATCCTGCTTATTTGCCGGAGGATTTCGACCGTCCGATGGTATTTATCGCTGAAGCAGGCGATATCGTTGGGACACGGATCGGTGTAAAAACAGATTGGTATTGTTTGTGTCTGGATGCAGATGCGCATCA
>ULXL01070681.1_pt1 | contig 10370 bp, 11 predicted proteins | sample 1961241 | NCBI WGS metagenome assembly ULXL01 (sample SAMEA4835837, study PRJEB28245) | human gut metagenome | biome: gut microbiome; material: fecal sample | place: Denmark | collected 2008
TGGGCCGTCGGCGCAGTAGCTACAGCGGTCTATAACATTGGCGCGACCTTCAATACTTATATCACAAACCTGTCAACGGCAATCAGCAGTGTTCTTATGCCGAGGGTGACAAAAATGGCTGTTAAGGACACACCTCCCTCGGAGTTTACAGCCCTGTTCATCAAGGTCGGACGGCTGCAATTTTTGCTGATTTCCTTCATTGTTTCTGCGTTTGTGGCGTTTGGACGGCAGTTCATCGCATTATGGGCGGGGGCCGGGTACGAGGAAGCCTACTATGTGGCGCTTCTGGTGATGATCCCGGTGACAGTGCCCCTGATTCAGAACACCGGCCTGAACATTCTCTACGCCATGAATAAGCACCAGTTCCGCTCTGTCGTATACCTCTGCGTCGCCGTGCTGAATGTCGGGCTGACCTTCTGGTGGGTGGAAGCGTACGGCATCATCGGCGCGGCTATGGCTACCTGCATTGCCTATGTGGTGGGCAACATTCTAATTATCAACTGGTATTACTATAAGAAAATCGGCATTGATATTCCGCTCTTCTGGAAGAATATCCTGCATATGTGCCCGGTCATGCTGGTGATGGGGACGGTGGGGTGGTTCACTCTGGACGCGCTGCATATCAGCAATTGGCTGATCTTCTTTGCCCTCGCCGCAGCTTATACCCTGATTTATTGGGTATTGGCATATTTTTTCATGATGAACGACTATGAAAGAGCGTTCATTAAGGGGCCGGTATCGAAAATCTTTACACACATGATGAAAGGAGAAAGAAATGGAAACGAACCACCGTATCAACAGCATTGATATTGCGCGTCTGTTTGCGGCGATTTTAGTGATTGCTATTCATACACAGGCAATCATGTGGTTTCCGTCTCGCACCAACGGCAGTATTTAGATGCTGACCCGCGTGGCCGTTCCGTTTTTCTTCTGCACAAGCGGATATTTTCTTCAAAAAGGCTATGTCCAGAAGGGCTGCTCCGCTATTGCGACATCCATTTGGAAAGTGTTTAGATTGTATGTGGCTCTATCCATAGTATATTTTGCTGTAATTTTCCTGCAAAACCCGGCGTTGTTACATAGGGTGGAAAAATGGATGCTGATAGATTTCCTGTTCAACGGCAGTTACTATCATCTATGGTACATGGTGGGGGTCATTTATTCCATGGTAATAATCTACCTGATTTGCAAATTCAAGCTGACGAAAGCACTGCTTCCTCTGGCAGTTTTTTTGCTATGCCGTTGGGCTTTTGGGAACGTCGTATTATGGCATCGGCAGTGGACTTCCGATTTTGAGTGCGCTGTTTGACAGTGGATGGTTTTTGAGTGTTCGGCGGATATTTTTGATGGGCTTTCCTTTTACCGCTTTGGGGTGGATGATTTCGGAAGTAAAGTTGAAGCTGCGCATTTCCAAGAAACATCTGCTGTTTGCGACCACGCTGGTGGCACTGCTATTCGTGGCTGAGATTGTTGCTGTGACTGTCACGGGAATGTCAAGAAGAATCGAAATCACGGTATTCCTTTATCCGCTGCTGTTTCTTCTGTTTCAGATTTGTCTTGTCTATCCGCTTGAAAGAAAAAGCGATCTTGCTTCGGCCTGCCGTGATACGGCAAACTTTACATATTTCTGGCATCCGCTTGTCATTCTTGCGCTGCGGAGAGTTGTTAATGCGAACTTTCTCCTGTTTACGATTACGACAGCAATATGCCTGCTATTGGGCTTTGGCTATCACTCCTTGAAGAACCGAAGGAGACTTACATATGAACGTCGCTCAAAAAATTGATGCTTGCACCGGCTGCGGGGTGTGCGCTGCGGTCTGCCCATCAGCGGCTGTCGAAATGCAGCCGGATGCGCATGGCTTTTTGTGCCCCGTCGTTGCTGACGTAGCGTGCACCGACTGCGGCCTGTGCACCGGAAAATGTCCGGTTTCCGTTTTGCCGCAGAACTCGGCGCATACGGAGGTTCTAACCGGCTACGCCAAGGACGGAATGCTCCTACCCCGATCCTCGTCCGGCGCGATCTTTCCCGTGCTGGCAGCGGAGATCATCCGCAAAGGCGGCCTCGTGTTCGGTGCGGCCTTTGACGGACAGTTCCAGGTAGTACATACTGCCGCTGAGAGCGTGGAGGAGCTTTCTGCGCTTTGCAGCTCCAAGTATGTCCAAGGCCGCATTCCGAGTGACTGCTATGCGCAGGTCAAGGCGGCGCTGGCCGCCGGTCGCTGGGTCTATTTCAGCGGAATGCCGTGCCAGGTCGCAGCCCTGAAAAGCTATCTCGGCCGGGATTATGATACGTTGATCACGCAGGATACCGCCTGCCACAGTGTCCCCTCGCCTCTGGTGTGGGAGGGATATAAAGAGGAACTGGAGAAGCAGCACGGCGGCAAGCTGACCTCGTTCTCCTTCCGCAACAAGGCAAATGGCTGGGAGGCGTACCATATTCGCGCCGCGTTTGATAACGGCGGAAAGTTCACCCAGCCTGCCGCCGAAAACCCCTATCAGCGCGGTTTTATCAAGGGACTGTACTCCCGCATTTCCTGCTTTGTATGTGAGTTCAAAGGGATCGAGCGTTGCAGCGACATCACGCTTGCGGACTATTGGGGCGTCAAGGGAATTCAGCCGGACGCCTACAACCCGCAGGGCACATCCCTCGTTTTGATTCACAGTGAAAAGGGACGCAGCCTGCTGGAAGGCTGCAAGGATCAGCTGCAACTCCAGCCCGCAGCCAAAGACGCGTTTTCCTTTAACCCGGCGGTGCTTACACCCATTCAAAAGCCCGCCCGCTATGATGAATTCTGGGAGGGCTACGGTCAAACGGCCTTTGCCGATTTGGTTTCCGCCTGCTGCGAGCCGACAAAGGACGAACTGGCAAAAGAACGATGGAACAGAAGTCTGCTGGCACGTGCAATTCGCAAATTGAAACGATAATGTGATTGATTGAAAAATGGAGGTCGCATCCCTTTATGAAAAAGATCATGCTGGTTTTCGGCACTCGACCGGAAGCAATAAAAATGTGTCCGCTGGTCAACGAGCTGAAGACACGGCGGGATGTAGAGACAATCGTTTGTGTTACAGGTCAGCATCGTCAGATGCTGGATCAGGTGCTGGAGGCATTCCATGTCGTTCCGGATTATGACCTGTCCATTATGAAGGACAAGCAAACGCTGTTTGATATTACGACCAATATTCTCAACCGTATTAAATCTGTATTGGAGGGGGTTCACCCGGATGTCGTATTGGTACACGGTGACACCTCTACCACGTTTGTGACTGCATTGGCCTGCTTTTACCTACAGATTCCCGTGGGACATGTGGAAGCTGGATTGCGGACATATAACATCTATTCTCCTTATCCGGAGGAGTTCAACCGGCAGGCGGTCGGTATCATCAGTCAGTACAACTTTGCTCCTACCGAACTCTCAAAGCAGAATCTTCTGCGCGAGGGTAAGAATGCGGACAGCATTTATGTGACCGGCAATACGGCAATCGACGCGCTGAAAACCACAGTGCGTGAAAACTATTCCCATCCCGAACTGACATGGGCATTGGGCAGCCGGTTGATTTTGATTACAGCGCATCGCCGTGAAAACCTTGGTGAGCCCATGCGGCATATGTTCCGGGCAATAAGACGAGTCATGGATGAGCACCCCGATGTGAAAGCAATTTACCCCATTCACATGAACCCCGTGGTTCGCCAAACGGCGGATGAGATTCTTGGCGGGGATGAGCGCATTCATATTATTGAGCCGCTGGACGTGCTGGATTTTCACAACTTTATGGCCCGCAGCTATATGATTCTGACAGACTCCGGAGGTATTCAAGAGGAAGCCCCGTCGCTTGGTAAACCGGTCCTTGTCATGCGAGATACCACGGAGCGTCCGGAAGGAATTAAGGCCGGAACGCTGAAGCTTGTCGGCACAGATGAGGAGAATATCTATCGTCATTTCAATCTCCTCTTGGAGTCCTCAGAAGAATACGCCAAAATGAGCAATGCCGCAAATCCCTACGGCGACGGCTTTGCCTGCAAGCGGATTGCAGATATTCTGACCAGGTGAGCACATTATGATGCGGCATATTTACGCGTTGCCCCTGCACATGGTCATCTTTTTGATGCTGGCATTGCTTATCGTTTGGGCAATGCTCTCCCTGCACCAAAATCAGAGAAAACGATCTATCATCAATGCGGTGCTATGTTCTATCACTGCGTTGACTATCCTCTATGCCACCATCCTAACCCGCACACCTGGCGACTACAAGCCCATCCTTACGCCCTTTGCCACATTTACCGCCGCACTCCAGCAACCAGAACTCTACCGCGAGATGCTGATGAACGTCTTCCTCTTCTTCCCGCTGGGGCTGACGCTTTCCAACGCCCTGCCGCGAAAGTGGCACCGCTGGCTTAGAATCATCCTCACGCCGCTCGTCGGCTGCGCCCTCAGCGCGGGAATTGAGTACGCACAGCACCGCTATGCTCTCGGCATGGCGGAGGTGGATGACGTGATCTGCAACACGCTGGGCACGTTCGTCGGTTCCACCTCGCTGCTCGTCGCCCACGCCATCGAAAAATCCAGAGAAAGGGTTCGGCACACAAACATGACCCTGACAACCACTGAAACACAATTCCTGCATATCGCCAAAGCGGCTATCTCTGGCGGAGATTTGCCCGCCGAAAAGGCGGACTGGCCTGCTATTTTCACGCTGGCCAATCAACAGAAGCTGCTGCCGATCCTCTTTGAGGCCGTCCGCAAGACACCTGCCGCCGAGGGAAACACCGCGCTGTTCGCTATGACCAAGCAGCAGGTCATCGGACAGGTGCTGAACCAGACGGTCCGCACGGCGGAGTTTGCCGACCTCTATCGGCAACTGCGCGCCGCAGGCCTGCACCCCGTCGTGGTCAAAGGGCAGCTTTGCAGCCGCCTGTATCCGCTGAAGGATCACCGCATCAGCGCCGACGACGATCTTTATATCCCTGATGCGGAGTTCATGGCCTGCCACGAGCAGCTTCTGGCGAACGGCCTACGCACCGACACGCCCGCTGACGAACTGTCCACGACGGACGAGGTGTCCTACACAAAAAACGGCAGCCCGCTTTACATCGAGCTGCATCGGCATTTATTCGATTCTGCCGAGGATGCTCACGACAAACTGAACCACTTTTTTGCCGACCTCAAACCCGTCGAAATCGACGGCTTTCTCGCCATGCCGCCTCACGAGCACCTGCTGTACCTAATCCTGCACGCCTACAAGCACTTTGTGCGCAGCGGCATCGGTTTGCGACAGTTCTGTGACATCGGCTTGTGGGCGCGAGCGTACCACGATGAAATCGACTGGCAGATTCTGCATGACCAGTGCGCCAGCGTTCACGCGGCAACCTTTGCCGCGGCAGCGTTCCGCATTGCCAAAGACTATCTCGGCATTGCCTTTGACCTGTCCACGCCGTGGGACGCTTCCATCGACGTAGAGCCGCTGCTGCATGACACCCTCTGCGGCGGCGTGTACGGCTCCAACGACCTAACGCGCCTCCATTCCTCCACCGTCACGCTGAACGCCGTCAAGGCCAGCCGGACGGGGGAGAAGAGCAGCGTCCTGCGGACGGTGTTCCCCAAGCGCGAGTATCTGGAGCGTCGCTATCCCTATCTTAAAAAGCGCCCGTACCTGCTGCCGGTTGCATGGGCGCAGCGCCTCGCGCACTACGCCAGCGAGAAGCAGTCCGGCGCAGGCAACAGCGCCTCCGGCTCCATAAAACTGGCCAAGGAACGCATTGAGTTGATGAAGCGGTATGACATCATGGATTAAATTCAGACAAAAAAGAAAACGGGCGGAAGGGATTGCTCCCTTCCGCCCGCGGCTTACCGCTCCATGCCCACGGCCCTCTGCTTTTTCGCCTGCTGCACGGCCTTTTCGGCGCTGCGGCGGCGGTTGAAGAGCAGCAGATCCCGCGTGTTCTCATAAAGATCGCCCTTGCCGGACTCGAACACGGCGACCATGTATTTCTTCGTCTTGTACTTGGCGTAAATCTCCTTCAGCCCCTCCCGCAGGACGGGGTCAATTTTTTCTGCATTCGTCAGCCAGATTTCAACAAGCTTCTGATCGTCCCTGACGTTCATCTCCAAATAGAACCAGCCTCCTTTAACATCCTTAGTTTCCTCATCTTTCCTGCAGCTTATGCGCGGCCATCTGCTTCGCCGCCTGCAAAATCTCCTGCGGGATGCCGTCCGCCATGCGGTGCAGCTCATCCAGCTCCCGGAGCTTTTCGTTGATTTCCAGTTTTTTCAGGATGCTTTCCTTGGAGGCAGCGCCCAGCTGCTTTTCGAGTGCCGCGTTCTCGGCGGTCAGCTCCTTGTAGGCCGCGTCATATTTCTTGAGCTTTGTCCGCAGAGCCTCCGCGCCGGGAACGTATTTGCCCAGCAGCGCTTCCAGCTCGTCCAGCTTGGCCTTCTTGTTGAACGGATTGGTGTCGTTCAGAATCGCCGTGATCTGCTCCTTCATTCGGTTCAGGTGCACGGCCTCCTTGAACAGCCGCGGCGGGATGTGGTCGCGTCCGGTTTCGCTGGCGCTTTCGCCGCGCTCCAGATCGGGGTATTTTTTGACCATGTGCTCCCAGAACCTGTCCTGCCACTGTGTCAGCTTCTTCTTGTTGCCGACGATCTCCTTGGCGCTGAGTCGCCCGTCCGCTGTCAGCGGGACAAAGCAAAGGTGCATATGGGGCGTTTTTTCGTCCATATGCACCACGGCGGAGATGATGGTTTTCGGGTCTTGATGCTCTTGGATAAAGCCCAGCGCCTCCTGAAAGTAGGCTTTGATTTCGCCCTTTTTCTTGCCCTTGAAGAACTCCGGGCTGGCCGTCACGAGAGCCTCCACCACGCGCACGCTGTCCGAACGGGTACGGCAGCCCGCCTCTGCGATCTGCTTTTCCGCCTCGGCGCGGTACTTGCGCTGCGGCGTCACCAGATGAAAATTCAGGTGGCTGCGGGACGTGTCCACATCGGGGTTGCTGGCGTATTTCTCCTTGGTGCGTTCGTTGTGGGACTCGATGTGCCCGATCTCCGGCCCTTTGTACTTGGCAAAGCGGAGAATGGCGTACTGTGCTTTCATCGACGCGCCCCTCGCTTCACCCACACGATGTCGCAGTCCAGCACGTCGGCCAGCTCCACGACCTCCTTATAGCGGATGCTCTCCCTTTGCAGCTTTGCAGACAGATTGGAGACGCTGTCGCTCCAGTCATATTCCTCGGCCAGCCGGTCAACCACCTCCTGCATGGTAAATCCGGCGCGGACGATCTGCGATTTAATCTCATTTCTGATGCTCATAAAAACCTCCCAAATTTTTGTGATGAAAACAGCGAAGCGGGTTTCTGTTTCCGAAAACCTGCTTCGCTGTTTGGCGTAATATTCTGTTTTCCCAAAATCCGCTGGAAACGCGGCGGTCGATGCCTTCTTCGTAGGTGAGGGGTATCGACTTTCCGAATCCGCGTGACTTCGCTCTAAACCGTGCAGCCCCACGCGCATCCGTGAAGCCGATGCGCGGTCCCGAGCAGCGCGGTTTCGTAAAATCCTTTCGCCGCCGCGCAAATTTCTTTCCGGTTTTCACCTGTCTTGCAGATACCCCTTCCGTTTCAGCGCTGCCAGATCGGCGGCCACGTCCTCCTTCACAGTTGAACTTGAAAACATCTATCCCATCCATCCCATCCATCCGGGGTTTTGGGGGATGCTTGGGATGGACGGGATGGAGAATTTCGTGTCTGATCTCATAAAACCGGCGGTGCGACCAGCGCCTCGATGCCCCAGAAGCCGTTGACCCGCTTGCCGAGGGCGTTCTGGATGTGATTGTCGTGCTCCAAGCCGAACTCATCGGCGTGCTTTTTGAGGGTCATGCTCACCGTCCGCGCGGAGCGCGGCTTGTAGGCGTTGTCGCTGCACCACAGGCAATAGATGCCGTACAGCGCGGCGGACGGGATGGAGCTGTCGGCCTTCAGACGGATGTAGCCCTCGGAGCGCAGGAACAGCAGCACGTTGTCGGCTTCCCGGCGCGCATCCTCGCGGTTTGCCTTTGTCTGCGAGCTTTCCGTGAAGCGGAAGTTATTCCCTTGCAGGCGGCGCAGACCTTCGAGACACCAGAGAAATATCCCCTCGATCTCGCCGCAGAGCTTGTCCGCGAGAAAGGGGTCATCCGCGCGGTTCGGCGGCTTTTTCTTCACCGACAAAATGAGCTGTCTGCGGTAGAATCCATCCGAATGGTCGTAGAGAGATTCCAGATCACCATTGGAAAACGCCAGAAAGCGGACGTACATTTCTCCCTGATAGCTTTGTTCATCATTGCGTTCCAGATCCATGGGCATTTCAGCCGTAATCAACGACTTGAGATAGTGGGTAGATTTCAGAGCCTCCATCTTCATGTCATCGTCCACCATAACCAGTTGATGCTCCAGATCAGCTCTGGCAAAAGGGCTACGCTCCACCTTGGCAATGCTTCCGTTTTTCAGGTTGTCACCCAGCATCTTCTGCATCACAACCCCGATGCGGCTTTTGCCCTCACCGCCGTTGCCCTTGAGCAGCATCATGGTCTGCCCGCGGTTTGTCGGAATCAGGCAGTAGCCGAGGTATTCCTGCAAGGTCAAAATGTCCTCCGGTTCCAGCAGGTCAGACAAAAACCGCAGCCATGTCACCGGCTGCGGCGCGCTTGGGTCATATCGGATGGGAAGCCGGTTGCGACAGAATTCTTTTTCGGCACGAAACTCACCGCTGAGAAACAGCGTGCCGTTGGCAACGTGGATGCGATCCTCCTGAATGGGCAGCTCCGGCGTGTAGGCCTCCAGTCTGAGCGTTTCCAGAAGGGTGGTGGCGCGGCGAGCCGTACCGCTGATGAAATGCGGGCGCAGCATCTCGTAGATCTGCTTGCGAATGCCTTCTTCGTCAGCAACGCGGCCCTCCACGGTGAAGAAGCTGCCGTCCACGCAGACCATCGGGTGCGCCGATAGAAAATCCTCGCAGAACAGGACTTCGTTGAAATGCTTGTCCTGTAGCCAGCGGGGCGGTTCATTTCGTTCCATATGCTTCCTCCTTAATTTGCCGGTTTCGTGCCTCCATCCGCATGAGTCGGTCGTCCTTCTGCAAATCGGCCACCACCCCGGCGCGCTCCTGCGGCGTGCCGCAGGCCAGAATGTCCAGCATATTCCCGATGCGCTCCAGCATATGGCAGGCCTCCGCATAGCGCGGGTCGATGGCGTCCTCCGGCGATTGCGGGGCACAATTCGTCTTCCAATCCTGCAAAATGCGCAGGTAGTCCCCCAGCACGCGGAAGCAGTGCCGCTCGGTTTCCGCCTGCGATTTGCCGCGCTGTAGCCTTGCGAGAATGGACGGCTTCTGCTCGGTGATGCCGAAGTCCGCCGCCAGCTTTTTCGCCGCGTCATAGCCGCTCAAGCTGAACAGCCTTGCCGCAAGGTCGATCACGTCACCAGTTGCCCCGCAACCGAAGCAGTAGAAGTAATCCTCGTTCAGCTTCATGCTGGGCGTGCGGTCGTCGTGAAACGGGCAGCAGACCATGTTGCCACGATTTACTCCCAATCCGTAGTATTCGGCAGCCTCTTTCACGGAAACTGCCATCTTGATTTGTGTAAATAAATCCATACCTGTTTCCTCCTGTAAAATAATTGAGCTTTGCCGTTCTGCCCGATGCCGTTCCTGCCCGAGTCCTTACCCCGGCGTTGCCTCTTCCTTGGTACGCGGAATGCGGTACTTCTCCGGAAGCATATCCTCATCGGACGGTCATGAAATTTTCAAGGTTCTGCGTGGTTTATGTCTAAATTTTAGTAAGAAAACAGGCCCTTTCCCGTATATCCGAGAGGTAGGAAAAGTGGGGTGGAATTTGAAATTTTCCACGCTTTGAGACACAAAAGGGAAAAGCATGATATAATACAGAAAAAGGTGAAAAGGAGGCTGCTGTATGCAAGTCAAGCTGACAATCGGAGAGCGGTTGAAGGATTTACGAGTAGAACAAAAGCTGACCTTGGAGCGGCTTGCCGCCGAGGTGGGCATCTCAAAAACCGCACTTGGCAAATATGAATCAGATAACGGCAAGGACATCAGCCCGTACAGCATTTTGTTGCTGGCGGACTATTACGGTGTTTCTTGCGACTATCTGATGGGACGGACGGAAACAAAAAATCACCCAAACACAGCTCTGCATGAGCTGCATTTGAGTGATGCTTCGATTGATGTATTGAAAGCGGGCAAGTTCAACCACCGGCTGCTGTCGGAGCTGATCTGCCACAAGGATTTCCAGCGCTTCATGCTGGATGCTGAGATTTACGTTGACCGGATCGCAGATATGCGGGTCAACGATATGAACGCCGTGCTGGAAGCCGTCCGGCAGAT
>ULXL01042058.1_pt1 | contig 10315 bp, 12 predicted proteins | sample 1961241 | NCBI WGS metagenome assembly ULXL01 (sample SAMEA4835837, study PRJEB28245) | human gut metagenome | biome: gut microbiome; material: fecal sample | place: Denmark | collected 2008
GAACATCGGCAAGGTCCTGACCGATACGCCGAATGACTGAGCCGCAGCGCGTCACGATCTATTCCGCCGCCTATGACCGCAGCCCCGGCGCGTCGCACCGGCTGCTGCGGCAGGCAGCGCAGCTGTATGCGCCCGGACTGGCAGAGCCGGCGCTTGCGTCCGGCGCACACGGGAAGCCATATTTTCCGGACGCGCCGCAGCTGCAGTTCAGCATTTCCCACAGCGGGGCATACTGGCTGTGCGCGTTTTCCGCCGCGCCGGTCGGCCTCGACGTGCAGCAGCACCGCGATTGCCAAAAGCAGGCGCTTGCGCGCCGCTTTTTTTCTCCGGCAGAGCAGGCTTTTCTGGAACGGACTTCCCATGCGCTCTTTTTTGACCTCTGGTGCGCAAAGGAGAGCTATCTCAAATTCACCGGCGAGGGCCTTTCCGGCCTGGAGGCAGTCTGCACCGTCTCGCCTGAGGGCGGCTTCCCATCTGTTCCGGGCGTAAACCTGCAGCTTCTGCCGCTGTTTGCAGGCTATTCCGCCTGCCTCTGCACCGCCTCCCCGGCGGAGATACGCGTGCAGTTCCTGTAGGGGCGGACGACTCTGTCCGCCCGCTGAACGCGGCTCTTTTTCTCAGAAATCCACGGCGAATCCGTATGCACATACTTGCTTGATTGTAGGGGCCGATGCCTACATCGGCCCGTTGGGAAGCTGCGAATTCGCCGAAGATTCCCGTAAATCGGTGCATTCTGCCGGGCCGATGAGGGCATCGGCCCCTACAAATGTACAGGCGAGTGCACACGCAGTCGCCGAAAATTTTCAATGATTTGGCGCCTCACTGCCGGGCGGACAGAGTCGTCCGCCCCTACTGGCTTGTGGGTTTTAAAGCTCAATTTCCCGGTAATGTGCTGGCGCGTACGCATTCCAACCGTCTCAGTCCTCCATCATCAGGCGGACGATCTGGCGGTCGGTGTCGGCCATGCCGGTGTGGGCCAGCGTGCCGACGGTTTCAATCGTGTGCTCGATGCCGGATTTGACGATGCCGTCCCCGGCGTAGAACTGGTTGCCGCAGCGGTACATATGATAGCCGAGCAGTCCCGCGTCCACGCTGGTCGCGATCTTGGCCGCACAGGAGGGCTTGGCCCCGTCGCAGATGATGCCGGACGTGATCGCCATGGCGTTGACGAGCGTGTGCTTGATATGCTCATATCCGCCGCCATAAAGATATGTAATGCCCGCTCCCGCGCCGCAGCCTGCCGAGACGGCTCCGCAGTAGGCGGACAGCGTCCCGATATGCGCCTTGATATGGATCGTGCTCAGATTGGACACAGCCAGCGCCCGGTAGAGCGTTTCGCGGCTCACGCCAAGCTCCTGTGCGTAGACGACGACCGGCACGGAGGCAGTGATGCCCTGATTGCCGGAACCGGAATTGATGATGACCGGCAGCTCGCAGCCGGACATCCGTGCGTCGCTGGCCGCAGCGGCCATATAGCGGGCACGGTTGTTTACCGTCTCGCCATAGGCCTCACGCAGCGTTCTGCCGACGTTCGCGCCATAGGAGCCGCTGAGTCCTGCCTCCGCGATGGCCATGTTATATGAGATCTGACGTTCAAACAGCTCCTGCACATCCTCCGGACAGAGGGAATCAGCGAAATCGACGATACGCTCCACGGTCAGGATGCTCCGGTCCGTGCGCCGCTCGGACACTGTTTCGCTGCACGGGCGGTCGATGATGCGCGTTGTGCCGTGCAGCAGCTGGACAAGATTGGTGTGGCTGCCGACAATGCGGGCCGTGGCCTGATCGCCGTCCACGCAGACCGTAATGCGGATGTCGAAAATGAACGGTGAGTCAATGGGGCGAATCTCAAAGGCAGCTTCTTTAAGATAGGCGCGCATTTCCTCGATCTGCGCCTGCGTGACCTCGCTCAGAACCTCAAGCTCCCTGTCTTCCCGGCCCGCAATGATACCGGCGGCGGCAGCAGCCGCGATGCCGTGCATCGAGCCGGTATGCGGCACGATCACGCTCTTGACATTCTTGATAATGTTGCCGCTGACCTCAATGCGCACGCGCTCCGGCCGCTTGCCGAGCACGGCGCGGGCCTGCGCCGCGGCATAGGCGATGGCGATCGGCTCCGTGCAGCCCATCGCGGGCACAAGCTCCTCGCGCAGGATATCCAGAAAGCTCTGGTACAGAGCGTCAGTTCGGTTCATTGCGTATTTCCTCCGTTTTTTCGTGATAGCAGGCCGCAGAGCATGTGTGGCTGCCGCAAACGCGCGGCGGCGTGTCCTTGTGGTGGCTGCAGACAAGATCGGGCTGATAGGAAAGCGTTCCGGCCAAAAAGGCGCGGACTGCCTCATCCGCGCTGCCTGCCGCTCCCGGATAGAGCCGGATCCCGGCCTCCTCCAGCGCAAGGCGCGCACCCGCACCGATGCCGCCGCAGATGAGCGCGTCGACGGCATACGCCTTCAGAAATCCCGTCAGCGCGCCGTGGCCGTTTCCCATCGTGTCCACAATAGCCGTCGAGACGATCCGCCCGTCGGTCAGATCGTAAAGCTTGAACTGCGCGGTACGGCCAAAATGCCCGTAAATTTCGCCATGGTCAAACGGAACTGCAAGCCGCATGAAAATGCCTCCTGTTCTGCACGTGTTGTGCAATGTGACGATATTGTCTGAGATCCATTATAGCAGATTTGTTCTGTTTGTAAAGAACAGAAAACGGGCCGCCCCACCGGATGGTGGAGCGGCCCGCCGCATATCTGCTCAGCCGGAGCAGCGGCTGCATCCGCAGCCGGAATTGGAGTTCGAATTGGACGTACCGCCTACGCTGCCGCACGAGCCGCAGCCGCACCGGCGGCAGCACCCGCAGCCCGTCGACGTACCGGCGACCGTACCGCTCTGCTGCGTGCAGGTGCAGGTACAGGTGCAGGTGGGATTTGTGGTCGAAGTACCGCCGACAGAGCCGGTCGTCTGTCTGCAGCAGGGATTGCAGCACCGCTGCTGGACAAAGTCTGGGAATACGAGGCCACCGAAGCAGCCGTTGCAGGAAGAAGCCATTTTATATCCCTCCATAAAAGATCCGGGAACGTCTGTTCCCGCGTCATTCTATGCCGCAAGTGCCCGAACCGTGCCGAAAAACAGCAAAACCCGGACGGCACACGGTCGTCCGGGTTTTGGATACAAAAATCGAAAGAAAACTCAACGCTTGGAGAACTGCGGCGCGCGGCGAGCTGCCTTCAAGCCGTATTTCTTTCTTTCCTTCATTCTCGGGTCACGGGTCAGGAAGCCGGCGGCTTTCAGCGTGGCACGGAACTCGGGGTTGACGCTCAGCAGAGCGCGGGCAACGCCATGACGGATGGCGCCGGCCTGGCCGGAAACGCCGCCGCCCTCGACGGTGCAGATAATGTCGACCTTGCCGACCAGATCGATCGCAGCCAGAGGCTGACGGACGACCATCTTCAGGGTATCCAGGCCGAAATAATCGTCGATATCGCGGCCGTTGATGGTGATGGAGCCGGTGCCGCCCTGATAGACGCGGACACGGGCAACGGAGGACTTACGACGGCCGGTGCCGTACTGATACTGTCTCTTGCTCTCGTACATAGTCTGTTACCTCCTGATTAGTCCAAAGTCCATGCTTCGGGCTTCTGTGCGGCGTTGTTGTGCTCGGCGCCCTTGTAGAGCTTCAGGCGGGTGAGCGCGGCGCGGCCGATGCTGTTCTTGGGCAGCATGCCCTTGACAGCCAGTTCCATGGCGAACTCGGGACGCTCGGCCATGAGGGTGCGGTACTTGACGTCCTTCAGGTTGCCGATCCAGCCGGTGTGATGATAGTAGTGCTTGTTGTCGAGCTTCTTGCCGGTGAGGACGGCCTTGTCAACATTCACAATGATGACGAAATCGCCGCAGTCCACGTTCGGGGTGAAGTCAACCTTGTGCTTGCCGCGCAGAAGCTTGGCAGCGGTCACAGCGGTGCGGCCCAGGGGCTTGCCAGCTGCGTCGAGAACGTACCAGTTTCTCTGGACGGTCTCTTTCTTAGCCATAGTGGTCATGTCTGTTCCTCCGTTTGAAAACGCATGGTTTTCTTTTATGATAAAAAGTTTTGACAAGTTTGGCGCGCATGTATACAATAGCTCTGGAAAACGCGCTCATTCTTTATACCACAGGGCAAAACCGGTGTCAAGCACGATTTTTCTGATTTTCAATGCTTCATGGCAAGAGCTTCAAAATGCTCGTAAATGCTTCAAAATACTCGCAAATGCTCAAAATGCAAAAACAATAGAATTTGGAGGAATTCGTATGCAGAATCTGATGGGCCGCATCCGCCGCTGCGCGGAGGATTACAACATGATCTGCACAGGCGATAAGATCGCCGTCGGCGTATCCGGCGGCAAGGATTCGCTGTCGCTTTTATATCTGCTGGCCGCGCTGCGGCGGTATTATCCCGTCCCGTATGAGCTGCAGGCCGTCACCATCGACATGGGCCTGCCGGGCATGGATTTTTCCCCGGTGGCGGAGCTGTGCGCGAAGCTGGACGTGCCGTATCAGATCAAAAAGACGGAGATCGGCCCGATCATTTTCGAGTACCGGCACGAGAAGAACCCCTGCTCCATGTGCGCAAAAATGCGCCGGGGCGCGCTGAACGACGTGCTGCTGGAACTGGGCTGCAACAAAATTGCGCTTGGGCACCACTTTGACGACGCGGTCGAAACATTCCTCATGAGCCTTCTGTACGAGGGCCGCATCAGCTGCTTTGAGCCCGTAACGTATCTCAGCCGCACCGGCATCACGCAGATCCGGCCCATGCTCTACGTCGGCGAACAGGCCATCACGTATTTTGCAGAAAAATACGAGCTGCCCGTCGTCCACAACGTCTGTCCCGCCGACAAGCACACCAAGCGGCAGGAGGTCAAGGAGCTGATCGTCTCTCTGCAGGCGCAGTATCCCGATCTCAAAAGCAAGATCTTCGGCGCCATGCAGCGCCAGCCGCTGCCCAACTGGGGCGTAGAGCCGCCGCAGCGTGAAAAACGATAATCGCCTGCCGTTTTCAGTGTAGGGTTGGACGACTCTGCCCGCCCGCAGAATACATCGTATTTTTCGGAAATCTTCGGCAAATCCGCAAACGCCTGCCCATTCCATTGTAGGGGCGGACGACTCTGTCCGCCCGCAGAAAGCAGCGCTTTTTCTGAAATCTGCGGCGAATCCGCAATATTTATCGGGCCGACAGAGTCGTCGGCCCCTACAGAGTGCTGTGCAGATTTGCACCTGCCCATCGGGCGGAGCAGAGCCCCGCCCCTACCAACGCTTTTGCAAAGCTGACAGTATCGTGTGCCGCCGGGCGTTTGTCCGGCGGCTTTGTACGTTCTTGACAAAAAGACAGATGTTTTTCTCCTGCGTGCAGATTTTTTGCCGAAAAAGCGGTTTTCCGTGAAAACATGGTTGACGCGGCGGGGGACTTTATGCGAAAATAACGCCAGCACCCCATTGAAAGGAGCTTTCCATGAATCCCATCGTTGTGAAATTCGGCGGCAGCTCGCTTGCGACCGCCGCACAGTTTGAAAAGGTCGCGGCGATCATCCGGGAAGCCCCGGCCCGCCGCTATGTTGTCGCCTCCGCGCCGGGCAAGCGCTTTGACGGCGATACAAAGGTCACCGATCTTCTTTACCGCTGCTATGACGCGGCCTGCACCGGGCAGGAATTTGCGCCCGTGCTGGACGAGATCCGGCAGCGCTTTGCCGATATCATCGGCGCGCTGCGCCTGAGTGCCAATCTGGAGCCGGACTTTGCCGCCATTGAGGCGCACCTGCGCCAGAGTCCCCAGCGCGATTATATGGCCAGCCGGGGCGAATATCTCAATTCCAAATTACTGGCCGCGTATCTCGGCTTCCGCTTTGTCGACGCGGCGCAGATGGTCCTGTTCCGGGCTGACGGCTCGTTCGACCCGGAGGCGACGAACACCGCCATCGGGCACGCGCTTGTAAGCGTGGAGCACGCCGTGATCCCCGGCTTCTACGGGGCCATGCCAGACGGTACGGTGCACACCTTCTCGCGCGGCGGATCGGACGTGACCGGCTCCGTCGTCGCCCGTGCCGTCGGTGCGGGCCTGTATGAAAACTGGACGGACGTTTCCGGCGTTCTGTCCGCCGACCCGCGCATCATCGAGCATCCGCACGTGATCGACTACATTACCTATCGTGAGCTGCGTGAGCTTTCGTACATGGGCGCGTCCGTCCTGCATGAGGATGCGGTCTTCCCCGTCCGCCGGGCGAACATCCCCATCAACATCCGCAACACCAACCGCCCGTCCGACCCTGGCACGTTCATCGTCCCCTCGCTCCCGTCCAACGCGCACAAGCGCGTCGTGACCGGCATCGCAGGCCACAAGGGCTTCAGCAGCGTGTATGTGGAAAAGTCCATGATGAACGGCGAGATCGGCTTTGTGGCGAAGCTGCTGGAGATTTTCGCCGAGCATGGCATTTCCTTTGAGCACTGCCCGTCCGGCATCGACACCGTCTCCATCCTCGTCTCGACCGAGGCGCTGGCTCCCGCGCGTGAGGAGATCCTACAGCAGATCCAGGAGCGGCTGCAGCCCGACCACGTGAGCGTGGAGGACGGACTGGCCCTCATCGCCGTCGTCGGCCAGGGCATGATCTACGCCAAGGGCACCGCCGCGCGCATCTTCCGCGTGATTGCCGACGCGAACATCAATATCCGCATGATCGATCAGGGCTCCAGCGAGCTGAACATCATCATCGCCGTCAAGGAGACGGACTACGAGCTCGCCATCCGCAGCCTGTACCACGCGGTCGAGCGTGTGCTGTAACCAGAAAAACCGGACCGTCATGGCCCGGTTTTTTGTGAAACATATTAAAATTTGCAGAAACCCTGCAGCGGCGGGCGTTTACAGCTTCCTCTTATAATTCCCATAGACGACCGCGCCGTCCTTGGCGACGATGAAGGCGTGGGGGTCGTGTTTGCAGACGATGGCGCGCAGGCGGCTGATCTCGTATTTCGTGACGAGAATATAGAAGATATGGACCGGCTCACCGGTGTACTCGCCGATGCCCTCATAGCGCGTAATGCCGCGGTGGAGGTCGACGAGAATTTCGTGCTCCATCTCCGGGCTCAGGATCTTGGTCACGACCGTGACCTCGACGTTGATGTTCTGCATATGCAGCTTGTCCATTGCCGTCGTGGAGATGAACGAGAACAGGATCGAATAGATCGCCGTGGACAGGTTGAACGCGGCGGCGCAGATCGCATAGAGCGCCATGTTCCAGAACAGGTTCACATGGCCGATGGACGTATGCGAGCCCTTTTTGATGAGCATCATGCCGATCACGTCCATGCCGCCCGTCGTGCCGCCCATCCAGAGCGTGATGCCGATGCCGCAGCCGCAGAGAATGCCGCCGATGAGACATTCGGCCAGCTGATCGCCGTGCAGAATGTCCGTGCGCGGGAGCAGGGACATAAAAACAGTCGTCGACGTGACGGACAGCAGCGTTTTGAACACCACGCGATGGTCGAGCCGTTTCCACGCGATGCATAAAATCGGAAGGTTGATTGCATAGTTGATGATACCTGCAATGTCGATCTTCAGCTCCAGCCCTGTCAGATGCAGGAACAGCGTGCGCAGCAGCTGCGCAAAGCCCATAATTCCGCCCGTATACAGCCCGGTCGGGACAACGAACAGGTTGATGCCCAGTGAATACAGTAGCCCCGCACCGACAATGCCCACGCAGTGCAGCAGCGCCTGCTTTGAAAATGCAGGTTTTTGCAGCGGCTCTTGCATTTTTATTTTTCCTCCCGCTTTGAATGCACGATCTCATGCAAATTGCATACAGAACATAGCACGGAAGCTCAAAAAAATCAACCCAAATTCACGCAACCAACGCGGAAAAATCCGGTCTTGACAGACAGAGGAGGATTCGACATGGAAGACGAAACGATCATTGATCTGTACTTCGCCCGCGAGGAGCGGGCCATTGCCGAGACAGGGAAGAAATACGGCGGCTACTGCCGCTCCATTGCCTTCAACATCCTGCACAGCCATGAGGACACGGAGGAATGCGTCAGCGACACGTGGCTGCATACGTGGAACGCCATTCCGCCCACGCGGCCCGGCTGTCTGCGGGCGTTTCTGGGCCGCATTACGCGTAATCTGTCCTTTACGCGCTGGGAAGCGGCCCGCGCGCAGAAGCGCGGCGGCGGGCAGACGGAGCTGCTGCTTTCCGAACTTTCCGACTGTCTGCCGGGCGGCGAACGGCCCGAGGCGCGGCTCGACGCGCAGGCCGTCACGCTGACGATCGAGGGATTCCTGCAATCGCAGACGCGCGAGAACCGGCAGCTGTTTCTGCGCCGGTATTATTACGGCGACTCTGTCCGGCGCTTGTCGGGCCTGTTCGGGCTGACGGAAAACACGGTCAAATCCCGGCTGTTCCGTCTGCGCGCGGGACTGCGCGACGCGCTTTTGAAGGAGGGGATCGCGGTATGACGACGAAAGACCTGTTCCGCTGCATCGGAAACCTGAGCGACGGCATGATCGAAGAGGCCGCGGACATCAAGCGGAAGCCGCGCTGGCTGCCCATCGCGGCGCTGGCCGCCTGCGCGGTGCTGGCTATCTCCATCCCGCTGGCCGTGCGGAACCTGGGCTACAAGAACGCCGACAATGCCAGTCAGGCCGCCGGTGCCGAAACGCCCACAACGGAATCGCCGGCGAGCGATGAAAAACCTGCGGAGGACGGCATCGCCGGTGCGGAAGAACCGACGCGCGGCGGAGAATCCGCGGCAGACGGCGGCTGGGAGGACGAGAATTCCGTATCTGCGCGCATTCTGGCGACGGAGATCGGCGGGCTGCGGCTGGGGATGAAGCGTGAGGACGTGCAGGCCATGCTCGGCGAGCCGGACAGCGTCAGCAACACGGGAGAGATCCAGCGCGAGGACGGCGTGTGGGAAGTCTGCTGGTTCTATAATACCTCCGGCAGCGCGGATGTGCAGTATGATCTGCGTCTGCGATTCACGAACACCGGCATGCGCGACGGCAGCGGCTCGGTGCTGAGCGAGGTCTGGACGCAAAGCCCCTGCGATTGGACGCTGGATACCGGCATCGGCATTGGAAGCCCGCAGGAGGCCGTCGAGGCTGCGTATCCGGACGCCGTGTGGACGCATGAAACGATGATCGAAAACGATCAGGAGATTCCGTATGACTTGTACGAGCTCACGTCCGGCGACCTGTTCATGCTGATCCGCGTCGAAGCAGATGAAGTCTCACACATCAGCTTCGGCGGTCTGAACGCCTATCACTTCTGGGACAAGAATGAACCGACTCCCGCCGACCCGTACACCTTCACCCCCTACGACACGCTCTCCGGCGGGACGGTCACGGCCTATTCCCGCACGGGAAGCGGTTGGGAAAAACAGGTTCTGACGGAGAAACGGGCGAAGCATCTTGTGACCGCGCTCAACATCATGGACCCGGAGCCGAGTGCTGTACAGGGTGAGCCCGTGATCTGGCTGGAATTTGAATCCGGCGGCGTCGCGGCCCTGTACGACGAAAGCGGCGCGGGCGCGATCTACCGTCTGGAAGACACGTCCGCGTTCGAAGCTGCGCTCTCGTCCGGCGAAGACCCGACAGACGCGCTGACGCTGATCGAATATTGCATCTTCCCGGGCGTCTGGGACGATGTCCTGTCCGCGCTCGAAGCATAAAAACAGGCGCTCCGGCGCGAAAAAGGCGTTTGGGCTGCCGGAGGATGATCGCGCTGTACGGCGGCGGGAACATCAGCACGTGCGGCTTTTCCTCCGGCGGCGCGCTGCCCGATTTTGAAGCGGCGTGCAAACGCGCGAACGTCCCCTATACGGCGTTTGCCCGCCCCAAAATGGTGCACTGCTACTGTATGCTGCCGGTTTTCCAGGAAGCAAAGGAGGATTTCGCGAAAATCGCGGAGATTCTGAAGCAATAAGGATCGAATACAATGAAAGACAGCGAATTACAATTTGACCGCACCTGCCATGTGCCGGACCGTCACATCGTTCCGGGAGATCGAGGAAATGGAGGAAAATCTGATTCTCCCCTCCTTCCGCAAGCTGAAATTTGTGGACTGCAACAAGCCGTTTTTCAGGAAGCTCATGTATAAGGCTTTTACGCGGGCGAAGTCCCTCTGTGACCAGTGGCACGACTATGAAATGGACGTCGCGCCCTTCGTCCCGGACAAGCCGATCTATTATGAATTCACGGCCTGCCCGGCGGCGGAGTTCGCAAACTGCGCCGACCTTGACAGTGCGCCCCCATCGGAACGATGGCAGCCAAGAGGACGCAAAGCAGGAGCAGCCCGCC
>ULXL01071241.1_pt1 | contig 10279 bp, 7 predicted proteins | sample 1961241 | NCBI WGS metagenome assembly ULXL01 (sample SAMEA4835837, study PRJEB28245) | human gut metagenome | biome: gut microbiome; material: fecal sample | place: Denmark | collected 2008
TCCATTTTTGGAGACGGTTCAGAGGAATATTTTCGGTTTGCAGTCAACTATTTTCACATCTTTTTGTTCTTTACCTTTGTAAATTTTATGCAGCCCATTACCTCTAATTTTTTTACAGCAATTGGCAAGCCGAAACGGGGAAGCTTCCTGGCGTTGACCAGACAGATTATATTCCTGCTTCCTCTGGTGATTCTGTTTCCATTACTTATGGGAATTGACGGCGTTATGTATGCCGGACCGGTTGCGGATGGTCTGGCGGCTTTCGTGTCGGCGGCAATGGTGGTAAAGGAATTGCGGCGGGATATATACACCAGTGCCTGAAGCGGCTGGGATAATAGAAAAATGTGTGATTGATTTTTGCAGATAGTGACATTTGTCACTGTCTGTTTTTCTTTATATCGTGACAAATGACACCTGCCAGGCAGAGAGATTCTTCCTATAATGTAACCATCAGAGAAAATAGTAACGGAGGACAGTTATATTTTAGAGGAAGAGGTGTTTATTATGGAAAGAAATCACATTTCTACATTTTTGATGGTGGTAGGAGTAATTTTTATTATGGTGGCAGGCAGTATTTTTGTATCCACAGCGTGGAAATATCTGCCGGAATTAGTAAAGCAGCTTTGTCTGCTCTCGGCAGCAGCAGGGCTGTTTGCCGGTTCCCATGCTGTGGCAAAAGGAGGAAGGCTCAGAAAAACAGAGGCAGGCTTTTATTATTTGGGAGTGGCATTTACAGGATTTTTTGCCCTTTCTTTGCTTGGGGGAGTCTCAGGGGTGATGCAGCCGGATATGCAGTGGACACTTCAGCGGATGAATGCTGTAAAAATGCTATGTGCAGTTGGAGTGATGCTGATACCCACAGTAATCAGGGTAGTTTTGAAGAAGAAAGGGATTGATTTCAGTATCAGTGTGGCGCTCGGAGACTGTATGCTTTTATGTATGGGAGTGGCAACCGAATGCGGTATACAGATATTTACCCTGATTTTAGCCGGATATATATTGGTGTTGTCAGGTCTGGATTATTATACAAAAAAGCATTTTACAGAAAAAAACGGTTTGGATATGGCTGTAAGCATAAACTATCTGGTGCATGGAATTGTGGGCCTGCCATTTGTTGTATGGGCAAATATAGCAGACAATGATTCTTATGCCGTTGTAATACTGCAGGCGATAGTCATTGTGGCAGCGACTGGAATTACCTTTGCCGGCAGGCCGCAGACAATCTATCGTGTCATAAACAGTATCAGTATATTCTGGATGGTCTACACTGTGGTGAATACTTTGAATGAAATTTTAGTATGGACCGATGAAATTACCCCTGTTATCTTTATGGCATTTGTTTTGAATCTGGTAATTATGGTATGTATGATGCGGAAAGAGATGTTTTATATCCAGCTGGTTTTTGGTATTTTTATGACATATATCCAGCATTTCACATATTTGATAACTGGGTGGCATTCAGATTTAAATGAAACATATTATCCATTTACTTTTGCATTAATGGCGGCTTTGTTTATCTGGCTGGCAAGAGACAGGAAAACGGGAGCATACACGGAGGAAGCAGGTCTTACCTTGAAGCGGATTGCAATCTTTCAGATGGTAATGTGCATGAATATGTGGTTTGCGTCTAAGCACTACGATTATCTGGGTATGGCTTTTCATCTGCTGGTGGCTCTGACCGTTTTGATTATAGCGGAGTTTTTCAGCAGCCACAGGGCGAAGGCAGTTTGGCATACCATCACATTGGTGGCAGGGGAATTGGCAGTCGGTAAGCAGCCATTTCTAGATATACCTGCCGGATATCGTGTAGAGTGGATGGGTTTTCTATTTGCACTAGGCATTGTTCTTTTAGGCTTCATTTGGTATGATAAGAAAAAAAGCATAAGAGTGGTACAATTTATTCTGACCTGCTTCCTGCTTGCAGTGCTGCTGTTAAGTAATCTGCTGGGTGGGGAACTGGGAAATGTTCTGATACTTGGAATTGTCTGTGTCATTATGCTTTTGGTGGCAGCGGTATGTAACCATAAGGAATATGTCATAGCTGCCAGTATAACATTGATTTTAATAGCTCTGTACATTACGAGAAGCTTCTGGCTTAATATTGCATGGTGGGTTTATCTGTTTGTGGCAGGTGTAGTTATGGTTGGATTTGCCGTGAAAAAGGAAAGGGAAGCGAAATAACAGACTTCTGATATGGTAATGCAGAATCGGTGGTTCTCAAGTGCCAGAGAATGTATGGGAGGAAAAAAGCATGTCATTTATGTTGGGATTGATTTATCTGATTGTGACGGGAGCAGTGCTTGCCAGTATGGCAGCGCTGTTCTTCCGCGGGGAAAGAACTCTTTGTAATCATGTTTATATGGTATGTCAGGGAATGGCAGCCCTGTGGTGTGGCTCCCAAATTTTAGTGCTGCTGGCTGAGACGAAATGGGAGCTTACAGCGGCTTATCTGATTGGCAATATTGGAATTTGCTTTATAGGGGCATTTTGGTATTATTTTGCGGTATTATACACCGGAGGCAGGTTGGAAGGATTTAATAAATATGTTCCAGTTACACTGTCACTGTTTCACTATCTGCTGGTACTCACCAATAGCTGGCACCATTTGTATTATACTGTATTTTCATCGGATGAAATTGTCCATGGTCAATTTTTTTATTCAAATGTGGTTATTACCTATGCTTTTGTCATTACAGGAGCCGTGATTTTATATCGTGACATGACAGCAAAAAGCCGGGAATCGGCAACGGAGGGAAATAGAAGGGCGGCTAAAATTCTTGTTGTGGCATCCGTGCTGGTGCCGGTTTTGTTTAATGCCATATATCTGACCGGTCTTATTCAGTCGTCATTCGATATCACTCCGCTGGGGTTTGCAATATCAGTTATTTTTGTTATGCTTGCCACGGTGAAATACCAGTTTATAGATTTGAAAAGAGAGCTTGCGATTACCAATGAAAAACTGCTGCTGGAAAAAGAGCGGAATCGTATTGCCCAGCAGGTGCATGATACAGCAGGACATACTCTTACCATGATACAGTCCTATATGAAGCTGGCTGAACTATGTGTGAAAAATGAGGAAAATGCAAAGGCAGAAACCTATTTGTCAGAGGCACGTGTTCTTACCAGCCAGGGAATCAGGGAGCTGCGCGAATCCATCAATCAGCTTCGCAGGGAGCAGTCCTATGAGTTGGTAACCCGGGGTGTTATGCAGCTGGCAGACCAGGTGAAGGAGATACCGGTGACGGTAACGGTGCAGGGAAATGACTCGGAGAAATATTCCCATTTATCCAGGATAATATATGATACGGTAAGGGAATCTCTTACCAATGCATTAAAGTATGCGGAGGGAACGAAAATCGAGATTATTATCCGTTTTCAGGAAAACATTGTTGAACTGGTAATAGGGGATGATGGCAAGGGCTGTGATGTTATTCAGGAAAATAATGGTATCCGGGGAATCCGGGAACGGATAGAAAATGCAGGGGGAACGGTAAGGTTTCTGTCATCGGCTGGGGAAGGTTTTCTTACCAGAGTTAAGCTTCCGGTATAATAAAGGGGGAGGAGACGGATTATGAACAGGATTAAGGTTTTGATTGCAGATGATATTATGATATTGAGACAGGGGTTAAAAGCGGTATTGGAACAGGATATGGAAATCGAGGTTGTGGCGCTGGCAGAAAACGGGAAGGAGGCCTTTGAAAAATGCAAGGTCTATGAGCCGGATGTGGTATTGATGGATATGCGGATGCCGGATTATGATGGTGCTTATGGGATTAAAGCCATCAAAGAGCAGTGTCCGGATATCCGGGTGCTGGTACTTACCACCTTTGATGATGAGGAAACAATAGAGAATGCATTAGGAAGCGGTGCGGATGGTTATATCTTAAAGGAGCTGGAGGATGAGAAGGTAATTGCTTCTGTAAAAAGTGTATATGCCGGGCTGAGTATTTTTGGGGGAGGGGTCTATCAGGTTATGAAAAACCGTATGGAGCAGATGCCGGAAGTAACTCAGGAAAAGCAGTCTGCCCATATATCAGAGGAGCAGTTCAGCGAAAGAGAGCGGGAAATTTTAAGGCTGGTTGCCCAAGGCTATGATAATAAGGAAATAGCATCGGAATTATTTCTAGCAGAGGGCACTGTAAGAAACCAGATATCGAGGCTGCTGGAAAAGCTGTCACTAAAGGATAGAACCCAGCTGGCAGTTTTTGCAGTAAAGAATGGACTTGACCAGCAGGATTAGGGAAAGTCCTGGCAACAAAAAGAAGGCTGTTGTAAAGAAAGAGACATTCTATTACAACAGCCTTTTATCTTAAAGGAAATGTTACTGCTGGGACTGCTCAGAGGTCTGGCTGCTATCCGGATTTTCCGTCAGGGTGCTGCTATCGCTCTGGGTGGTCTGTGGGGAATCTCCGGCTTTGGCGCTGATTGCCCACATATTTGCAATCTGGGATTCCAGCCGCTCATAGTCCCAGCCAACCTGGCTGCGTGCCTCACTGTTTGGGTCGTTGACATAGAATAGCCCGTCTTTATATTCCCGAATCACAATAAAATGTCCGCTTTTTGTAAAGTCACCGGAGGACATGGAGCAGATAATTACGCTGCCGTTTTCCAGTGCTGTTGTCATGGCATCCTTGCTGGCAGTCAGTTCTTCGGAATCCAGACCAAGCTCTGCTGCCCCTTCGGTCATTAAAGTCCAGGATGTATCACCACTTTCGTCTAAATATCCCTTTTCAGTGGCAAAATCAGCAACCTTAATTGGATTCATGCTACCGTCCTGTTTTAAATAGGTATATGCCATGGAAAGACAGGTAGGACCACATCCGCTTAATCCGACAATATTCTTTCCATAATCTGCATAGCCCCATTGTTCGTCAAACTGTAAATACAGTGGGACAGTATCTCCTGTAACATCCATGTTAAAATCGCCATCAAATGTAATGCTGATTTTAGCAGGATAATCAATGGCAAACTGTTTCATTTCTGAATTTATAGCCAGGTTCATTAAAATATTGTCTGGATAAACTGCCGCATTATCGCAGATTCCCTGTATCTCCGGGTCTGTTTCTGCCTGTATTTTAAGGATTTCCAATGCAGCTTCCCTGTCTGCCGGCAAATCCTTTGCAAGGATTGCCTCGTCAATATCCGCTACAATTTGTTCTGTGGTAGGTTCTTCTGTGGCATCTTCCTTCACCTGCTCTGTTATCTTATCTGATTTTTTGTCCTGATGAAAATGGTTCCAGATGCCGGATATCATTTTTACAAGTCCCACAATAAGTAAAATGATGATTAGAAGAAGTATGCTGCAACGTATAATTGCCTGTCTGCGGCGTTTCCTGCGACGCTCTTCTCTGGCGGCAATTTTTCGTCTTCTGGCAGCTGCTTTCTTGCGGCGGAGCTGCTCTAATTCTTCCTCCGTCAGTTCCTCTTCTTCCTCCATTGACGCATTATATTGGCTAAATGGATTCTCATATAGGTCAGATGTCTGTCTGGCTGTCTCTGCCATTTGACCATACAAGTTGTTGGTCTGACTGTAGTTGTCTGCCGTCTGTTCATATCCGTCAGTTGTCTGCTCGTATGCATCTGCTGGCTGTTCGTATTCATTTACCAGCTGTCCGTATTCATTTACCAGCTGTCCATATGCATTTACCGGTTGTCCGTATGCATCTACCGGTTGTTCGTATCCGTCTGCCGGCTGTCCATAAGTATTGGTGGTTTCGCTATATCCATTATCCCCATTATATCCATCCATAAATGCTCCTCCTTTTTGTAAATGTTAAATATTTGAAATTTATGCTATTGACACATTTCTTCCATTTTATGGTTATAGTATAGCATGAAATAGTTAATAAAAGAAAAATATTTTCTTAAAAAAAGTAAAAGATTTTTTAAAATTCAATTTCCGGGAAACGGAAAAGAAGGATGTGCTATAATGAATCAGTACAGCAACTGTTTTTGTTGGAAAAGGAGGACTTGATATGAGTTTAAACAGTACACCATCCGGTAACCGGATTCACATTGGTTTTTTTGGAAAAAGAAATGCAGGCAAGTCCAGTCTTGTAAATGCGGTGACGGGCCAGGAGTTAGCAGTGGTTTCAGAACGGAAAGGAACGACAACAGACCCGGTATACAAGGCAATGGAGCTGTTGCCGCTAGGTCCGGTTGTGATAATCGATACGCCGGGAATGGATGATGAAGGAATTTTGGGTGAGCTCAGGGTAAAAAAGGCGAAGCAGGTTTTGAATAAAACGGATATAGCAGTACTTGTAGTGGATGGCACGGAGGGTGTGACTGGGCTGGAGAAGGAAATGGTGGCTCTTTTCAAGGAAAGGGAAGTACCATATTTAATTGTATATAATAAATCCGATTTAGGGGAGGATAAGACAAATAGAGAGAATCATGCCGGAGAGCCGGGACAGAGGGAATATGAAGATAACGAGCTTGTGGTAAGCGCCTTGATGAAAGAGGGGATTCAGGAATTAAAGGAAAAAATTGCACATCTGGTGAAGGTGGAGGAGAGCCGGTTTCAGATTGTAGGAGATTTACTCCATCCCATGGATATGGTAGTGCTGGTGATTCCGATTGATTCTGCTGCCCCGAAGGGAAGACTTATCCTGCCCCAGCAGCAGGTGATAAGAGATATTTTGGAAGCAGGGGCAGCTTCTGTTGTTGTCCGGGATACGGAATTGAAACAGACTCTGAACAAGCTTGGAACAAAGCCTTATATGGTTATTACAGACAGCCAGGCATTTAAACAGGTGGCAGCGGACACGCCGGAGGATATTCTGTTAACCTCCTTTTCTATTCTGATGGCACGGTGGAAAGGATTTTTGGAGACTTCAGTACAGGGTGTCCGGACATTGGATTCTATACAGGATGGGGATAAAATATTGATAGCAGAGGGGTGTACCCATCACAGACAATGTGATGATATCGGTACCGTGAAGCTGCCGGGATGGATACGGAGGTATACACAAAAGAAGCCGGAATTTGTATTCTGTTCCGGAACGGGTTTTCCGGAGGATTTATCCGAATACCGGCTGGTGGTGCATTGTGGCGGCTGTATGTTAAATGAACGGGAGATGCATTACCGTATGAAATGTGCAGTGGAGCAGGATGTACCATTTTCTAACTATGGAATTACTATCGCTTATATGAACAGAATTTTAAAAAGAAGTGTGGAGATATTGCCGGAAATTAGCGGAATGCTTACCTGATAGTATGGCAGATATTTGCTTTCCACAGGAAAAGTGATAGTGAAAAACCGAAACACCACTTTTCCTGCGGAAGCCTTACGGAAAACTTATACCGTGGCTTCTTTGGCTAATGACATGTACCGGGCGCCTACAAAATCCCAGTTAATCAGATTAAACCAGTTGTCGATATAATCCGGGCGGCGGTTTTGGTATTGCAGGTAGTAGGCGTGCTCCCAGACATCAATGCAGAGAAGGGGAGTGACAGTGAGGGAAATCGGAGTATCCTGGTTTGGTGTGGCAATGATTTCCAGTTTGCCATTGCTGAGAATCAGCCATGCATAGCCGGAGCCAAACTGGTTTGTTGCGGCTGCAGTGAATTCTGCACGGAACTGGTCGATGGAGCCGAAGGAAGAGTTGATAGCCAGCGCCAGCTTATCTGTTGGAAGTTCACAATCAGCGGAATTCATACAGGCGAAATACAGTTCGTGATTATAAACGCCGCCAGCATTATTTTTGATTGATGTCTTTGCTTCATTTGGCAGTTCTTCTGTGTTAATCAGCAGTTCATCTAAGGACATGTTCTGAAGATTAGGATAGTTCTTTAAAATTTCATTTAATTTATTTACATAGGTAACGTAATGCTTGTCGTGATGGAAATGAAGGATTTCCTCACAAAGATAAGGCTCCAATGCGTTATAAGGATAAGGAAGAGGTTCTGCCTCAAAAGGATATTTCATAAGGTTCTCCTTTCTATGATAAAAGATAAAATAGGTGTTTGCGAAACTTGATTTTCTCTTTCTTCAGTTGTATATGTTGCAAACTGTAATGTAAATTCAAGAGAGTTTCGCAATTTCCTGCTGTTAGGATATGCAGAAATATTATAAATTATGAGGGGAGATTATATGTTACAAAAAAATTGCGAAAATGTAATAGTTTTGTTATAATTATAATAATTATGAATATTTTTATATAGTACATATAGCGCATTTGCAAAAAACACTGGATGAGAGAGATTTTGTCAGGAAAAATCGGGAGGAAAGTACAATGGCAACGATTGCTGAAAAGAGTAGAACCAAGGAAATTATTGACCGCTTACAGGGAATTATTAATAATGCTTCCGCAGTTCCCCTTGCACCGGGGAAAATATCCGTGTTTAAGGATGAAGTACAAGCTCTTTTGACAGAGCTGGCAACCCAGATGGAGATTGAATTAAAAACCTATCACGAGGTGAATGACCGGAAGGGAAAGATTATCAGTGAGGCGAAGAAGGAAGCGGAAAAGATTATTTATCAGGCAGAGCACAGTGCAAGCCGGATGCGTGTAAGCCGTCATACAACGGATGTGCCGCCTCTTGATTATAATACCTTAAATGACGAAGAACGCAGTGCACTTGGTAATGCCAATGAAATATATGGAGCTTCCCTTATTTATACCGACGAAATGCTGACGGAGGTTACAGAGCTGATTTCTGATGTTTATCACAATATCCGCAGTGATTATGAGATTATTTTGCAGGTGTTAGAAGAGAAATTAGATATCATTAACAATAATCGTGCAGAGCTGATGGACGGTTTGCAGGAGATGGATACAGAGGACCGGAGCCAGCAGATTTTAGAGATTGGACAGCTTTTGTCCAGTGAACTGCATATGTCCAGAATGAAGGCGAGAATGAACTCGGATGAATATGAGGACGGTAGTGTACAGCTGAGCTTGGATTTACAGGAGGAGCAGGAAGAAAAGGCGCGTCTTGCAGAGGAGAAAGCACAGCAGGCAGCGGCGGCACTGGCGGAGGTGACTGCAGAACGGGATGCTCTAGTGGCGACAGTGGAAAAAATGAAAAAGGAAGGTATGAAGGGTGTTATGCGTGGAGCCAGGGACGCAGGCATGACAGCCGCTTCTGCTATAACCCAGACTGGCATGATGCAGGCAGCCGCCGCAGCTGCTCCGGCATTTGTCAAGATGATGGAAGAACCGGTAAAGCAGCCTGAGAAGAAAAAGGAGGCGGAGCCTGAAGAAGAGGTTGAATACGAGATTGTCTATGTTACGGAAGATGAGTTAGAGGAAGGCGAAGAATACGAAATCGAATATGTAGATGAGGACGAAATCGAAGAGGATGTGGAGTATGAGATTGAATATGTGAACGAAGAGGATTTGGAAGAGGGCGAGGAGTACGAGGTTGAATATGTGGATGAGGAGGAAGAAATAGACACAGAAAATCTGCTCTCATCCCAGCAGGTGGAGGAAAATACAGAGGAAACCCCGGAAATGAAAGCAGAGGAAGGCAAGCCGGAAACTGTTGAACAGAAACCGGAGAAAGAAAAACTGGAAACTGTTGAACAGAAACCGGAGAAAGAGAAGCCGAAAACTGCGGAAAAGGAAGAACGAAAGCCGGAAGAAACCAAAACAGGAACGAAGGATAACAAAAAGCAATCCGAGGAGATAAAAGAAGCAATCAAGGAATTAGAGGAAATGGAGAAAGAAAATGAAAAAATTCCGCTTATTCCACATTTTAAGAAATCGGAAAGCGTTGCCAGTGTTTCCTCCGAAAAGGTTGCAAAAATGGCAACAGCCATTACAACAGAGACAAAATATAATGGGTTAATCAGCCGGGCAGTCAGACAGCGGGAAAAAGCGGAGGAAGAAGAGACTGTAAAGGTGGAAAAGACAGACTCCGTTTCAAAAGAGTCTGAGAAGGACGAAGACATCAAGACAGATGCGGACGGCAAGGAATATGTTCAGGCAACCATGCAGTTTGATGAGGATTTTGAGATAATGGAGTTTTAAGCGGCTGTCGCTATGTCTGCCGGCAATAGGAGAATGATTATGGAGAAGTATCAGATTTTTAAGCGGAAAATAAATTATTATGAAACGGATAAAATGCAGGTGGTACATCATTCCAATTATATTCGTTTTCTGGAAGAGTGCAGAATGGATTTCTTAAAACAGATTCATTTGGATTATGAACAGATGGAGACAAGGGGAATCATGATTCCTGTACTCAGTGTGGAATGCAGCTATAAGAATCCGGCAAGGTTTGGGGAAACAATCTGTATCATACCAAAGCTGGAAGCTTTTCATGGTGTAAA
>ULXL01063369.1_pt1 | contig 10137 bp, 6 predicted proteins | sample 1961241 | NCBI WGS metagenome assembly ULXL01 (sample SAMEA4835837, study PRJEB28245) | human gut metagenome | biome: gut microbiome; material: fecal sample | place: Denmark | collected 2008
GCCTTAAATTCTTCCTCATAGAATATTTCATCAGCGGTGTTAAAGCCTAAAATAACGGTTGGCTTTTGATTATCCGCAATAAGCCTCTTGGTTAGATTATAAAGAGGAGGCACGCCCACTCCTCCGCCGATAACAAGCGGCTTTTTCGATTTTGAAATATCATAGCCGTTGCCGAGCCCTGTTAAGCAATCAAGCGCTTCGCCTGGTTGCATTTTGCTCATTTGCTCGGTTCCCTCGCCAACAACCTTATAAATAATTGTTACGGTGCTGCCGTCATAATCGCACACGGATATGGGACGGCGAAGAAATTTTGAGCAAAGCTGAATGTTTATAAACTGACCGGGAGCGGTTATATACTGCGTATCGCCCTCAAGAACGGCTTTATAAACATCCTTTGTCAGCGGCTCATTAGATATAATTTTAAAAATTCCCTGCTTATACATAATTACTCCGCATCTATCGTTGACACACCGAGGGTTATCTCTTCAAGAACATCAAGAAGAACCTTTACCGTGTCAAGCGATGTAAACATTGTTACATTATTTTCAACGGCGGCACGGCGTATTTCCGAGCCGTCTGAATGGCTGTCGCCGTGGCTTATGTCGATTGTATTGATAACATACGAAATGTGGCCCTGACGAAGCGCCATAAGGATTTCATCGCTTTCGTCAATAGTAAGCTTTGCACGAACTCTTGTTCTTATGCCGTGCTTTTTAAGGAATTTTGCAGTTCCCTCTGTTGCTTCTATATTAAAGCCTAAATCATAAAAGCGCTTGATAAGCGGAAGTGCCTGCGGCTTATCGTTATCGGCAATTGTTACAAGCACGGTGCCGTAATTTGAAACATTCATACCGCTTGCCTGAATTGCCTTATAGAGCGCACGGGTTAATGATTTATCATAGCCTATTGCCTCTCCCGTTGATTTCATTTCAGGAGAAAGATATGTGTCCATTCCCTTTAATTTTGAGAACGAGAATGCAGGTGCCTTAACATACCAGCGTTTCTTTTCGGCGGGATAAACCTCTGTTATTCCCTGCTCCTTCAAGCTCCTTCCGAGGATAACCTGAGTTGCAATATCTGCCATAGGAATTGTGGTTGCCTTTGAAAGAAACGGTACTGTTCTCGACGAACGGGGGTTTACCTCAATAACATAAACATCATCATTATCATCGGCAATGAACTGAATATTGAAAAGACCGATTATATTAATTGCCTTGCCGAGCTTAACCGTGTAATCAATAATTTTATCCTTAACGGACTGCGGCACAGAGAAGGTTGGATAAACCGAGATAGAGTCGCCGCTGTGAACGCCTGTTCTTTCAACATGCTCCATAATGCCGGGAATGAAAACATCCTTGCCGTCGCAAATAGCGTCAACTTCAAGCTCTCTGCCCATAATATATTTATCAACAAGAACGGGCTGCTCCGTATTAATTTCAACTGCGGTTTGAAGATAATGGCGCAAGCTTTCCTCATTTGCAACAATCTGCATTGCTCTGCCGCCTAAAACGAAGGATGGACGAACAAGCACGGGATAGCCGATGCTTTCGGCAACACGAACACCCTCTTCAATATCTGTTACGGCAAGCCCCTTTGGTTGAGGTATGCCGAGGTCGCTCATAACCTTTTCAAACGAATCTCTGTTTTCGGCTCTGTCGATTGCTTCAACATCTGTTCCTATAATCGGAACTCCGAGAGCGTCAAGCGGAGGTGCAAGGTTAATAGCAGTTTGACCGCCGAGCGAAACAATAATTCCGAGAGGATTTTCAAGCTCGATAACATTCATAACATCCTCAACGGTTAACGGCTCAAAATAGAGCTTATCGGAGGTTGTGTAATCTGTTGAAACCGTTTCGGGATTATTATTAATTATGATTGCCTCATAGCCTGCATCACGGATTGACCAAATTGCGTGAACAGTTGAATAATCAAACTCAACGCCCTGACCGATACGAATGGGGCCTGAGCCGAGAACGATAATTTTCTTTTTATCGGAAACTATGCTTTCGTTTTCCTCCTCGTATGTTGAATAGAAATACGGAACATAGGAATCAAACTCCGAAGCACAGGTGTCTATCATCTTATAGACGGGGAAAATCTTATTTTCCTTTCGCAGACGGAATATATCTGCCTCGGTCATATCCCAGCACATTGCGATATACTTATCGGAAACACCCATCTTTTTAGCGTCTTTAAGGACGGATATATCGCCCTTTGAAGCTTTGAGGACTTTTTCAAATTCAACTATATTTTTGAATTTTTCTATAAAGAACATATCTATTTTTGTTGCGTTATAGATATGAATTAAATCAACATTAAGCCTTATAAGCTGTGCGATGGCATAAATTCTGTCGTCCGTTCCGATTTTGATATAATCAAGAAGCTCATCGGCGGTATAATCATCAAACTTTTTATTATAAAGATGGCAAACGCCCGTTTCAAGAGAACGGATTGCTTTGAGAAGGCTCTCCTCAACCGTTCTGCCGATTGCCATAACCTCGCCCGTTGCTTTCATTTGGGTGTTAAGGCTATTGTTTGCATCTGAAAACTTATCAAACGGGAAGCGTGCTATCTTTGAAACAACATAGTCAAGAGTGGGCTCAAAGGAGGCAGGAGTGTTTGCAATCGGGATTTCATCAAGGTGCATACCTACTGCGATTTTTGCCGAAACTCTTGCAATGGGGTATCCCGAAGCCTTTGATGCAAGCGCAGACGAACGGGAAACACGGGGGTTTACCTCAATGAGATAATATTGGAATGAATGAGGATCAAGCGCAAACTGAACATTGCATCCGCCCTCGATTTTAAGCTCACGGATAATGCGAAGAGCGGAATCACGGAGCATATGATATTCCTTATTTGTCAGCGTTTGCGAGGGGCAAACAACAATTGAATCGCCCGTGTGGATGCCTACGGGATCTATATTCTCCATATTACAGATGGTTATAGCTGTGTCGTTAGCATCACGCATAACCTCATATTCAATTTCCTTATAGCCCTTTATGCTTTTTTCAACAAGAACCTGATGAACGGGAGAAAGCGCAAGCGCATTTTTGAGCATTAAGCGACATTCCTCTTCATCATCTGCAAAGCCGCCGCCCGTTCCGCCGAGGGTAAAGGCAGGGCGAAGAACAACAGGATAGCCGATTTCCTCGGCAATTCTTAAACCGTCTTCAAGATTATCGCATATATCGGAGGGAAGAACGGGCTCGCCGAGCTTTTCGCAAAGCTCTTTAAAGAGCTCTCTGTCCTCCGCGCGCTCAATAGCCTCAAAGCGAGTTCCTAAAATTTCAACATCACATTCTTTAAGAACGCCTTTTTTGGCAAGCTGAACTGCAAGGTTAAGACCTGTTTGTCCGCCGAGAGACGGAAGAATAGCGTCGGGTCGCTCGTGGCGTATAATTCTTGCAACATATTCAAGATTAAGAGGCTCCATATACACCTTATCGGCAATCTGCGTATCAGTCATAATCGTTGCAGGGTTTGAGTTGATAAGCACAACCTCGTAGCCCTCTTCTTTAAGAGAAAGGCACGCCTGCGTTCCCGAATAGTCAAATTCGGCAGCCTGTCCTATAACAATGGGACCCGAGCCGATAACGAGTATTTTGTGTATATCAGTGCGCTTTGGCATATTATTCAGCCTCCTTTCTCATTAAATCAATAAACTTATCAAAAAGATATTCACTGTCCTGCGGACCGGGTGCGCTTTCGGGATGATACTGAACGGAGAAAATTTTATTTTCTGCGCTTTCAACACCCTCTGCCGTGTTATCAAGCAGATTTTTATGGGTTAAGGAAAGCTCCGTGCCTTTGAGCGAATCGCAGTCAACCGCATAAGAATGGTTTTGAGAGGTGATTTCTATTTTGCCCGTTTGCATATTCATAACGGGGTGGTTTCCGCCTCTGTGGCCGAATTTCATTTTAAAGGTTGAAGCGCCGAGCGCAAGCGAAATCATTTGATGACCAAGGCAGATACCGAAAATGGGGAGCTTGCCTTTAAGCTCTTTAACAACATTGATTACGGGAACAACATCCTCGGGGTTGCCGGGTCCGTTTGAAAGAAACAGTCCGTCCGGATTCATATTCATAATTTCCTGCGAGGTGGTGTTATACGGAACAACCGTTACATTACAGCCCTTTTCATTGAGCTTTCTTATGATATTAAGCTTAATGCCGCAATCTATTGCAACAACATCGTATTTATGATTCGGCGTTCTTGAATACCAACGCTTTTTGCAGGATACTCTGCTTACCATATCGGTTGGAATTTGATATGCTCTAACTCTTTGGAGTGCTTCTTCAAGAGGAGTTGAAGCGTCTGTTATCATAACTCTTTGGCTTCCCTCATCGCGAATAATTCTTGTTATTTTTCTTGTGTCAACTCCGCTGATTGCAGGGATTGAATATTCGTCAAGCACCTCTGAAAGCGTTTTTGTGTATCTGAAATTAGACGGCAAATCGTTATACTCACGAACGATAAGTCCGCCCATAGTGGGCACCTTTGTTTCGTAATCCTCATCGGTCATACCGTAATTTCCGATAAGCGGATAGGTCATACAAACCATTTGGTCGGTATATGACGGGTCGGAAACAATTTCCTGATAGCCAACCATTGAGGTGTTGAAAACTATTTCGTTTATTGCTTCTTTATCTGCACCGAAGCCCCAGCCGTAAAACTCACAGCCGTTTTCAAGCACGATTTTTTTATTATATGGCTTCATAAACAATCTCTCCTCTCAAAACAGTTAAAACATTTTTACCGAAAAGCCTTTCATTTTCAAACGGAGTTGCTCTGCCCATACTTAAAAACTCCTCGGGACGAACAATCCATTCCCTTTCCAAATCAAGAGCGCACAAATCGGCAGGTGCACCCTCCTCTATTCTTCCGCCCTCTATGCCGAATATCTCTCTTGGGCGAACAGACATCATTTTAACAAGGCGTTCAAGGCTGATTACACCCTGCTTAACAAGCCTTGTGTAAAGCACGGGGAAAGCCGTTTCAAGACCTACAACTCCCATTGCGCTTTTTTCAAGCCCCTTTGATTTTTCCTCTGCGCTGTGAGGTGCATGGTCGGTTGCGATAACATCTATTGTGCCGTCTGCAACGCCCTGCAAAAGCGCAAGCATATCCTCTCTTGCACGAAGAGGCGGATTCATTTTAAATCTGCCGTCCTCCTGCAAATCCTCATCGCAAAGCGTTAAATAATGAGGTGCCGTTTCGCAGGTAACCTTAACGCCCTGCGCCTTTGCCCTTCTGATTATATCAACGCTTTCCTTTGTTGATATATGGCAAACATGATATTTACAGCCCGTTTCCTTTGCAAGCAGGCAATCTCTTTCAATCTGCTTCCACTCGCTTTCGCTGCATATTCCTTTATGATTATGCTCCTTGCAGTATTTTCCGAGATGAATATAGCCGCCGTTTAAAAGCTCGTTAACCTCACAATGTGCGCTTATTACCGCACCGAGCCGAGCGCATTTTTCCATTGCCTCTTTCATTAAATCATCGCTTTGAACTCCGCAGCCGTCATCCGAAAAGCCAACGGCATTTTTTTGAAGCTCTGCAAAATCAACGCATTCTCCCTTGCCTTTTCTGCCCTTTGTTATCGAGGCAAACGGAAAAACATCAACAACGGCATCTCTTTTAATAATATCAAGCTGCTGCTGAAGATTTTCCTCGCAATCGGGAACGGGATTAAGATTAGGCATTGCGCAAAGTGCGTTATATCCTGCCGAAGCGGCGGCAAGAGTTGCGCTTTTGATTGTTTCCTTATAAGAAAAACCGGGCTGACGAAGATGAACGTGAACATCAACGAAACCCGGAATTAATAAATACTTATTTTTAAAATCAAAAACACGATCTGCCCCATCAAAAGAAATGGAGATACCAAGGCTATGAATTTTAGAATTTTTTATCAAAACATCAAGTCTTTGAAATTTTCCGCCTGTAAAGACCAAGGCGTTCTTAATCAACAAAGTCATAAATATCATACCTCTCGTTTTAAGTTATTATAAATGATATACTAATTTAAGTCAATTACAAAATTATTACAAAGATTATTTTTTTATTGAAACATTATTGTTCATTTTATACACTAATTAAAACACTAATTAAAACGCAAACTTAACGGAGATAAATCTATGAAGCTGACTGTTATAGGCGGAGGCGGAGTTCGCTCAATGTTTCTTGCAAAAAGCATTGCGCAAAAATCGCTTTCACTCAAAATAGACAATGTTGTTTTTATGGACAACGATATTAAAAAGCTTAATATATACGGCAAAATGGCGCAAAAAACGGCTAAGCTTATAAATCCCGATTTAAGCTTTGCGCTGACGGCAAACCCTGTTGAAGCCGTTACCGATGCGGATTATGTTATAACAACCATAAGAGTCGGCGCAGACGAAATGCGTGTTAAGGACGAAAGAATTGCTCTTGATATGGGGCTTTTAGGTCAGGAAACAACGGGTGCGGCAGGCTTTTCCTTTGCAATGAGAAGCGTTGAGGCTCTTGCCGAATACTGCGAGCTTATAAAAAAGCACGCAAAAAAGGGCTGCAAGGTTTTCAATTTCACAAACCCCGCCGGCGTTGTTTCGCAGACGCTTCGCGATATGGGATATAATTTCACATACGGAATATGCGATGCACCGAGCGGAATGCTTCGCACCTTTGAAAAGCTTTACGGCGCAAAGGAGGGCTCTGCAAAGGGAGAGGTTTACGGGCTTAATCATCTTTCGTATTTCACCTCTGTTAGAATTAACGGAAGGGAAATGCTGAATGAAATTATCAATAATGATGAAGCCTATGAAAAAACGGATTTACGATATTTTGAAAAAGCTCTTTTGCTTGACAGAGGCTCTATTCTTAATGAATATCTTTATTATTTTTATTACCGAGAGGAAGCAATCAAAAACATTTTAAGAGCACCGCAAACGAGGGGCGAGCAGATTGCAGAGATAAACAAAAATATGACCGCCGAGCTTGAAAAAATTGACATAGACAGAGATTTTGACAAGGCATTTAAAATTTTTGAGCATTGGTACGGTTTGCGAGAAAGCAATTATATGGCAAGCGAAACGGGAATAAAGAGGAGCGAGCCGTGGAAATTTAACATATACGAAAAGGACGACGGCGGCTATGCAGGAGTTGCTCTTAAATTTATTGAAACGGAAATAAGCGGCAAAGAGGATTCAATGATTTTATGCGTTCCGAACAACGGTGCTATCGGCGGACTGCTTAATACGGACATAGTTGAAATTACCTGCGACATAAAAGACGGAGAAGCAATTCCTCATAAATTCAGCAATGTTGACGAGCAAAGCCTTGAGCTTATCAGACGGGTTAAAAATTATGAACGGCTTTCAAGCGAGGCAATCAGAACAAAATCAAGAGCAAAGGCAATTCAGGCTCTTACGCTTCATCCGCTTGTTAACAGTTACAGTCTTGCCGTTAAGCTGACGGATAGCTATATTGAGCATAATAAGGAATACACTGAGGGGTGGAAATAATGGATTTTGTTGCAGGAGCAGGCGCAACAAACATAGACCTTTTATATGAGAATATGCCTAAAATTCCCGATATAGGAGAGGAGATTTACACAGACAGCTTTTCGCTTCAATTAGGAGGAGGACTGCCTGCAACGCTGATTAATCTTTCAAGGCTCGGGATAAAAACAAAAATTGCAACCGAGCTTTCAAACGATATGTTTTCCGAATTTGCCAAAAAGCAATTTAAAAGCGAGGGCGCAGAGCCGTTTAACATTTATAAAGGAAGCGGCATTCCGCTGAATATTACCTCGGCAATTGTTTTAAAGCACGACAGAAGCTTCATAACCTACGGCAAGGGAAGCATTGAGCCGGACGACGATGCAAAGGAGGAATTTTACAAAATTGCTCACGGTGCAAAAATCTGCCTTATGGCTCCCGGCGGCTTTATTGAGGTTTACAAAAGGCTAAAAGCCGAGGGCACAATTCTTGTTCTTGACACAGGCTGGGACGAGGAGCTTTCATATAAAAAATACGAGGAGCTTTTGATTACCGCAGATTACTACACTCCAAACCAAAAGGAAGCGATGAAAATTTCAGGCTGTTCAAATCCGAGGGAGGCGGCTTTGAGCCTTCAAAAATATTTTGACAGGGTTGTTGTTAAGCTTGACAGAGACGGCTGCTTGGGAATTGACGGCGGAGAAATGTTTATCTGCCCTGAGGTTAAGGAATTCAAATGCAAGGACTCAACAGGTGCGGGAGACGCATTTCTTGCAGGCTTTTGCTACGGCTTGTTTCACAATTACAAGCTTAAAGACTGCATAGAATTCGGAAACATAACGGGAGGAAAGGCAGTTACCGCAGTAGGCGCATTAAGTGCTTATGTTACGGAGGAGGAGCTTTTAAATTATAAAAGGGCATTGAGCACACATTTTTAAAAGAATATTATTGCGAATAAAAAACGCTTGGGAAGCATCAATCCCAAGCGTTTTTTACTGCACTACACCTTATACCTTTCCTTAAACTCAACAATGCTTTCCGTCCAATAGTCATAATCGTGATTTTTCCGCTTATCCTGTGCATTGGGTAAATACTCCGATTTTATTATATCGGATAAATAATGCGTAACCTTTGAAGCACCGTAATAATTGCAGTGAGCACCTCCGTCGCGGTAATCGGCTGCTATATCAAAGCCAATCTCATCAAAAAGGAGATTAAAATCAATAAACTCAATTTCGTTTTCATCTGCAATGGCTTGCACGGCGTTATGTCTGAAATAATTCCATGAATTTTGAGTTGGCATTTCAATCAAAATAACACTTATTTCGTTTTGCTCGCAAAGCGAAAGTATTTTATTAAGCTGCCTTAAATCCTCCTGCGGAACAGGCTCGACAATATCGGATTCGTTCATATTTGAATTAGGCATGCCCGCCTTAACGCTGTTGTTGAAATTATAGCCGTGGTCTATCGTTCTTGGCTTTTCCTTTTTATCAGGGTTGAAAAGAGATTTTAAATCTGCTTTTTTCCAGCCGTCGTGAAAGCGAAAAACGCTAAAAAAGGACACAACGGATTCGTCAAATTCTTGATAGTCAAGATTGCTGAAAAGCGATTCAAGCCTTTGCCTGTATTTTTCATATAGGCTTTGCTTTACGCCGCTTGGATTAAATTCGGGAGCGCTTTCATAAAGCATATCCGTTTCAATTATAACAAGCTTCGGAGACTGCGTTTTCAAAAGCTCCTTTAAAAACTCATAGGATTTAAGCGTTGTTTGGTGAGGAGATGAAATAACAGTTGAGGTTATCCCCTTTTCCTCAAAAAGTATTCCCGGAACAAATGCCGAATACAAATCACTGCTTCCTATTGCGGCAACATCTAATGAGTTTTCAGGCTCTGTTAAAAAGCTGTATGCTCTTGTGAAATAATTTTTATATGTTGTTGTATTTATCTTTGAAAACGAGCCGAACGACATTGCCTGCAAGATAATTACAAACACCAAGGCAACGGCAACAACACGCAAAAAGCCCTTTATATCTGATTTTTTTATATTTATTCTTTTCACTTTAACTCCTTAAAAATTAGCATAAAGAAGGTCGCCTGCGCCGTAGTTTTCGCCGTAAGCACCGAAGATAACAACTATCAACAGTCCTGCAATATACACGATAAATCTTACGGCAAACGGCTTTGAATATATCCATTCGCGGATATTGATATTTCTTTCTCTTAATACTCCTACTGCAAAAATAACGGCAACGCCGATAAGAATTATTGCATAATCCTTTAAATCAAGCCCGAGACCGTTTCCACTTCCGACCCTTAAAACGCTTAAATCGAATTTTGTGAAAACGGAAGCAAGCATTTTGAATGCGGAGCGAAGCCCATTTGCTCTGAAAATAAGCATACCGCCGTTTACAATAATAAAGGTGCGAAGCATTTGAAAAAGCGCATAGGGCTTTGACTTTCTGTTAATTTTAAGCGCACTGCATACTTTTGCAAAAAGCGGTTCAAGGAACAGACCTGCCATCATTAAACAGTAATAATAAAGTCCGTAAAAAATATATTTATATCCTGCTCCGTGCCACAGACCGTTTGCAAACCAAACGAAGAAAAGAGCAACGGCGGTGGGTATTAAATTTGCATAATAGGGATTAAACTTTT
>ULXL01050370.1_pt1 | contig 9968 bp, 6 predicted proteins | sample 1961241 | NCBI WGS metagenome assembly ULXL01 (sample SAMEA4835837, study PRJEB28245) | human gut metagenome | biome: gut microbiome; material: fecal sample | place: Denmark | collected 2008
TTTTGAAAGAATATCATAATAATCTGTTCCTTTAACACTTTCATATGAAATCTGAACATGGGGATGATCTTTCATATAATTTTGAAGTGTTTCTTCAATCGCAACAACATTTATAGCTTCACTTTTATAACCAAAAAAAGATAAATTTATAGTTTCTTCATCTTGAGGAATAATAATATTTCTTGATTGATTGTTTTGACATCCTAGACATAATATGAATAAAGAGAATGTTATTATTACTTTAACAAACTGTTTTATTTTCATAATATCATCCTCTCTTTATCAATTTTTTCAAATTAATTATATCATTGAAAAAATTGAAAAGCAATTTAATCAGTATACTAATAATAAATTAATGAACTCATCATTTCATTCTCTTGCTTGATAGATTACTTAATCTATCAATAAGACAATCATAGCTATTTTTCTTATCCATCGAATCATTTTGATTGTTTATAAACTTAATCAATTTCTATCGTATCCAATTGATAGCTAGAAAAACATGAGAGCAAATTTAGAAAAGACTCTCTCAAAGACAATAAGCAATTAGACAAAAAACAAGCAGAACAATACAATGCTTTATACACCACTTATTGGAAAATAAAAAAAGGAACAATTTCTTGTTCCTAGTAAGCTCTTGCAAAATAAACAATATGCTTAGCCTTTTTACCACATATAGGACATACGCCATCAACTTGTGCTTCTGTGTCAATACAACGAGATGTAGCAGCCGTTTCTTCTTTGATTCTGACTTCACATTCTTCATCTCCACACCAAGGTAATTTAATATAACCACCCTTAGTATTTAAAATATCCTTGAATTCTTCAAATGTTTTTGCATTTGTAATATGGTCATTTCTAAATGCTAAAGCCTTTTGATACATTTCTTCATGTATATCATCAAGTAATTGTAATAGTGTTTGAGATAAGTTCTCATCTAATGATAAAGTGATTTTTTCACCATTAACACGTTTAGCAACAACACATTGACCATTTTCTAAATCTCTTGGACCAACTTCTAAACGTAATGGAATCCCACGCATTTCTGCTTCTGAAAATTTCCAGCCAGGTGATTTATCAGTTGCATCTACTTTGACTCTTATTCCATGTGCTTTGAGTTGTTGTTCTAATTCATAAGCTTTATCTAAAACACCATCTTTTTGTTGTTGGATAGGAATAATCATCACTTGCGTTGGGGCGACTCTTGGCGGTAATACCAATCCATTATCATCACCATGAACCATAATAATTGCTCCTAAAAGTCTTGTTGAAACTCCCCAAGATGTTTGATGAACATATTTCTGTTTGTTATCTTTATCTAAGAATTGAATACCAAAAGCTTTTGCAAAACCATCTCCAAAATAATGAGAAGTTCCTGATTGTAAAGCTTTACCATCATGCATCAAAGCTTCAATTGTATAAGTCTCTTCAGCACCAGCAAATTTTTCTCTTTCAGTCTTTTTTCCAGTTACCATAGGAATAGCTAAAAGATTTCTTGATGTTTCCTCATAGATATCAAGCATTTGCATCGTTTCAGCTCTTGCCTCTTCTTCTGTTGCATGAATTGTATGGCCTTCCTGCCATAAGAATTCAGAACCTCTTAAGAAAGGTCTTGTTGTTTTTTCCCAACGGACAACACTACACCATTGATTATATAATTTAGGAAGATCACGATATGAATTCACGATCTTTGCATAATGTTCACAAAACAATGTCTCAGAAGTTGGACGAATTATTAAATTTTCTTCAAGATTATCTAATCCACCTCTTGTAACAACTGCACATTCTGGTGCAAAACCTTCTACATGATCTGCTTCTTTTTGTAGTAATGATTCAGGGATTAACATCGGCATATAGACATTCTCATGTCCAGTTTCTTTAAATTTTTTATCCATGTATGCTTGAATCATTTCCCATAAAGCATATCCATACGGTCTATAGATTATGAATCCTTTCACACTTGAATAGTCCATCAGCTCGGCTTTACGACATACATCAGTATACCACTTTGCAAAGTCAACGTCTCTTGATGTGATTGCATCATTTTTCACTTTGTTATTTGCCATTTTTATACCCCTTTTTCTTTCAATATTTACTTTTCTATTATACAAGATTTTATATAAATTGCAATCTTGATATCACATATTCTATTGAGTTGTCATTATTTTCACTAAACCATATTATTCATTCTCATTAAAGTCCCGTTTTATTTTTAAAATCAACCTTTTTTCTCATAAACTTCCTAACTTTATATGGAACAATAAACTTCTCTTGAGAGTGCACTGAGAGAAAAATGTATCCAATTGAGTAACAGGTTAAGACACAGAAGAATTTTATGTTCCTATTATGACAAAGCATATCCTTAATATCAACAAACAAATAACCATGTGCCATAAGCAAGATGAATAACCAGATATTAAAAAATCAGGAAACCAAGTCCTGATTTTTCTTTGAGGAACTCACCTAAGTGAAGCCTTTGTTTTACATTTACGCACTAGCGCTCATTTCAAATTTAACCTTTAACAACAATTCTTAATCTTTTTCAATATGTAAAGTACTTCCCATCTTCCCCTTTTCAACAACGATTTGAGTGTGAATCCTTTCTTTCAGCTCATCAACATGTGAAATAATCCCAATCACTTTATTGTCATTTTTCAAATCTAACAACACAGATAATGCCTGATCAATTGATTCGCTATCTAACGTTCCAAATCCTTCATCAATGAAAAGTGTATTTAACTCTATGCCACCAGCATAACTTTGAATCATTGCTGACAATCCTAAAGCAAGAGATAAAGCCGCCTTAAAAGATTCACCACCTGATAAAGATTGAATATCTCTCATCATACCAGTCTCATAATCTAGAACGCTTAAATCTAAACCCTGCTGCTTTGCACCTTTTGTATCTTGTTTACGATACAGAGCGAAACGTCCCTGACTCATTTTTAAAAGTTCTACATTGGCATACTCTAAAATATGTTCAAAATAAGAAGATAAGACATATCTTTCAAAAGACATACGTTGCCCATTTTTTCCAGATGTGATATCTGCTAAATCTTGATACATCGTATACTTTTCAAAAACATTCTTATTTTTTTGATAATCTTTTTGTAGATGATTGATTAATGTTTCATTTTGTTCATAAGTATGAAGATAGACATTGTACTCTTTTAAAGATTGTTCTCGTTGTTGTTCACACTCTTTAAGTTTATCCTCTTCCTGACTTAAATCAACCAATTTACAATTTCTTGTCGTTTCTTCTAATGTTTTTAAACGATTGGAAAGCGTTCTTTTTTGAATTATATATTCTTGATATTCATTCTCTTTTTCATTCAAAGTTGATAACATGTTTTCATAATTTTTTAATTGCTCGCTTGTTTCAAAATATTGAGATACAAACTGATCGTATTGAATCTGTATTTGTTGTAAAGACAATAACACTTCATCTTTATGTTTGCATAGAATATCTTTTTGATGTTTAGTGATTTCAAGTTTTTGTTGACATTGATGATAATCATTATCTATTGTTTGAATCTTCATATCTAGACTCTTTAAATTTTTAGTCTGTCTAGCTAATTCTTCATCTAATTCATTGGTTAATAAGAATTGATGTGAACTTTCTAATTCAGATATTTTGATTTGACAAACAGCTAATGATTTTTCTAATCCATGAATATCTGCTAATTCCTTTTCAAGATTCTGTGCTTGTTTTAAAAAGACAAGTTGGTCTTGTTCAAGAGACTTTTTAACTTTCCTTAAATATTCAACTTCATGATGTCTTTTCTGATATGTTTTCTCCTGTTGTTTTGTGACTTGCATAATATCTGATAATAAACGGATAAATACTTCTTTTGATAATTCATCATCAATACCTAATTGCTTTTTTAAAACATTAATTCTTGTTTTAATATCTTGAATATGTTCATTTTGAGAAAGTGTTTCTTGGTAAGCTTCCTCTTTTATAACTCTTCTTTTTTCTAATTCCTGATTTAATTCTTCTAATTCATTAGATGACAAGACACTTTGAGAGAGAGAGGCTAAATGAGGATGATGACATGAACCACATACAGGACAAGGTTCATCATCTTTAAGAGTAGAAGCAAGGATACCCGCTTGCTGGCGTTTAAAGTTTTCATCTTCGTAACGATACTTTTCAAAAGTCTTTTGATATATATTATCAGCCTTTTGATATTTATCAGACAATTCAAAATGTTTATCCTGACTTTGTGTAAACTGATCAAATAACTCACTTAATTCATGAATAGAGATCCGTTTTTGATTGATGTCTTTAACCATTTGTTCATTTTGCTGGAGTTCTAATTGAAGTGATGGTAACTGATTAACATTTTCTTGGTCTCTTTCCATTCTTTTTGACATTTTTTGATGTTTTTGTAAATGTTTCTGATATTCACTCTGTAATGAAAGATTCTTTAATTGCAGAGACTGCTGTTGTTTAAGCATATCTTTATATTCTTTTTGTTTTTCTATAGATTGTTTCATTTTATCTATTTGAATTAGTGATATATCTTTTTGAGATTTTAGTTCATCTAATCCTTTATACGCTTTTTCCAGTTTCTTAAATTCTAGAGAGAAATCTTTTTCTTTTTGTTGAAGAATGAGAAGTTCTTTTTGATTATTTTCAAAATCTTCATTAACTTTTTGATATTGATATAAAAAAGACTGATGCTGTTCAATAATCTTCATCTTCTCAATATCTTTTTGATAAATATTCATATCTTCTTGTCTTGTCATTAAGGTTTGATATTGTTCCTTAATCATATGATATTCCTGAATATCCTGATTCTGTTTTTCCTTTCGATAATATGTTTGCGATAATTGATCATATTGCTTTTGTAATGCTTCATACTGTGATTTTGCAATTTGAAGTTGATTATGAAGCAATTTATTTTGTTCAATAGCATGTTCAATATAACTTGGATGAAAACCAGCAGTATGATTTTCCATAAACTCTTTAGAGAAATTTAAAAGCTGGAAACGTGATAATAATTGCTGACTAGATAGAAGATACTTTTCTTTATATATTCTCGTTTCTTCTTTTAAAAGATTCTCAAAAACAACCAATGATTCACTATGAAAAATATGTCTTAATACTTTTTCTCGCTCTTCACTACTTGCATATATCAGTTTTGTAAACTCTCCTTGGGCAATCATAACAATTTGCTTGAATTGATGAACATCAACACCTAATAATTGATTTATCTTCTGGTTAACTTCTTTAACACCTTCAATCATTTCATTGTTATAACTTAAATATGCATTTGCCATTTTAGCACTCTTATAGCCGGGACGTGTATAAGTTGGAGAGCGTTTCACTTTATAAATCTTTCCATGAAGTTCAAAGACCATTTCTACATATGTTTCATCCTTAGCATCAGCAAAATCACTTCTAAAATAAGACTGATTGCGATGACTTCCACTTGCAACCCCATATAAAGCAAATGTCATAGCATCAAAAATAGTTGTCTTACCAGCCCCTGTAGGACCACTAATGAGATAAAGACCATTTTCAATCATATCTTCAAAATCTATTGTTGTTTGAGATTTATAAGTCATAAAAGCATTCATTGTTAAACTAATAATTCTCATGATCTTCACCTACCTTTTCAAGTAATTCTAAGACAATCTTTTGTTGTTGTGATGATAATTCACTATTTTTCATATCTTGATAAAATTGAGTAAACAAAGCTGGTGTATCCATCTGTTCAATAGATTGAATCTTCTTGATTTGTTGATGGGTCTGCTGATTAATTAAATATGAATAAGTAATTTGTAAAAGTCGTGGATACAATACTCTTAATTGATCAATAGCATGGGGTATAAGTGTTTGATCCTCTAATTCAAATGCTAAGAAATCATCTTTTTTATAAATATAATGAGGATCCATAAACTGTTCAAATGTTGCTTTATATTTTTCTAATGTCACTGACGGATGTAATGCATATGTAGTGACTGACATATCATCAGTATCTACAATCACAATTGATTTTTTTTGTTGAACTTCATCAAAAGAATATCGCATTAAAGATCCGCTGTATCGCACAGTTTCCCTTGATACTTTCTGAGGTGCATGTAAATGACCTAAGGCGACATAGTCAAAGTCTTGAAATAAAGATACATCAACAATTTCACTACCACCAACACTTAAAGGAATTTCAGATTCACTCGTTACACTTGAATGCCCAACAAACTGATGAGTCATCATTATATTTTTATAATTTTTGTCAATATGCTGATGCGACATATATAGGCTTAATGCGTCTTGATAATTATTTAACTCTTCTACTTGATACATACCTTTAATCTGTGAAGGTTTTACAAATGGTAAGAGATAAAACCTAACATCATCAATTTCCACATACTGCATTTCTTCTTTTAAATACGTTTCAATATGTAATCCTTGAGCTGATAAAATAGAACTCGCAAAATGCATACGATCATTACTATCATGATTTCCACTAATTATAAAAACTTCTATATTATATTTCAAAAGTGCACAACTCAAAAAATCATCAAGGAGATTAACTGCCTCCTGACTTGGAATAAAACGATCATAAACATCACCAGCAATGAGCAATATATGAATATCTTCCTGATTCATAAACTCTAAAAGTTCAAATAAGAGTTCTCTTTGAATATCTAACAAAGAATACTGATGAATAACTTTACCTAAATGTAAATCACCTATATGAACAAACTTCATAACTAACCTCCTTAAAAAGAACTTCATGTTTTCATGAAGTTATATTCCACCTGTATATCATTTTCTCACATTCATCACTAGCAAACAACTTTTTTAAATGCTGAGGAATGATTTTTGTCTCTAAATATTCACACCCTAATTCCTCAATAGTCTTTATAGAAGCAATATTTGTTGGATCACATGTGATTAACAAATGATCCTTATCAATAACTTCCTTTAACAATAAACATGCTTGAACTGCATAATGATGTCCTCTGTATTCTTCATCTATATGATAGCCAATATGTCCATCATAATAACATTCCTGATCACTACCTTCACGCAAAATGATTCTTCCTACTTCTTTATCTTCAATGATGATACTATAAATAGAATAAGGCAGAAAACCTGCTGGTAAATTGACTTTCACATATTCAATAAGTTCTAATTTCATATTACACCAACCTTTCTTCTATTGTAGCACATTCATATCTAAAATTCACAATATGTTGACAGTTTTGTAGAATGTGTTAAAATAGGAAACATAAAAGGGAGTAGTTAGCATCATTTGATGTTATATAGTCGTCACCACGCTGTAAAGCCGGTTTATATATGAAATAACGAGACTTTTATTACACGGAGTGATACTGGTCTTTTTTTGTATCACAATATAGGTCCAATACAAAGGAGAGTGATTATATGGACTCTATCCCCTCGCAATTGTTATTACAAGCAATTTTAATTTTAGTCAATGCATTCTTTGCTGCAACAGAAATCGCAGTCTTATCATTAAATGCAACACAATTAGAAAAGAAAGCTGAAAAAGGTGAAAAAACTGCGAAACGTCTTTTAAAATTAACTCAGGAACCATCTGGATTCTTATCAACAATTCAAATTGGTATTACATTGGCTGGTTTCTTAGGAAGTGCCTTTGCAGCTGATAACTTTTCTGGTTATTTAGTTGATTGGATATATAATGACATAGGATTTACTGCACTATCATTAACAACGTTAGATACATTAGCAGTTATTGTCATCACACTTATACTTTCTTATTTTACATTAATATTTGGTGAGTTAGTTCCAAAGCGAATTGCGATGCAAAAACCATATGAAGTTTCTAAATTATCATGTGGAGTTGTCTTGGCTGTTGCAAAAGTTGTCAAACCAGTTGTTAAATTCTTATCAATGTCTACAAATGCTATATTAAGAATATTACATTTAAAAACAGAAGCTGAAGAAGATACAATTACTGAAGAAGAAATACTAATGATGATTGAACTTGGAGAAAAACGTGGTGTTTTAGATGAAGATGAAAGTGAATGGTTACAAAACATCTTTGACTTTGATGATACTTGTATCCGTGAGATTATGACACATTCTGTTGATGTCGTCTCTATTGCTTTGGATGCAAGTGATGATGAGATTATTAACATTATTAAAAAAACGGGTATTTCAAGATATCCAGTTTATGATCATGATGATGAAAATATTATTGGAATTCTTCATGTTAGAGATTACTTACTGAATTTACAAACTAAAGAAAAGAGTTTTAAAGATATCTTAACCCCTGCTTATTTCATACCTGATTCTATGACTGCTGATGACTTATTTGAAGATATGCAAACAAAGAATATCCATTTTGCTATTGCAATTGATGAGTTTGGTGAAATGAGTGGTATTATTACATTAGAAGATCTTGTAGAAGAAATTGTTGGTAACATCTATGATGAACATGATGCTTATGAACAACCTTCCATCCAAGCAATTAATGATCATCAATGGAAAGTGAGTGGAAATGTTAATATTGAAGACTTATCTAAAGAATTAGATACTGAAATTCCTGTTGATGAAGATTATGATACGATTGGTGGTTATATCTATAGTCATTTAAGATCTATTCCAAAAGATGGAACAACAAAGACTATCAAAGCAGACAATTTAACATTTCAAATTACCAAAATACAAAACAGACGTATTAAAGAAGTTATTATTACAAAACATAGTGAAAACAAGTCCCAAGGATAGGGACTTGCTTTTTTATTTAGGTTTTAAATTGTCAGCACTAAATTTCATAGTTACATCACATTTATTACTTGGTTCCACTGAGCTAGACTGAACTACTGTAAAATATATGCTTCCTTTCGTACATCCTAATTCTGAAGCCACACTAGGAGTATTCATTTTTAATCCAATAATTTCAGATTTACAATCTTCTGCACTATTAATCAAACCACCATAATTACCTAAAGCAGCTTCACCAAATGTTTTCATAACTGTTGCAAATTGCTCAGTTGTTGCTTTCTTGCTTCCATAATAAGTATCAGTATGTGCTCTTCCATAAGCTGGTATATCTTTATGAGTTACTGTTTGATATTTAGTTCCAGATACATATACATATGCTGATACACTTGTAATGGCTCCTGCTAAAAGTAAACTACTCATACTTAAAATAGCTATTTTTTTCTTTAATTTCATCTTCATTCCTCCTTTCCGATGACAAATTTAACAAAAAAATGCTGAAATCTGTAGGAAATGTACATAATTACATGAGTTCGTGTACATTTTACACACACAATTACCAAAAATTGGTATACAATAGGTATACAGCGCAATTTTTGTGTTGTACGAAATAGAACGTCAAGGGGAGGAATTATTTATGAGGATTGCAGTTTGTGATGATGAAAAATATTTCGTTGATAATATTATAGAAAGGATTCAGGCATATGGTGTAGAAGATGTTTTACCCAATAAATTTGATGGATATACTGATCCATGTCAATTATTAAATCATTTCAAAATGTTCGATTATGATCTTGTGTATTTAGATATTAAAATGAATGATAAATGTGGTGTAGATGTTGCAAAAGAAATAAAGAGAATTAAATCTAATTGTATTGTTATATTTGTAAGTTCTTATGATGAATATATACATGAATCTTATCGAGTTGAAGCATTTCAATTCTTAAAGAAACCTGTTGAAGAAGAACTTTTTAATTTAGAGTTAAAAAGGGCTATTACAAAATATAAGAGATTAAATAAAAGTTTTGTATTCACAACAACTATTGGAAACAAACTTGTTAAAGCTAATAATATTATTTTCTTAGAAACAAGTTATGGAAATTATAAACTCTATACAACAAAGGAAACATATTTTGGTACATGTAAAAGTATAGCGGATACAAAACAAGAACTATTAGATTCACATTTCTATCAATTGAATAGAAGTATAATTATTAATTTCAAACATGTTTATACTTTTACAAAC
>ULXL01075739.1_pt1 | contig 9961 bp, 8 predicted proteins | sample 1961241 | NCBI WGS metagenome assembly ULXL01 (sample SAMEA4835837, study PRJEB28245) | human gut metagenome | biome: gut microbiome; material: fecal sample | place: Denmark | collected 2008
GCGGCTGGGTGAGTCCTCCGACCACAAACGAAAATAAAAAGGAAGATATTACAAAAACCTATTGACATTTACAAAAACCTATGTTATAGTAATTGTAACGAAAGGAGTTGTCGTTATGACACAGTTTAAGAACGCAATAGGTTATATCAGAGTTAGCACCGAGGAGCAGGCAGCAGACGATAGATTCGGTATCGATGCACAAAAACAGTCTATTCTCCTCTACGCTAATAACAATGGATATAATATTGTTGATTGGAAAATAGATAAAATGAGTGGAGCAAAGGATGACCGCCCTGCATTAAACGATATTCTCTACGGAGATGTTACTAATCCTCCGTTCGAGGCGGTTATCATATTTAAGAACGATAGGCTTGCTCGTGATACTAAGCTCTATTTCTATTACCTGTATACTCTCGAAAAGAAAAACATTAAGTTACTCTCTACCGAGGAGAGCTTTGCCGAGGGCAACGAGATGGCGAATATCTATCGTGCATTGTTACAGTTCGTAGCAGAGCAGGAGCGTAAGAATATTGCTCTCCGTACCAGCAAGGGCAGGAGCATTAAGGCGGCCTGCGGCGGTTATAGCGGTGGCAGATGTCCTTACGGCTATAAGATAGAAAACGGTTGCTTGATTATCCGTGAAGATGAGGCTATAATGGTAAAAAAGGTGTTCTCTATGTGGAATGACGGAGCTACCTTGCAAGATACCGCTGACTGGCTTAACGAAAACGGATATAAAACTCGCTCCGGTAAAAGGTTTTATCCCTCTCATATCAAAGCAATCCGAGAGAATAAGCCTTTATATCAGGGTATGTATAAATACGGTAAGACAATGGACTGGGTTAAGGGTGTTCACGAGGCTATTTTGGAGGTGTGATTATGAAATGTAATCATTGCGGAGCAGATATTTCTGACGGCTCAAAATTCTGTAATGTATGTGGTGCTGCGGTAGAAAACGCTTATATCGAAAAGCGAGAGGTTGTTTATAACGATGCTGACGGCAGTCTTGCGAGTGCTATGTCAAAACTCGCTACGGCGACAAGTCCATTTACACGAAAGCAGGAGGATGCACGGTTTGAAAGAGTAAGCGTTTGCCCTCATTGCAAACAGTCAGTACCGGAAAATGCCGTAAACTGCCCTTATTGCGCCGAGCCGATACCTCTCATAAAGATAACGAGAGAAAAGGTTACGAACAAGAGCAAGAGAAAAGTTATAAAAGAGCAGTTTAAGAAAGATAAAACGAGCATCTGCCCTCGTTGTGGTAGTCATTCTGTTAAGATTTACAGAAAAGGTTATAACTGGCAAGAGGCTTTTTGGGGTAACTTATTCAGAATTAGAGGCAGCAGGTATACCGCAGGCTTTGATTCTAACGATGCTATGTGTTTCTGCGAACACTGCGGTCATAAATGGAACACTCATTACGATATAAGAATAATTAAATAAGAGAAACAGTCAAAAAGGACTATGAGTATTACACTCGTAGTCCTTATTTTTATATGGAGGTATTGATTTAGCGGTAGTATGGATAACAAAATACTTAATTCAAAAATCGAAAATTAAATGGAAACATCCATTGCGATTTGATAAAGCTTTTCGTCAATATGCTTTTTCATATTGAGCGCTTCAAAAATATCATAATCAACAACATCGCCGTGATTTGAGGCAACAACACGGTTTCCGATATTGTTCATAAGAAGATTTTTAACTGCATAGTGGCCCATACGGGTTGCCATAACTCTGTCTTGAACAGTTGGCGAGCCGCCTCGCTGAATATGACCGAGAATACATGCACGGGATTCAACGCCTGTTTTTGCCTGAATTTCCTTTGCAAGTTCTGTTACATCAATGCCAACACCCTCTGCAACAACGATAAGGAAATGCTTTTTATCTGTTCTTTGGGTGCGCTGCATTCTTTCAATAACATCTCTTTGAATATCGAATGGAATTTCGGGGATAAGAATTGAGGTTGCTCCTACTGCAATGCCTGCGTTAAGTGCAAGATAACCTGCACGGCGGCCCATAACCTCAACAACTGTGCAACGGTCGTGAGATTCTGTTGTGTCTCTTACTCTATCCACACACTCCATAATGGTGTTAAGGCAGGTATCATATCCGATAGTATAATCACAACAGGCAATATCGTTATCAATTGTGCCGGGAATACCAACGCACGGAATTCCTCTTTCGCTTAAATCACGGGCGCCTCTGAACGATCCGTCTCCTCCGATAACAACAACACCCTCGATACCGTTTTCCTGGCAGGTGCGTATTGCCTTTCTCATACCCTCCTCTGTTGCAAACTCAACAGAGCGTGCGCTGTAAAGCTTTGTTCCGCCTCTGTGGATAATATCGGAAACAGAGCGAAGATCAAGCTCAACAAAATCGCCGTTAATAAGACCGTTATAGCCTCTGATAACGCCGAGAACCCTAATTCCGTTTACGCAGGCAGTTCTTACAACTGCACGAACCGCAGCATTCATTCCGGGGGCGTCTCCGCCGCTTGTTAAAACTGCAATAGTTTTCATAATAAAATCCTCCTCACATAACAGTGAATAAAATTATCTAATTTCGTAAATGTTTTCCAAACACTAATAAGATATTTTACTCAAAAACGGCACAAAAGTCAAGATATATACGGTTTTTCAATCAATAAGCGCAACATTTTCGTTTCCGAGAAGCCTTTTGAGCTCATCAAGCATGGTTTTATTTACCGATACGAAATCCTCGCTTTTCATTTTCTCATATCTTTTTTCATCAAGATAATAGAAATAAAGGGGTAAATCGCCTTCAAAAATAGAGGTTATTATTTTTGCTTTATTAATATTTTTATCAGATGCACAATTAAACCTTAAATAAAGACCGCACTTTTTGCTTTTTGCGCTTTTGTGAATTTCCGCTTCCTTTTTATTTTTATCATAATAGCTGACAGGTGCTTGATTTTTTGAGTGCTTCACAACGGGCTTGCTGCTACTATTCGGAGCACCCTCAATTACATTTGCAAGAACCTTTGGCTCCTTTTCTTCTTCAACCGAAAGTGAGCCGATAACCGTTATTACTCCGCCCGAAACGATATACTGATTACAGGCTTGAAGAACCTTTGGAAAAACGATAATTTCAATTGAACCGAGCATATCCTCAATTGTTACAAACGCCATATTCTGACCGTTTCGTGTTTGCTTAACGGTTATATGGGTTATAATTCCGCAAACGGTTACAAAATCTCCGTCCTTATATTCTGCAAGCTCGCTTTTGCCTGCTTCAAGCAAATCGGCGGTTTGAGCATAGCCGAGGCTTTCAATAAGGCTTGAATACCTATCAAGCGGATGGCCCGAAAGATAAAGCCCCGTCATTTCTTTTTCCATTTTGAGAAGCTCTGCCTTTGGAAACTCATCAACCTGCGGAAGCTCAAATTCAATGCCGAACGAATCGTCTGCGCCGAGCTCAAAAAAGCCCACCTGACCGTACATTGTTTTTCTTCTGTGCTCTTCAAGATTGCTGACGAGCGCAGGCAGGGCTTGAAGCATTTGGCGCCTGTTTGCACCGAGAGAATCAAGTGCTCCGCTTCTTATGAGGCTTTCAACGGCACGCCTGTTAAAATGGCTTGTTTGAAGCCTTGAACAAAAATCGAATAAATCCTTATATGCTCCGTTTTCTCGCTCTTTGATTATATCGTTTATAAATTCGGAGCCTAAGTTTTTTATACCGAGCAAGCCATAATTTATCATATTTCCATTTGCGGAAAAGCCCTTCATAGAGGTGTTCACATCGGGAACGGCAAGCTTTAATCCGAGGCGTTTGCTTTCTGCAATATAGCGTGCAACCTTATTTGACGAATCAAGAACAGAGGTTAAAAGTGCCGCCATAAACTGCGCCGGATAATATCTTTTAAGATAAGCCGTTCTGTATGCCACAAGAGCATAGCAGGCGGCGTGAGATTTATTAAAGGCATATTTTGCAAATTCGGAAATTTTATCAAATATTCCCGTTGCTGTTTCCTTGCTTATATTATTTTTTGCGCAACCGTTTATAAAGGTTATGCGCTCCGCTTCAAGAACATCCTTTTTCTTTTTGCTCATCGCACGGCGAACAACATCGGCTCTGCCGTAAGAATATCCTGCAAGGGCACGGAAAATCTGCATAACCTGCTCCTGATAAACTATACAGCCGAAGGTATCTTCAAGAATAGGCTTTAAAAGCGGTGTGTCATAATGTATTTTTTCAGGGTGATGAGAATTTTCAACAAAGGTGTCTATCTGCTTTGCAGGACCGGGGCGGTAAAGCGAATTAGCGGCAATAAGATGCTCAAGCCTTGTTGGCTTCAAATTCATAAGCATTTGCTTCATACCGCTTGATTCAAACTGAAAAACTCCCTCGGTTTGCCCCCTTGCGAAAAGCTTATAAACCTCGGGGTCTTCGATAGATATTTTTTCAATATCTATTCCTGCATTTCTTGAAGCGTCGCTTATAACGGTTAAGGTTCTCAATCCAAGGAAATCCATTTTAAGCAAACCGAGCTCTTCAAGGGTTGTCATTATATACTGCGTTACAACAAGTCCGTCATTGGTTGCAAGCGGAACATAATCGCAAACGGGATCTCGGGTTATAACAACACCTGCGGCGTGAGTTGAGGTGTTTCTGGGCATCCCCTCAACCTTTCTTGCGGTATTTATAAGCTCGTTGACCTGCGGATTTTCCTCCATCAGCAAGCCTAACTCCTTTGACTTTTTAACCGCCTCATCAATAGTTATTTTAAAATCATTCGGCACAAGCTTTGCAACGGCATCCACCGAAGCATACGGCATTCCCATTGCCCTGCCGACATCTCGGATAGCGGCTCTTGTTTGGAGTGTTCCGAAGGTTACGATTTGGGCAACATGGTCTGCGCCGTATTTTTCAGTAACATAATCAATAACCTCCTGCCTGCGCTCATAGCAGAAATCTATATCAAAATCGGGCATAGAAACTCTTTCGGGATTTAAAAATCTTTCAAAAAGAAGATTATATTTCATAGGATCAACATCTGTTATCCCTATGCAATAGGCGGCAATGGAGCCTGCACCGGAGCCTCTGCCCGGGCCGACGGGAATGCCCTTTTCTTTTGCGAACGAAACGAAATCCGCAACGATAAGATAATAATCGGTGTAGCCCATCTTCTCTACCGTTGAAAGCTCATATTCAAGCCGATTTATATATTCCTCGGGCGGATTATCATATCTTTCGTATAAGCCTTTAAAGCACTTATCTCTAAAATAATCAAAATGGCTCATCGAGCCCTCAATTTCAAAATAAGGAAGCTTTGTGTTGCCGAACTCAAAATCAAACGAGCATTTTTCGGCAATAGCTGCTGTGTTTTCAACTGCATTAGGAATATCGGAAAAAAGAGACTTCATCTCTTCCTCGGATTTCAGATAGAACTCGTTTGAATGAAATTCAAGCCCTGTATCCTCGCCGATAATATGGTTTGTTGCAATGCAGATGAGCACCTGCTGAACCTTACTGTCCTCCTGCTCGATATAATGAACATCATTTGTTGCAACAAGCGGAATACCTGTTTCCTTTGAAAGACGCTTTAAGCCCTCCTTAACTGTTTTCTGCTCGGGCAGACCGTGATCCTGAACCTCAAGATAATAATTTCCGTTTCCGAAAACGGAATTATACCAAAGTGCATTTTCCTTCGCGGATTCATAATCCATACTTAACAGCCTTTGAGGAATTTCTCCTGCAAGACAGGCAGACAGGCATATAAGTCCCTCGTGGTATTTTTCAAGAATATCCCTGTCTATTCTCGGCTTATAATAATAGCCCTCCGTAAAGGAAAGAGAAACAAGCTTTATTAAATTTTTATAGCCCTGTTCGTTTTTACAAAGCAGGATAAGATGATTATACTCCTTATCGAGCACCTTTTCCCTATCAAATCTTGTGCGAGGAGCAACATAAACCTCGCAACCGATAATCGGCTTTATGCCCTCGGCTTTACACGCTTTATAAAAATCAACAGCCCCGTACATATTACCGTGATCGGTAATAGCAAGAGACTGCATACCAAGCTCCTTTGCACGCAAAACAAGCTGCTTGATACGGCAGGCGCCGTCAAGCAGAGAAAATTCCGTATGCAGATGCAAATGAGTAAACATATTATTAATTCCTTTTACAAATCATTTGAAATATCAACAATTCTTTTTAATCTGTGGTTTATCCCGCTTCTGCTCATAGGCGGATCGCATAGCAAAGCGAGCTCCGAAAGGCTTAAATCGGGATTATCATATCTTAACCGAGCAACCTGCTGAAGCGACTGAGGCAGATATTCCGTGCCCTTTTTGCTCCAAATTTTTTCAATTGCTTTAAGCTGAACCGCAACGGCATTAACCATTTTATTAATATTAGCCGTTTCGCAGTTTGCCTGCCTGTTTGCCTTATTTCTGAAATCCTTAACTATTTTAATGTTCATCATTTCAAACATAGCGGAGGAGGCGCCCATAATATAAAGGCAGCTTTCTATTGCTTCGCTTTCCTTGAAATAAACAACATTATATCCCTTTCTGTTTGTATATTTCGGGTTAAGCTCCATTTCGTCAAGAAGCGTAAAAAGGCTTTTAGAAAGGTTAAGATACGGCACCGTAAATTCAAGATGATAATCCTTTTTGGGATCCGAAAGAGTTCCGCAGGAAAGGAATGCGCCTGCCGTGAAGGCATTAACACATTCCTCGCAGTCAAAATTATTATGATTTATTCTTATACTTCCTATACCGTCGTGCCCGAAATATTTAAGAAGCTTAACACAATCTGTTTTATTGGGAACAAAGACGGTGTAATTTCTTCCGTGCGGCGATTTTTTTATTTCACATTCTATATTAAAAAGCGATTTTGAAAGGCTTTTATAAAGCAGGGCAACCTCTTCATTTTCGGATTGAAGAGACACGCTTGACCTTGAAAAGCTTTTTCCGAAGATACACATTCCGTAAAACAAAGACCTTTTGCAACAGCCTTTTTCATATTCCTTTTTAACGAGCTCGTTTTTAACCTGCATTGAAAAAGACATTTGTTTTACCCTTAGCTCCTGTTTATATCACGATGATTTACCGAAACATTATCCCATTTGTTTTCAAAATGCTCTTTAAGCGCCTCTGCAATTGCAACGGAGCGATGATTTCCGCCCGTGCAGCCGATTGCAAAAACGATTTGACTTTTGCCCTCTTTTATGTAAAGCGGATTAAGAAAATCAAGCATATCAATCAGCTTTTCAAGAAGCTTTTTTGACTCGGGGAAGGAGAAAACATAATCCCGAACCTCTTGGTCAAGACCTGTTTTTGTTCTTAAATTTTCTACCCAATATGGATTAGGCAAGCATCTAACATCAATAACAAAATCAGCCTCGTTGGGAATACCGTGCTTAAATCCGAAGGATTCAACATGGATATTCATAATATCCTTATCGTCGCCGACAAGAATTTGAGTTAATCTTGTTCTTAGTTGATTAGCGGTTAAATCAGAGCTGTCGATAATAAAATCCGCTCTTGAACGCAAAGGAAGCATAATTTTCTTTTCATATTCAAGCGAAGCTTCAATATCGCCGTTAAACCTATCGGCAAACGGATGCTTTCTTCTTGTTAATTTATATCTTTTAAGCGCAATATGGGTTTTTATGTCAAGATAAACAACCTTAACATCATAATCATATCGCTCTGCCTCGTTAAGACATTTAATTATTTCATCAAACTTTTCGGTTGAGCGAATATCAACAACAATTGCAATCCTACTGTAATCCTGATGCTTTGAAAGAATATCAAGAAAGGTTGAAATCAAAACGGGAGGCATATTATCTATGCAATAATAGCCTATATCCTCCATAAAGCCGATTGCAGTTGATTTTCCTGCACCTGAAAGTCCTGTTATAATTACTAATTCCTTTTGTTCTCTAATCATTATTCCGTTACCCTTATCTCCATTTCGAGCCTTACGCCCTTTTGCTTATATACCTCATCACTGCAAATTTTGCAGAGCTTTAAAATATCATCGCAGGTTGCCGAGCCTTTATTGATAACAAAGCCTGCGTGCTTTTCGCTGACCTGCGCTCCGCCGACAGTTTTTCCTTTAAGTCCGCACTCCTCAATCAGTGCACCCGCAAAATAACCGGGAGGTCTTTTAAAGGTTGAGCCTGCACTTGGATATTCAAGCGGCTGCTTATCACGCCTGCGCTGAATAAGCTCCTCCATTTTTGCTTTTATTTCTTCTTTATTGCCCTTTTTAAGCTTTAAATACAATCCTGTTATAACCGAGCCGTTTGAAGAATAGGCGGATTTTCGATACGAAAGCTTAAGCGCTTCTCCCGAAAGCTCTCCCCTTTCTCCGTTTTTGGTTATATGAGTGCATTTTTCAAGAGCGTCCTTCATTTCTCCGCCGTAAGCGCCCGCATTCATAAATGCCGCACCGCCGCAGGAGCCGGGAATACCGTATGCAAATTCAAGTCCTGAAAGACCGTTTTCAAGAGCAAAGCGGCAAAGCTTCATTAAAGACGCACCGCTTTCGGCGAAAACAGTTTCGTCATCAACAAGGCGGATTTGCGAAAAATCCTTTCCGAGACAGATTACGCAGGCATCTATGCCTTTATCTGAAACAAGAAGATTTGAGCCGTTGCCCACTGCAATAAAGCGCACTGCATTTTCATTGCAGGAATTGATAATGGAAATTATTTCCTCTTCGTTTTTCGGAAAAGCCATAACCCTTGCGTTGCCGCCGACCTTAAATGTTGTGCGATTTGCCATAGGCTCGTTTTCGATATGCTTTATATTTAATTCATTAAGCTTTTTTAATAACTGTTCCAAAACATCACCGTTACTTAACAGAGCCTAAAAGAGCGGCACCGATAACACCTGCATCATTTCCGAGCTCGGCTTTAAGAATTTTAGTTTGAATTTTACTGTGAATTGAATATCTTTCTGCCTGAACGAAACGGCGCAAAGGCTTCATAAGAGTTTCCCCTTCATTACAGATACCGCCGCCTACGCAGATTATTTCAGGTTGAAGTGCATTTACAATATTAATTAGGCCGCAGGCAACATATTTTATATAGTTATTAACAACATTTATACCTGCTATATCTCCCATTCTCATAGCGTCAAACGCCGTTCTGCCGCTAACCTTGCCCTCTTTTTTGGCAAGCTCGTGCATAACTGAATTCGGATTTGCCTCCATTGCGGCTCTTGTTTGGCGAATAAGAGCAGTTGCGGAAGCATAAGCCTCCCAACAGCCGTATCTTCCGCAGGAGCAAGCCTCACCGTCAACCATAATAACCATATGGCCGCATTCTCCGCCCGCATAGTTAACGCCCGAAACGATTTTACCGTCAATAATAACGCCCGAGCCAACGCCTGTTCCGAGGGTTACGGCAACAAAATCCTTTGCGCCGTTTCCGCATCCTGCATAAGCCTCGCCGAGTGCGGCACAGTTTGCGTCATTATCAACATAAACGGGTATATCGCCGAGCCTTTCCTTAATCATATCTCTTGCAGGAACATTATTAAAGCCGAGATTATTTGCAAACTCAATAACTCCGTCGCCGTTCACTGTTCCGGGAGTTCCCATTCCGACTGATGAAATATCGCTTAATTCAACGCCTGCCTCTGCCATAGCATTTTTGCACGCCTGTGCGATATCGTCAAAAATCTCATCTGCGCTTCTGGGCGTTGCAGTGGGAAGCTTGCCCGTGCCGAGAATTTCATACTTTTCATTTACAACGGAGGCAACAATATTTGTTCCTCCAAGGTCAATACCTATACTTAACATAAGTTACTCCTTTGCTTTTATATATAAATTTGAATTAATCACTGATTTTCGGCATTAAGAATTATGCCATATTTCAAGCTCATTTTCGCCCGGCTCCAAATCGTCCATACCAAGGCCTATCATAAGCTCTCTTGCGGCATTATAGCCCATTTTCTTTTGACGGTTATTCATAGCCGCC
>ULXL01025852.1_pt1 | contig 9950 bp, 8 predicted proteins | sample 1961241 | NCBI WGS metagenome assembly ULXL01 (sample SAMEA4835837, study PRJEB28245) | human gut metagenome | biome: gut microbiome; material: fecal sample | place: Denmark | collected 2008
GATCTGAAAATGGATCTTATTCCCGCCTTCACGGGCCGAATTGTGGTTGAACCCCAAAATGAAAACATTGACCGCCAAATTGGAAAAAGTGGTGTTACCCACCTTACCATTGATCTTGATTTCCTTCACATCACCAACGGCCCAATAGTTGGCCCCCAAACCTGCGGAACTGACTTCCCGGATGGTTGCCCAACTGTTATCGTTCAGAACCTTGGTGGGCAATGTCACTTCAACGGAACAGGTCTTATTGGCCGGGGCCGTGTGGTTGGTGCCAGCGGCCACGCTGACGGTGATTGTAGCGCTTCCTTTGGCCTTGGCGGTAACAGTTACCACCGAACCGGAAACACTCACAGAAGCCACCGTGGGGGCGCTGGAAGTGGCCGTAATCTTACCATCACCCGCCCTTGTCACGGTGATGGTGTCCGTGGTCTTTGCGGCGGTCAGTTTGATGGAAGTCTTATTCAAAGACAAACTACCAGCGGCCTTGACAATGCTCCAAGCAACCGTTTTGGCCCCGGTGCTTCCATCAGCCCACTTGTAGTTCGTTTTCGGCGTGAAGGTGGCATTGTAGGAACCGGCGTTCGTGCCGCTGGTAGTTCCTCCAAGCGTCATTTTCCCGCTGTCATAGTTGTTCCAAGTGGGGCTTTGGGCCGAACCGGTATAAGTAAGGCTGTTGCTCTGCGTGGGGATCGTCATGGTGGCGGCGTTGATCGTCCAAGTCACTTCCTTGGCGGTCTGCGTACCGTCTGCCCACTTATACCGCCCCTTGGGTGTGAAAGTGGCCGTGTAGGTTCCCGCATTGGTGCCGGTAGTCACGCCGCCCAAGGTCAGCGCATCGGGGTTATAAGCGTTCCAAGAAGGACTTTGGGCCTGTCCGTTATAGGTCAGGGTGCCATTCTGCGAAGGAAGAACATTGATGGTATAGACGATACCGGACACAGCATCCAAGGCCGCATTTGCGGCATCCTGTGCGTTCTGTGCGGCTTCCACACAGGTTCCGATCTGGTTCAACAGATACGGGTGGGCAGTCTGATCAAGGTTGTGTTCGCTCACCTTGTTTTGGGCCGTACCTTTGGGATCATAGTTCATGTTGGGAAGCTGTTCGGCGGGAACCTTACCCTCCACCAGATCAGCCTTCCCGGATTGACCTTTCTGAAGGGCTTCAACGGCATCCGCATTGGCCTTCATTTGGGTATCAATCTTATCCATGTTTTCATTCTGAACCCCTACATCATAAAATTCAGATTCAAGGGGTTTAGTCAGCTTGTAGTTGGTTGTTTTATTCGCCATTCTTCAAAACCTCGTTTCTCAACTGATTATGGGTATAGGCGGCAAGCTGGGCATGGGTGAACCGCCCAAGTTCCGCATGGGTGTTATAAAGCTGAAGCAAGGTCACAACCATGTTTTGGGGAACAACCCGGTTCAGCAAAGATTCAACATCATTGAAGTTGTTCTTTGCGGCCAACCCGATTTTCACAAGAAGCTGATAGGTGCCTTCTTCCACATCAGCGGAATAGTTTCCCTTCCCGCACAGCGTTTCAAGGATGTTCCGAAGTTGGGGCAAGGTGTACGGAAGTTCTTCATTGATCCGGGTCAGAATACGGAACCGGCGATCTTCAAGACTGTCCGTGCCTTTGGGGGTGATCCCCAAAATCTTTTCCCACCGGGAAAGGCCCATGTTTCCAGCGGTGGGAATGAACTGATTATCAAGAAGATCATCCGTGGTATTCCACGCCTTTTCAATTTCCGGCTGTTCGCTCCCCATGATCCCCTGAAACTCCGCATAATCACGAATGACATAGGGAAGATAATCAATCAGTTTGCGTTCCATGCTCCCGGCCCCCTTATCCGCTGATCACGATGGTTCCCGGCTCAATGGTTCCCAAAACCGGGATGTGGTCAAGGGTCAGGGTACAGTTCGCCGCTTCACCGTTGATCTTGGTGTTGGCAATATCCAGAATACCGGTGATTCCCAACAGGCGGCTTTCCACCTGACTGATACGAACCACAAGGGCTTCATTCTGGTCTGCCCAACTTTGGGCCAGTTCCAAGAAGTAACCGTTGATTGCTTCCGTGACATAGGCGGAAACATCATCCCAACTCCATTCCCGCTGATAGTACAGATCGAAGGAAAGGTTGATGGTATCTTCACCCACGCCTTCAACCCTCACCACATGGCCGATGGGGGCAATGCCCACACCTTCACCGGCGTTCTGAAGGGGGTCAACTGCGGTCTGCACCTGATCCACAAGGGCTTCAGAAGGCTTCTTGAAGGAACTGTTGATGATCACCAGCTTCACGGTTCCGCCCACGGTCAGCTTGCTATTGGCTCCCGCCGCATACACGGCATTCAACCACGCCTTGATTTCCTCGGACACACCGGAAAGGCCACTGATCCAAGTGTCGGTTCCCGTGGGCGGGATCAGCTTGGCCGGGTTCAAATCGCTGTTCCAAACCCGATATACCTTCACACCGCCCACGCCGGGAATGGCGTTCACCTTTTCCAGATAATCCGCACGGTTGCCGCCGAAGGCTTGGGCGTTCAGGCTATCCATGTAACGCTGTCTGAAAACCTCGGTATCTTCTTCATCCTCACCGGGGATCACCACGGCGGAAATGGAACAGGTTTCAAGCCCGTCCACATACTCAATGGGAATCACCGTTCCGGTGTAGTCATTACCGGCTTCACCAGCGGTTTCACAGGTGATTTCATACTTACCACTTCCACGGTCAGCCGAAACATAATAGTTCAGTTCTCCAATGGAAAAGCGGGTGTTCATGGGAAGGTGCAAGGTGGTTGGTGTAATGCTCAACTGCAACACGGCGGGGCTTGCCGGTTGCGGTTTCAGCCCCCTTTCTGCCGCCCTCAAAATGAGATAAGGGCGGGTTGCGGTGTCTGCAAAGGTTTCATTCAGCACCGTATCAAGGGCAATATAAAGGTTCTGCAATTCCACGGCGGCGGGGGCATCACCGCACCAAACCAACGAACCTTCACGGGTGTCCAAATTGCCATTGATGGAAAGCGCCTTCTGAAGCATTCGGAAAAGGATTGCTTCATAGGTCTGTGCTTCATACATCAGATTTCAACCCCCAATTCTGCATTGATTTCGCCAAAAATGCTGACCACCGTGAAGGTAGTCAGCACTTTCTTTTTGTTCACCGTAAATTCAAAGTTCTGAACCGCCGTGATCCTATCATCCTGAAGCAAGGCTTCACGAACCCGGCGTTCAATTTCGGGAATACAGTATTCCACATCTTTCCCGATCAGATTATGAAGTTCAACCCCATAATCCCAAGAATGGATCAACCATTCATAGCGTTCTGTGTTCAGGATCAGAAAAACCGCCTGTTCCACAGCTTGGATTTCATCAATGGTGCCGATGATGGTCAGGTTGTTGTGGTTCATCCTGAAAGTACGGCTTGGAAGGGTTTCAATGGTGAAATCCTGTTTAATATCATCCTGCACTTGCGGAATCATCATCAAGCCCCCTTTACTCGGTCAATAACCACGAACTTCTTTCCTTGCTGAACCCGGATCAGAAGCACCTTTTCACCGGCCTTCAAAGCGTTGTGAACCTTGAAGGTTTTCTTGCCAACATAGGCGTGTTTGTGGGCTTCATAAGCCGCCGCACCGGAACCACCGCCTTTGTCCTCGGTGCTGTGGTTCACCGTCATACCAACTTCAAAATCAGTCACATTCCGGGTCAGGATCAGCATTTTGGAAGTGTAGATGGATTTCTGATCCACCTGAATTTTCAAGGGTGAAGCGGAAAGGACAGTTCCAAACAGGATGTTCACCGGCTTCCCGGCTTCCACAGCTTCCACCGCCGCCCGTTTCACAACTTCAACAGGATTAGGCAATAAATTCACCCCCGATCAGGTCAAGTTCCATCATGTGTTCATCACCCCTGAAGGTGTGGGTGACTTTGTTCACCACCATGTAATTGTTGGTGACAATATCCCCAAGGTTCAGGGCCACCACCACGGCGCTTCCAGCACGAACCCGCACATCACCGAAAGCGTTCTGAATGGTCAGCTTGCGGGTTTTCTGATCGTACAGCTTCAACAGGGCATCCGCCTTGGCGGAAGCGCCCGTTTTGGTCTGAACTTCTTCAAAATATTGAAGAACACCCCATTGGTTCATTTTTGCCCCGTCCTGTGCAATGAACAATTCCCGCTTACCGGTTTTTTCATTGTTATAGGCCAGCTTGATCTTGTTATAGGTCTGTTCATCAATACTGGATTCATAGCTGAAGTTTTCCCCGGTTTCTTCATCAATCAGAAGGTTCAGCTTCATGGTATTGATGTTCTTCAGGGTCAGCTTCCCGGCATCGTCATACAGAACATAAAGCTGTTTGGTATTCATCAGGGTTTCATCAAGGGCGCTCTGGATCATATCAAACAGGGTTTGGTTTTCTTCCACGATGGTTTCAAGGGTATAACCGGTATCTTCCACCGTGCCAAGGTTCAACCGGAAATCTGTTGCAATGCGCTTCAGAAGGTCGGAAGCCTTCAGCCCTTCTTCCGTGATGGTGTCCTTGTTCTTCAGATAGCGCAACTGATCATAGGCCACAACATCAATGGTGCCGCCCTTGTCACGCTTTTTCTTGAACACAAACCCATAGAACATGGCGGTTCCGTTCACAGTCAGCTTCACCGGATCACCTTCAGCAAAGTTCAGCCCCGGCCCCTTGACAACGGTGAACTCTAACTTGCCGGGGGTTCCCTTGCGTTCCAAGGTCAACTTTGCGCCTTCCTCGACAACGGGGAATTGAATGGTGCTGTTATGCTGGATGAACAATTCAACTGCCAAACGGAATCACCCCTTTCAGGAAGGCAAAGTAAGAACCTGACCGGGATAGATCAGGTTCGGGTTCTTGATTTTGTCCTTGTTCAGATTATAGATTTTCGTGTAATCGGCCCCGTTGCCCAACTGCTTCTTGGCAATGTTCCAAAGGCAATCACCAGATTTCACCGTATAGGTGGCGGCTTTCGGGGCCGTTGTGGTGGGCCGGGGTGCCGCCTTAACCGTTGCGGTGGCGGTTCCCCCGGAAGTTTTGGCCGGTTGCACGGCCACGGTCTTGGTGCCATAGGCTCTGTACTGTTTCAGGTTGATCTTCACCTTCACATCAAAGCCTTCACCGGCATCATCGGTGATTTCATAGGTTTCAAGGCCAACGGTCAAATTGGTGTAATGGAACATCCCGCCACCGGGCTTCTGCCGGTTCAGGATGAATTGGAACGGGGTCTTGCTCACCTTCAGCCGTTCAAACAAGGATAGGTAATAGGCGGCGCTTTGCGCCCAACCGTTGCTGAAGGGATAGGACACTTGGGGAAGAACCAATTCAAAGGACACATCCGAAAGGCCAGCGGCCTTCAGAATGTTGATTTCTTCCCCGTTGATCAGGGTCATGGTTTTGTTCTGGTTATTGATCTTTACCGTCACCTTGGAAGGGGTGATAGGCATAAGCGTTCCCGCCATATACAGTTTATACGCCATTACTCATGCACCCCTTCTTCAGAAACTTCCAGCTTTTCAGCAAAGTCATTGGCCCAAGCATCCATGATCCCATCCAAATCAGCATCTTTGGAAATGTGGTTTTCATTGTGCTGTTCAACCTTGATTTCAGCGGTAGTGAACCGGTTGATTGCTTCACGCTCCGCAATGTCACGAAGATAGGCCAAATCTTCTTCAGCAATATCCAAGGCATCAGCGGTGGCCGCTGTGTTGTTTGCAATATCGCCGGTGTTCCCGTAAATGCTATCAAGATCATTGCCAAGGTTGAAGGCATCCAAAGAATCAGCCCCCATAGAATCCAAGGCGGAAAAATCAAACATACCGGAAACCTTATCGGCCACGCCATCACCCCAAGCGGCACCGGAAGCAAAGGCATCAGCGGCCCAACCATCTTGGAAGGTGTCAAAGGTAGACATTCCTTCATTGAAGGCATCGGCAACACTCTTGTATTCCTCCACATTGCCATAGGCTTCAGCAGATTTGGCCGCATATTCGCTTGCTTTGTTGGTAATCCCGGAATAGTCGAACTCAACGAAGGGCAATTTGTTCAGGGCTTCACAGATACCCGCCACAACAGTAAGGGCCGTAGAAAGAAGGTTGTAAAACCACCCCTGAACATTGGAAATAACATTGTGGAAGGCCGTTCCGATATTGGAAGCACAAGCCCCCAAAGCGTTCCAGATACCCAAGGCGATATTTGCCACGGACAGGCCAAGGTTTTTGAAGAAGGCAATTACCACCATGATTCCGCCACAAATCACACCGAAGCCGCTATTGGCAATACCGGTGAACTTTGCAACCGCCGCACAAGCCGCATAGATAGCCGCAATCACGGCGATAATCAGAAGGATGATCCATGTAATGGGGCAAGCCAAAAGCGCCGCATTTAGGCCCTGCTGGGCCGCTGTTGCGGTAAAGGTGGCAACGCTCCAAGCGGTGGTCATTGCTGTGTGAATTGCCTTAACTGCGGCCTGAACCGCCATAATGGTATTTCCAACCAACATGACACCGTTATAGATCAGCATAGCAGCCACAATGCCCATGATAATAGGCTGAATCCAACTCCAATTATCAACGATCACGGAAGCAATGGAAATCAGAATATCCAGCACCGAAGAAGCAATATTGGCAACCCCGGCAAGGCCATTGATCAGGGCCGTGGTCACTTGTTGGAACTTGGAACTATTGGCAATCTGATTGATTTTGGTCAGGATCGGGGCGAACATGGAAAGGGCCTGATTCTTCATCCCGGCCCAAATCTGCGCCCAAGTCTTGGGCATGGAATCGAACTTTGCGTTGGTTTCGTCCGCCATAGCAAACATGGCGTTCTTCACCACTTCAGCCGTTACCTTGCCTTCCTGTGCAACCGTCTTGATGGAACCTTCCGCAATGCCCATATATTTTTCAATGGCTCTTGCGATACCCGGCGCACCGTCCAGAATAGAGTTCAGTTCTTCACCACGAAGCGCACCCGCCGCCATTGCCTGTGTAAGCTGGATCATGGCGTTGCTCTGTTCTTGGGCCGTAGCGCCGCCAATAACGAACTGCTTGTTCACCTGTTCCATGAAGGCAATGACCTGATCCATATTGCCACCGAAGGCGTTACCAGCGTTCAGTCCAAGTTTCGCAACGGCGGAAGCTGTGTCAAAATAAACGGATCGGGAACGCTGGGCGGAAGCCATGATCTTCTGTTCCAAGGCTTCAACGGAACCGCCATCATCCACAAGCAAATTCAATCGGGCCTTGGTGCTTGCCAATTCATCCGAAATATTCAGCGCCTTATTGATCCCGGCAATACCACCAGCGGCAATGGCAACTTTCTTGATGATGGACAGAAGCCCGTTGGCGGAATTGCTACCCCCACGGATGGAATTGTTGAAATTCTGCTGTTCGTTGTTGGCGTTCCTGATATTTTCTTCAATGGTATCAAAGGCGGTTCCCGCTTTCGCCCATTCTTCACGGGCTTCCCGGATTGCCGCCGTGTCAACGGCTCTACCGGAAGCCTGTTGCATGGCTTCAAAGGTGTTCAGCACAACCCCCATTGCCTTGTGCATACTCTGAAGGGGGCTGGTAACACCATCATAAAGGGCAATAGCGGCCCGGATGTTTCCCACAGGGATCACCACCTTTCTTGGAGAATAGAAGCCGGGGCCTTAATGGTGGCGGCCCCGGCGCTGTTTTCGTTCAATTTCCTTCTGCTTCTTCTTTTCAGCTTCCACCCGAACATCAATGGCCGCAATGATGAAGGCCCGTTCACGGCGGGGCAAAGCATAAAAGGCGGAAGGTGTCAAATGAAGTTCGTGAAGGCAATAGTAAGCAATGTTCGCTTCACCATCACCTTCACAGATTAGTTTTTTGCTTCATCAACCTCATCCTGCATGGTGGTATCAAAACCACACACTTCCTGAATCTTGGTCAGGTATTCGGCATATTCGCCGGGGGTCAGCATGGTTTTCAGAAGGGCATCAGCGCCCATGACCTTGTAGCTGTCCTGAAGTTCCTTATCATTCAGATTGGGGAACACGGTACAAGCCACGGCCAGCTTGCCAAGGTAAAGATCATAGTCGGTTTCCTTCTGATACTGGTTCTTCTTGCCGGGAACCGGAACACGCTTGGCACAGGACTTCCGAAGGGCTTCATCCTCGGTGCCGGTGATGGTCTTGATCTCCCAAGGAATGGGGTTGCCATCCTCACCCAAGAAGCGTTTAGAAGCAACAAACTTGATGTTCTCAACGGGAACGGCGTTTTCAGCCAAAAAAGCGGACAGGCTCATTGTTTTTTCCTCCTATATTTTGATACGAAAAAAGGCCCCGGCCCCTACCGAAGTAAGGCCGGGGCGCTCTGCTTACTGCATACCGGCCAAAAGGCTGAAGGTTTCGGGCATCTCGAAATCTTCAAAGGTGAAGTCCATATCTTCATCCAAGTATTCCGCATCAGCATCAAACTTGGCAAGCAAGCCGCCATCCATATTGCAATCCTTCAGGATCACGGTCTGACGGCCCACAGAAGAAGTGGGATCTTCATTTGTCACCTGAATGTCAAAATAGACATCCTCGCCGGTGTCCTTATAACGCTTCATCAGCTCACGGAAGATGGAAGTGTTATAGTGGAAGGTGGCGGAACCCGTACCCTTCCAGCCGGTGGCCTTATTGCCCTTGCCGGTCTTGCCCAAAATGGGAACTTCCGTTTTGTTCTTCTCAAAGTTGGCTTCAAGGTTGATAGCCTGCATGAAGTTGTAACGGTTATCCCCAATGGTCACGAAACATTCAGCCAAGGAAGCGGAAACAGCATCCTTGGCGTTCATGATGGTTCTATCTGCCATGATGGTTGTACCTCCTTACTGAACATAGACGGTCATATAAAGCTGTTCCATAGCGTTCACGGGGGTCACATAATCAGTAACCACCACGGATTTCTTGGTATCGCCCTTTTCAACCGTCACATTTTCGCCGCTGAAGTTCTCAATGGCCCGAATATCCTGAAGTTCCGTGTGGTGCTTCACAATATCGTTCCAAAGGGAAATCCGGCCAGCGGCATCATTGGGAACCTTGCCAAGATACTTCTTGCCGAACAGAACGGCAATATCATTGGCGATCTGATCCAAAACTCGGATCGTCTGGTTGCTGGAAAAGTCGCTGGACTTTTCATCCGTGATGGAAATGAAGCTGTTAATGTCAGTCAGGACACACACCGCTTCATCCACACGATGGAACATGAAGGAACCTTCCTTGATACCGTTTTCAAGCTGGGTCTGCGTGAAATCGGTATCAACATCATATTCACCATCATAGGTCATGTTGGTGGCGCTCTTATTGACCGCCGTTCCGCCGATCACGCCCGTAACCCAAGGGATCAGGGCGGTGGAAGTCTTGTCGGAAGTCAGGCCGTTCTTGACGCTCACAACTCCTTCATAATCGGCCAGCTTGCGGAAAAGAACCACCTGAAACTTCTTGCCCACATCATCACGCATCCGCTTTGCGAAGGCCGCAAACAGGGCGGTGATGGTGGCCTTGCTCTCGGTGCAACCCATAGCGTTGAAGGTGTACGCTTCCGCCTGATCAAGATAGGTCTGATAGTCGGAATCGGCCACGGTGCCATTGGTGCCGCCCGTCAGGGGCAAGGAAGCGGTCAAAGAAAGGGTTCCGCTGGACTTCCAGTCCACATAGGCATTGGCCTTCAGATCGGTGATAGCGGCCACACCTTCCTGAAGATCAACCTGAACGGTTCCCAAGAAGGTTGCCACATCGAACAGCGGCTTCTGTTCTGTGGTGTTTTCATTCGCCGTGATAACGGTACGAAGATCATTACCACGGGTGCCGGGGTATTTGGCCGTTGCGTAGGTGTTAGCCGCCTTCACGCCGCTGGTGCCAAGGCGGAAGAAATGAACGGTTTTGGCGTGAAGGAAGATTTCACGCATAGGCTTCAGTTCATC
>ULXL01040223.1_pt1 | contig 9940 bp, 9 predicted proteins | sample 1961241 | NCBI WGS metagenome assembly ULXL01 (sample SAMEA4835837, study PRJEB28245) | human gut metagenome | biome: gut microbiome; material: fecal sample | place: Denmark | collected 2008
CTCAAAGCCCTATGAGGAAACGATTGAAGCCTTTAAGGCTCATTGCGATAAGCTTTATGCTCTCGGCGCCAAGGTTATCGGTGCGTCGGAGCAAGGCAATTCAATTCAGGGCTGCCTTGATAAATCAATCCTTGATGAAAAGCCCTATTACACCGATGAAGAGTGGGCAATTGTTGCAAAGGGCTTTAACGAAATGGGTGCCTATGCAAAATCAAAGGGAATGTATTTTACTGTTCATCATCATATGGGAACAGGTGTGCAGACCGCCCAGGAAATTGATAAGCTTATGGAAATAACAGATCCCGAGCTTGTTTATCTTCTGTTTGACAGCGGCCACCTCACCTTTGCCGGCATAGATCCCGTTCCCGTTCTTAAAAAATACATAAACAGAGTAAAGCATGTTCACTTAAAGGATGTTCGTATGGATGTTTACAACAACCTTGTTGTTCCGCAGCATTTAAGCTTTCTTGATGCGGTGCGTGCAGGTGTGTTCACCGTTCCGGGAGACGGAGATGTTGACTTTAAGCCTATCTTTGATATTCTTGAAGAAAGCGGATATGAGGGTTGGGTTGTTGTTGAAGCAGAGCAGGATCCGGCAAAAGCTAATCCGTTTGAATATGCCGTAAAAGCAAGAAAATATATTGCAGAAAACACAGGACTTTAATATTTTTCTGCCGAAAAATTATGCACCTGTTCCAAAAATGAGCAGGTGCTTGCTTTTTACTATTGACTTTAATACGCTAATACGATAAAATATACTTACAAATTACACACGGAGGAATTTAGTGTGAAAATCGCACTAATCCGATTGTATTGCCCTCGAAATTTGCATAGAACATAATTTTGAGCGGCTGAATTCCGATTATACGCCTTATCCGGCTACAATAAGGCGTTAGGAATTTTTTATAAACTGATTGTAGTCGGAAAGGTTTTGGAAATTATTATGAAAAAATTCAGAAAAGCTCTTGCAGTTTTGCTTTCGGTTCTTTTCGTAGCAGGCTGCTTTGCCGCTTGTTCATCAAGCAACAGTGAAGCGAACGATGCCGCTGTTAAGGAAATTCAAGACGGCAAGCTCACAATCGGTATCACTATTTATGAGCCGATGAACTATTATGACGAAAATGACAAAACAAAGCTTATTGGCTTTGACACGGAATTTGCCGAGGCTGTTTGTGCAAAGCTCGGCGTTGAGGCTGAATTTGTTGAAATCAACTGGGACACAAAGTTTAATGAGCTTAATTCAGGCTCTATCGACTGTGTTTGGAACGGTATGACAATCACAGATGAGGCTAAAACCGCCGCAAGCATTTCAAATCCTTATGCAAGAAACGCACAGGTTGTTGTTATGAGCGCAGACGCTCTTGATAAGTATCCAACAGTTGAATCCATTGCAGATTTAGCAGTTGCAGTTGAAGCAGGCTCAGCAGGCGCAGAGGTTGCAGCTGAAAGCGGCATCAAAAATCTTGTTGAGGTAGATACTCAGGCAAGAGCATTAACCGAGGTTTCATCAGGCTCATCGGATGCGTGCATTATTGATTTGACAATGGCTCAGTCAATGACAGGCGAGGGCACAAGCAATTCAACCCTTGGATATAAGATTGAGCTCGGCGAAGAGGAATACGGTATTGCATTCGCAAAGGATTCCGAATTAACCGCAAAGGTTAATGAGATTATCGAAGAGCTCAAGGCAGACGGAACACTTGCTTCTCTTGCAGAAAAGTACGGAGTAGTTCTTGCAGGATAATGTGAAAAAGCTGAAAGGTAACAGAATATTAAAATGTTTTTAGAAGTAACAAAAATGCTCCTTGACGGTTTTCTAACCACGGTAAAACTTTTTGGTATTACTCTTGTTGCCGCCCTGCCGTTAGGTCTTATTTTGAGCTTTGGCTCAATGAGTAAGTTTAAACCTTTAAAATGGCTGTGTAAAGTATTCATCTGGATAATCAGAGGAACTCCTCTGGTTCTTCAGGTGATTATTGTTTATTACGGTCCCGGACTTGCGGGCAACTGGGCGTCGCATATGGAAAACCCCAATTTCTTTATTAGCTGGATAGCAGGCTGGACGGTTTTTGACAGATTTGTTGCCGTTTGCGTTGCATTTATTATCAATTATTCCTGCTATTTCTCAGAGATATACAGAGGCGGAATTGAATCAATTCCAAAGGGTCAGTATGAGGCCGGTGCGGTTCTCGGAATGACCAAATCGCAAACCTTTTTTAAGGTTGTGCTTGCGCAGGTTTTCAAAAGAATCGTTCCTCCTATGAGTAATGAAATTATCACTCTTGTTAAAGATACCTCGCTTGCCAGAGTTATTGCCGTTTACGAGCTGATATGGGCAGGCGAAAAGTTTATGAAAACAGACGGAATTCTGTGGCCGCTGTTCTATACGGGCGCATTCTATCTTGTTTTTTGCGGCTTATTAACCCTGCTTTTCGGATATTTGGAAAAGAAAATGGATTATTATGAAGGATAAATTATGTCTATTTTAGAAATAAGCAATATTAAAAAAAGCTTTGGAAATAATAATGTTCTCAAAGGCATTTCCTTTTCAATTGAAGAGGGCGAGGTGCTTTCCGTTATCGGCTCCTCGGGAAGCGGAAAAACAACTCTGCTTCGCTGCCTTAATTTCCTTGAAACTGCCGATGAGGGCATTATTTCGGTAGATGGAAATGTTATTTTTGATGCCTCCGATAAGGAAAAGCTTTCCGAAAAGGAAATAAGAAAAAACAGATTGAATTTCGGACTTGTTTTTCAGGATTTCAACCTTTTTCCGCAGTACAGCGTTTTTGATAATCTTGTTCTTGCTCCGAAGCTTCTTGCAAAGGAAAGATCCGATTATAAGGAAAATAAAAAGCAGATAATTGCCGAAATCGAAGAAAAGGCAATGATTTTGCTTGAAAAGGTTGGCTTAACCGATAAAAGAGACGCTTATCCCTGTCAGCTTTCGGGCGGACAAAAGCAGCGTGTTTCAATCGCAAGGGCGCTTTGCCTATCTCCGAGAGTTCTGTTTTTTGACGAGCCAACCTCTGCGCTTGATCCGGAGCTGACCGGAGAAATACTCAAGGTTATAAAAGGTCTTGCCGCAGATAATATGACTATGGTTATTGTAACTCACGAAATGAAATTTGCCCGTGATGTTTCCGATAAGGTCATATTTATGGATGGCGGAATTATTCTTGAACAGGGAACTCCTGAGCAGGTGTTTGAGCATCCGGTTCAAGAGAGAACAAAGGAATTCCTGCAAACCTACGAAAAGTAATCATATTTTTAAAATGCAGATTAATAATATAATCAGGAGGCGGCGTTATGGCGGTTAAATTAAATCCCGATAAGGAAATGGTTGCTAAAATAAAAGAAGGGCTGAAAAAAACAGGCGGATACTGCCCTTGCCGTATTCAGCGTACGGAGGAAAATAAATGTATCTGCGAGGAATTTAAAAGGCAGATAGCAGATCCCGATTTTGAGGGCTTTTGCCACTGTATGCTTTATTATAAGTCAAAGGAGAAGGAATAATTATGTCTGTTATAAATTTAACTCAGGCTGATTTTAAGCAGGAGGTTATGGAATCCGATAAGCCTGTTCTTATTGATTTCTGGGCTGTTTGGTGCGGTCCCTGTCAAATGATGTCGCCAATCGTTGACGAGGTTGCAGAGGAAGCAGAGGATGTAAAATTCTGCAAGGTTAATGTTGATGATGAGCCTCAGCTTGCCGCAATGTTCGGAATCCAAAGCATACCGACTCTTGCCTTGATTAAAAACGGAAAAACCGTTGATATTTCAATCGGACTTTTAACTAAGGATGAGTTAATCAATTTTATAAATAAATAAAAATAAGATAACAAAAAACGGGAGGCGTCTGCCTCCCGTTTTTCAGACTGTCGATAAAGCGGTCTGAACCGTGCCGAAGTATAATGCGGTTCGGATATTTCGCAAAGACAGGATTTGCTCATATTAGTGTTATAAAACTATATCAATTAAAATTTTAAAAGCGGCTTGGACATTGAATCCAAGCCGCTTTTGGGCACTTTTCGCTTTTTGCTCGTTCGAGAAATCAGGGCTCCCAACAAACTTTAGTTTGTTGGGAAGAGGAAAAACATATGAAGCATATTTGCAAAACTTTGTTTTGTTCTATGCGTAATATGTTTTGACGAGGTACGGCTCCCACTCGCAAGAAAACGAAATTCAGCTCCGTTTCTCGAAGTCTGCCGGCGTGTATTCAGCATTAATGCTTGTTTATATATTCCTCGTATGTGATATAAGAAAATGTCATTTCCTCGGGGTCTCCGTGGTTAAATGTGTATTTATAAGCATAGCTTTTGTTCGGAAGCCAAAGCCATTTTTCATAAGGAAGCTTGATAATTTCAATATCGTATTTTCCGTCTTCAATTTGCTCCTGTGCATATTCAATGCGTACCTCGTTAATTCTGCTAATGCTTGAATAATGATAAAGATTAGCGGCAAAAGCAATCACGCTGATAAGCACTATTGCGGTGTAAAAAATCTTTTTGACGGATTTACATTCCTTTAAAACCGTGTTTGTTAAATCAACTATGGGAATTGTAAGCAGAATATATGTTATAAACAAGCATCTGTATCCTATCGGATGAACAATAACCAGCTCGCCGACAGATATTATCGCAAGCGGAATAAAGATAAATGCGCTTTTTAACTCGTCCTTCGTGAAAAGAATTATCAGCGCCGCAAGTGCAAAAATAATATAAATAACGATTAAAGCCGCATTAACATATTTTGATATAAAGGTCTCGTCCTCGATAATACCGTAGGAAAACAGTATTCTCGGAATGAAAATTAAAAAAGAAAGAGAAAAGAAAACATTAAAGACTATTCTTGAAAAACTGCTCAATCTGCTTTTTCGCTTGTTTAAAGCAATTAAAATTATTATCGAAAGGAGAATCCAAAGCGGATACATATCTCCGATATATTTAATTATTCTTCCGATGTTTCCTTTAACGGAAGCAATTATACTGTTCAAGTCTCCGCCGAGGAAGCCTCTGTAAAAATCCATTTCGTGGGTAACCTTGTATATTCTCGGAACGGCAACCATAACCGCTGCACCTGCAATTGCCGAAAAAAGATTTATCAGCACCGGTGCGGTCTTTTTCTTTTCAATAATAAAAATAAGAAGAATAATGCCTGCAAGCACAATGTTAACAACCGTGCTGTTTTCCGAGAAAAGCTGTGCTGAAAAGCCGCAGATAATCAGCAATGGATATGCAACCGCTTTGTTGATTTTTTTATTTTCGTAAATGCTTTTAAAAATTGATAACGAAATCAGCATCAGAACAACGGGCGGAACATAATTGTAAAAGCCGTGCGACCAAACAAAAACCTCTCTGTAAAATAAAATGGGCAGGCAGTTTACAAGGCAGAAGAAAACAGTTAAGTTCTTTCTGCTGAATTTTCCGCAGCAGTATGAAAGCAATGCGATGATTAAAAATATGCAGGCGGATTTAAAAAGTGTGTTCAGTATATGTCTGTTGCAAAACAGTTCAACAAATGAATTGCCGAGCAGTCTGCCGTTGCCGTAATGAATACTATAATCCCAAGCCTCTGCAACTGTTTTTAAGCCTGCAGTTAAATAATCGTCGTGCGTGTTTGTGAAAAACCAACACAGAATGGCTTCTGCAAGAAAAATACCGAGTAAAAGAAGTGCGTTGGCAGCATTAACCTGCCTTTTGTTTTTCAATGCTTTTTTCATTTTGATTAATTACTGTTTTTTAAACAGCTTTTTCCTTTCCTTTTTTTGAGACTTTTTTTCCTCCGTTGCATCAATCGGGTGGGGAGCCTTCCAAATGTGAATTCTTCCTGTGTCGTTAAATGCTTTGAGTGTCATAACAGAGATGGGAACAATAAACATTCCCAAAACTCCGAAAAGCTTTAATCCAAAATAAAGCCCTGCAAGCGTGATAATAGGATTAACTCCGAGTGTATCGCCAACGATTTTCGGTTCAAGATACTGGCGGATAACAGTTATTACGGCATAGATAACAAGCAATCCTATGCCCTGCTTAATGTTTCCTGTAACCATTGAAATTAACGCCCACGGAATAAGTATTCCGCCGGAGCCTGCAACGGGCAAAATATCAAATATCGCTATCGCAATTGCAATTAAAACCATATAGCTGTTGTTCATAATTCCGAGAGCCGTTAAAATTGTAAAGCCAAAGCAGAGCTCGCAGAAGGTTATAAACATAATCAGCCCGTATGCACGAACCATTTTTAATATTGTGTTAGAGAAAACCTGCTTGATTTCAACAAGAAGATTTTTTTTGCCGTCGGGCAGCTGAAGCTTAATAAAAGCAACAATTTTATCGTAATCCTTAGTGAAAAGTATCCAAGCAACAATGCCGATAACAATACCTATAATAACGCTCGGAACATTTTTGGCAACGCTGTAAACTCCGGTAACGCCTGTTGTTATGGTGCTTTTAATTGTTGAGGAATCAATTCCAAAGGCACTTAAATCAAAATCGTTTGAAAGTGCAGATAACGCATTTACTATGCTTTCGGAAACGGAGCCGTAGAGCTTATCGGGAAGGAAGCTTAAAAATTTCAGCAAGGTGTTTTGCAAATCCTGAATAAACACAGGAAAATCGGAAAGTTGGGAAACAAGATATGATAAAAAGCCTCCAACCTGCTTAAAAAATTTTGAAAGAATTATAATAACGGGAACAAGGATTATTGCAATGGTCAGCAAAACAAGAAGAATAGACCAAAGCGTGTGGCATTTATGCTTCGTTTTTTTATCAAGCCAGCGTTGAGGCCTTTGAAGCAAAACCGCAAAAAAGAAAGAGAGTAAAAACGGTGCTGCTACCCAAAAAAAGTATTTAAAAAAAACAAAAACAAGCGCAAGTATAACCGCAATAAATGCAAGGTTAATTAAAAATGCCCGTCTTTTTTCAACTGTTTCAGACATTTGTTTTCTCCTTAATATTTTATATAAATTTATTCTATACTAATAATAAATCAATAATCAACTTTATTCAAGAAATAAATTGAAAAATTTATATTTTTCTCTTGTATATTTAAGAATAATGTGCTATTATATCAAAAGTGTTTTTCACAGTAACACAGTTGTACGCGGGTGGTGGACAAAATGGCAAAGCTTAAATACCTGCTTGTTAACGCCGATATACTCCCTGAGGTGTATAGAAAGGTTGCAATCGCAAAGGAGCTGCTTGCATCGGGCGAGGCTCAAAATGCAAGCCAAGCGGCGAAAATGGCAGGCATTTCAAGATCTGCATACTATAAATATAAAGACGGAGTTTTTGAATATAACCCCGAAAATGCAGATGAAATGGTTTCTCTTTCGTTGAAGCTTAAAGATAATAAGGGTGTTTTGTCTGCCGTAACAAACGAGCTTTATCTTGTGGGAGCAAATGTGCTTTCAATTAATCAGGAGGTTCCGCAAAACGGGATTGCAAGGGTTTTGCTTTCCGTTAGAATAACGGAAATGACCGTTGATGCAGACACGCTTGTTGAAAAGCTTAAAACGCTCGGAGGAGTTAAATCCGCAGAAATTAAAAATTAATTCCGTAGGAGGTCAAAATATGAAGGTTGCAGTTATGGGATACGGAACCGTCGGAAGCGGAGTTGTTGAGGTTATTGAGTCTCACAGCAAGGTTATTTCAAAGCGCACCGGCGGCGAGGCGCTTGAAGTTAAATATATTCTTGATTTGCGTGATTTTCCGCAGGATCCCCATCAAAATCAGTTCACAAAGGATTTTAACGATATTCTTAATGATCCCGAGGTTAAGGTTGTTGCCGAAACAATGGGCGGAGTTAATCCTGCCTTTGATTTTACGATGAAGCTTCTTAAAGCGGGAAAATCCGTTGTAACTTCAAATAAGGAGCTTGTTGCTCAGAAAGGCCTTGAGCTTCTTGCCGCCGCAAAGGAAAGCGGAACAAATTATCTGTTTGAAGCAAGCGTCGGCGGCGGTATTCCGATTATTCGCCCAATGGCACAGTGCCTTGCGGCAAACAATATTGAGGGCGTTGCCGGAATATTAAACGGAACAACCAACTTTATTTTAACTAAAATGATAGAAGAAGATATGAGCTTTGAGGATGCCTTGAAGCTTGCACAGGATAACGGCTATGCCGAAAAGGATCCAACGGCAGATGTTGAGGGGCACGATGCGTGCAGAAAGGTTTGTATTCTCGCTTCTCTTGCTTTCGGAAAGCATGTTTATCCAAGTCAGGTTGAAACAGAGGGTATTTCAAATATAACTCTTGAAGATGTTTCGTATATTTCATCGGCAAACGGTGTTATCAAGCTTCTCGGTCAGATAAAATATATTGATGAAAACAGCATTGCCGCATTTGTTAGCCCTGCCGTTGTTTATAACGGAAGCCAGCTTGCAAGTGTAAGAGATGTTTTCAATGCTATTCTCGTTAGGGGAGATGCCGTTGGCGATGTTTGCTTTTACGGCAGAGGCGCAGGAAAGCTTCCTACTGCATCGGCGGTTGTTGCCGATATGGTGGACTGTGCAAAGCATATTGAAAGAAGAAAAATCTTCGGCTGGGGAGCAGGCGATGAGGATTATGTTGTTGATTATAAGGCAACTATCGAAATGCCCTTCTATGTTAGGGCAAAAATCTCTGAAAATGAGGCTTTAAGCCGTTTTTCAAATGTTAAATTCCTTTCAAGAGCAGGTCAGCCGTCTGATGAAATTGCATTTATAACAGATGAAATGACGGAAAATCAGCTTCTTAAAAAGCTTGAAGGCATTGATGCTCTTAATATAATCAAGGTAACAAATTATTAATTCGGAGGATATTATTCAAATGGCGCTTATTGTTCAGAAATTCGGCGGATCTTCCGTTGCAGACGCCGCAAGGGTAATGAATGTTGCACGCATTGTTACCGACACCTATAAGGCAGGAAACGATGTTGTTGTTGTTGTTTCCGCTCAGGGCGACACAACGGACGATTTGATTGAAAAGGCTCGCGAAATCAATCCAAACGCCGCAAAGCGAGAAATGGACCAGCTTTTAGCGGCAGGAGAGCAAATTTCAATTTCTCTTCTTGCAATGGCAATAGAGAAGCTCGGCTTCCCCGTGATTTCTCTTTTAGGCTGGCAGGCAGGCTTCAACACTAATTCGGTTTACGGCTCTGCACGAATTAAAAATATAAAAACAAACAGACTGCAAGCGGAAATTGCAAAGCACAATATCGTTGTTGTTGCAGGCTTTCAGGGTATTAACCGTTACGACGATTTAACAACGCTCGGCAGAGGCGGCTCCGATACCTCGGCAGTTGCAATTGCCGCTTCCCTCCATGCAGATAAATGCCAGATATTTACGGATGTTGAGGGTGTTTATACTGCCGATCCTCGTAAGGTTAAGGGCGCAAGAAAGCTTGAAGAAATAACCTATGACGAAATGCTTGAGCTTGCAACGCTCGGTGCACAGGTGCTTAACAACCGCTCGGTTGAAATGGCTAAAAAATATTCTGTTGAACTTGAGGTTCTTTCATCATTAAATCCCATTCCGGGAACTATTGTTAAGGAGAAGGTAAAAATGGAAAAAATGCTTATCAGAGGTGTAACAAAGGATAAGGATGTTGCGCTTATATCAGTTGTTGGTTTAAATGATAATCCCGGAGTTGCTTTCAGAATTTTTGCAAAGCTTGCTCAAAAAAATATCAATGTTGATATTATTCTTCAATCTGTCGGCAGAGACGGAACAAAGGATTTAACCTTTACCGTTTCAAAGGATAACGGCCCTGTTGCTATTGAGCTCTTAAAGGAAATGAGCGATATTGACGATAAGGAAATCAAATGCTCAACAAATGTTGCAAAGGTTTCCATCGTTGGCGCAGGCATGGAATCACATCCCGGAACCGCTTCAAAAATGTTTGAGGCTCTTTATGCACACAACATCAATATTCAAATGATTTCAACCTCGGAAATTAAAAT
>ULXL01050204.1_pt1 | contig 9919 bp, 12 predicted proteins | sample 1961241 | NCBI WGS metagenome assembly ULXL01 (sample SAMEA4835837, study PRJEB28245) | human gut metagenome | biome: gut microbiome; material: fecal sample | place: Denmark | collected 2008
CATAGTACATGAGTTGACGGGAGCGTGGCTCTGACGAAGTTATTCGCTATATAATTATGGTTATTAAAACTGCGATAAACGGATGAAAAACAAGGAAAAGCCCTTCGGGGCATCGCCTAGTGTACTGATAGTACACGACGATGAACCGAAGGGCTTTGACACAGTTATTCGCCGTTTAGCGCAGTTTTAATCGCGCTCGTGAGCAACGTTGAAGTCCGCATAATAATTCAATGCCACGCAATCGAACGAATTGTCGCTCTTAAACTCGATGCGCGTGCATCCGCGTTGAGAGTGGACTTTGTATATGCCTGCGTATGCGAGATAGTCTATGGACATGCCGTAGGTGAGACGGATTGAACGGTCTGCTCCTGCGGGCGTGAATTTGACGGAGAAGTTGTTGTAGTGATCGTGTCCGCAGAAGATGCCTTGCATGTAGTGCGTGAGACCCGTTTCAAACAACGTATCGGTGCCGCTGCCGCAGAATACGCCGTATGTGCGGACGCCGTTTTTCTTCTTGTCGGACTCGCCCATCTTGCCGTAAATGAACTCGGTTGTTCCGCGCTCGGTGGTGACTTTCTTGCCTTGAGTCATTTCTTCACCGCTGTCGATAACGTTTGCCCATGCACTGCGGTACTCTGCAAGCGGAATGTGGAAGAACGCTACGTTGTTGACGGGGTTTCCGCCGTTGAGTGCGGACAATCTTTCGATTTCGGTTGCGTACCAGTCGATTTGGCATTGATGGATGTTGTCGTATTTCCATGCGATTCCGAAATAGTCGCCGTCGGTGTAACTGTGGCTGTCGAAGGTCACTACGGTCTGATTGATAGAACCGTCGCTGTTCTTTACGACTATCATGTCGTTGCCGAAGCCGCGTGCGTCGTCGCCGATGTAATCTTTTTCATCGCAGAATCCGCGACGGAACAAGCAATACTTGAAGCCTGCGCCTTCGTAGTAGTCGCAGATTTCGTCACGGCCGTAAAGACTGTAAAGTTCAGTGTCGTGGTTGCCGAAAGCAAACGTCCAGTACACGCCGAGAGTTTCCATCATATTTGAGAAAATCTTGGTTGCGTTAAGATTGTTGAACGTACCTGCCTGGAAAGGAACCGGGTATGCGATGTCGCCGGTGACGACGACAAGGTCGGGTTGTTCTTGTCTTATCATGGTTGCAACAGCGTTCATTGCCCATGCGTCTTTCTGTTGAGAGAAACTGCCGCCGCCGATATGTACGTCGGTGAACTGCAAAACCTTGAAGTCTCTGCCGTCTTCTTTGGTGAACGTCCAGTATCCCGTGTCGCTGTCTTCAGGCTTGACGGGTGTAAGTTGCGTATGATCGGTGTATTCCACCTTTTCGTAACTCGTTGCTTGTTTTATGAGAGCGTTCGTTCCGACGGTGGTTGCGATTGCGCAGCCACTGAAGAAGATGACTATTGCAAGCACTATGCTACCCGTGATGATAAGCGCTTTTATCGTGCGCTTTTTCTTTTGTTCGGGAGTGAGTTGCTTTTTGGCTTTTTTGCCTTTCTTTTGCGCTTTTTTCTCTTCCTGATCGGAAAGGATGCCTTCTTTTTCGAGCGTTTCGTCAGTGTTTTGCACGGTTTCGTTTTGCTCGGTGGCGATTTCGTTCTTGATTTCGTCGCTCATGATTTTTCTCCTTGTTTTGCTATTGTTTGTTATAACATATTTATTGTAACACGGAAAATATCCGTTGTACAGTCCGAGTGTTCGTCGTTTTGGCCAAATCAGTTCTGCGTTGCATCGGTTTTGTCGGCGTTTCGCACTTCGTTTTCCCCGTTTTCGACTTGCTCGTCATTGTCCGTCACTCTTATAAACGTCACGTCCGCGCCGCACGCTTCGGCAACTTCGTCGTGAAGCACTACGGGCAAATCTTCTCCGTCGCAACTTATGAACACGTCTCCGACTTTCGTGCCGAAACCGTAATCGTGCAAAACGACTTTTTTGACGGTTGCACCGTGTTCCTCGCACGCGCTCGCAATGGCTTTTCTCTCGTCTTGCGCGCCGTCTCCGACGACGATTGCTTTTACGTTGTCAACAACCATTTTTATCGCAACGACGATGATGAACACGCTCACGACAATGCCGAATATTGCGTCCACCGCATAGTTGACTCTGCTCGATACGGCAAACGAAACGACGCTCGTCGTCGTCACGCCTATATCGAGAAAACTGTCGAGCATAATCGCCTTTATCGCGGACGATTTGATTTTTCTGTTTGCAAAATAATAAAGCAATCCCACGCCGAGTTTTACGGGAAGCGTGGATATGATAAGCACGCAGTTTTCCCAACTGAACCACACGGGTTCGGGCATAGCCATACGATTGAGAGAGCGGATAAAGAACAATCCGCCCACCACGACGGCAACGACCGACACGATAAATCCCGCAAGATATTCCCCTCTGCCATAGCCATACGGTGCTTTTCCGTTTCTCGGCACAAGCAACGCTATGAAGAACGCAAGCGTAACTATGCAAGTGATGATGTCAAGCAAGCTGTTGGTGGCGTCAAGCATTATGCAAAGACTGTTTGAACTAAGCCCGACGTGCATTTTTATTATCGCAAGAGCCACGTTTATCACTATGCCCACGGCAATTAGTATTATCGATTTTTTAACGCGGTCTTTCATTTGACGACACTTCCTTGTCTTCTTTGGCTTTTGTTCTTTTTGCCGTGGCGTGCTTTCTTATTCACGGCACTTCCAACGCATTCGCTATTTGCACTATTTTCACAAACGTAGGTTTTATCCGGCGTTTTGCGCTCGTAAACATATCGTTCAAGCCTTTTTCTGTCTCCGTTCACTCTTTTTGCAAGCACAACGGAAAGCGTGACTACGCACACGGAAAACACTCCGACGAGTGCGCAAAGCAGTGCGAAAACAAAATCCTGACTTGCGTTTGCAACCGCAATTATATTTTGAAAAACGACGCCGCTCATTTTAGGAATCTCCTTTTCAAAATAAGCACCGAAACAAGCGCGACGGTGACGCACGCAAGCGTGCAAGCGATCGTAAGAAGCGCAATCATAGCACTTGTCCACTCAAAACTTTCTACGGGCGGTTTTCCGTAAAACGCTATCACGTTTTCCGCCCTGTCGAACTTCAAAACTCCGCCAACACTCTCTATATCGAGCAAAGCGTTTTCGCCTTCAACGGCAAGCCATTTCGCCCCGTCGGGATTTGACGCCCATGCGACAAAGTAAGGTTCTTCGGGCTCAACTACGTTGCCGTAATTGTCGGTGAGAACGATTCTGTATGCGCAAATTGCCTGCGCTCCTTCATAGGTCCTTACGTCTTCGAGCGCAACGATTTCCACTCTTGCAGTCTTGAAATTTGCAAAACCCTCGTCACTCGACACGATAAACGTTCTGCCGTCGGGCGCGGCAATTGCGACTTCCTTTGGATAAACGACATATCTTCCGCCGTCCACGAAAGTGCTGTTCATATTGCGACTGACCGCCGTATAATTTTGATTTGAGCAAGTTGCGTAAATTCTGTACGCATTGCTTGCAACGTCCTTGTTCACATCTTCGGAATAGTACAAAGTCACCTCTACGCTCGCAACGTCGTCACCTGTGGCAAGTCTCGACTCGTCAACGTAAAATTCAACGTTTTCAAGCGGAACGAGTTCTTCCCCGACAAGCGAAAATGCGTCGGAAATATAAACGTATACGTCTCGTTTTCCGACGGATACTTTGACCTGAACGTTGTCTACGTTCTCATAATTCGCGCTGCCTGCGATATAATCGAAAAGCAAAGTATATTGTCTATCGCTTGCAGGAAGCATAAGGTCCGCAATGTTCGTGACGTTTGCAAAGGCTTCGTCCGTTTGCTCCGCGCTCGGCAGAAATTCTCCGCCGTCGGCTATCATTTTTTCATCCGTGACGAGACTTTTGAGATTGCTTGCGATTTTGCTCACGCTGTCGCCGTATACAATCGTCATATCCTGAAAAATCGGCTTTTCGAGCGTTGCTTTGGTCACCGAACAACGAACGGGCTCACTGTATCTAATCGCAACGCGCGTCGCTCCGTCGAATTCAAAAGTTTCTGTCACAGCGTATCTCACGTCGTATTCTCCGACGTCCACCCCTGCAAACAACAATCCGCTGCCTGCCGATTGAGCGTATAAGTCGGAATATCCTTCGCTTTGAACGTTTTTATATTGCAAACGCGTTGCGCTCACGCTTATCACCGCGGCATAATCCGCGCTCACCGTGATACCGCTTGACGTCGAGTATTCCGCAGACGTTTTGTCAATCTCAGGCCGCGAAATCAACGGAAGTTGAAACTCTATGTCGTAATATTCGGTAAGATTGCCGTGCGCCGCGTCGATTATGCCACGAGACACGAGTTCTTGCTCGATTGCCTTGAAAAATTTTACGGAAACCGCATTCGGATTGTTGTAGTCGATAAACCTGCCGCTTGCCGATGCGTAATCGAGTTTCACTCCGTCAAGATATAAATCCCAGTTTACGCCGTCGTCGGTCTTTGCGACGAAATGCGGCTTTTCTTCAGAAGAAGCAACCGCTTCGGGAGATACGAGTGCAACGACGAAAAGCGCGACGAGCGCGCAAATTGCAATGATTGAAATTGTTCTCGTTCTTTTCGTCAAAGCCGTCTCTCTTTAGTTGTTCCGACTATGCGCAAACACCCGCTATTCAAGTTTTCGCTTCCGCATATCTATTATTGGATATATGATTATAACATCAAATAAGCGTTTTAGCAATACGGGCGCGCGATAATGGTATATTTTAACTTATAATATATACAATCCAAGAGCGGATTTTATTGAAATAGTTTTGAAAACGTCCGTTTTTAATATTGTTTTAAGACGTCGAAAGTAGTATAATAATAATCAAATTGTAAGGAAACGCAATTTCTTTCAGGAGACCACAATGAGAATACTACTTGTTGAAGACGAAAAAGAATTGTCCAGAGCACTCGCTCAAATGCTGATGAAAGACGGCTACGACGTGGATTGCGTTTACGACGGTGCCGACGGACTCAATTTTGCATCGACGGGAATGTACGATATAGTGCTTCTCGACGTTATGATGCCAAAACTCAACGGTTTTGAAGTGCTTGCAAAAATGCGTGCGAGAAAACTCGAAACACCTGTCATTATGCTCACCGCACTCACCGACGAAAAAGACAAAATCGAAGGGCTCGACAAAGGCGCGGACGATTACGTGTCAAAACCATTCTCTTTCAACGAACTCTCCGCACGTATACGCGCGGTGCTCAGAAGACGCGGAAAACTCCTTTCGGACAACAAACTCGAATATCAGAACGCTTCACTCGATCTCACCACTTTCACGCTCTCGACACAGAAAGGCTCTATCAATCTGACCGGCAAAGAATTTGAACTTCTGAGATACCTTTTCGAATACCCCAACTTCGTTGCCACGAAAGAAAATCTTATACTCAAAGCATGGGGACTCAACAGCGAATTCGAGTCCAACAACCTTGAAGTGTATATGTCTTTCCTTCGCAAAAAACTCACGCACCTTGACGCGGATTTTACAATCGAATCCGTGCGCGGAGTGGGCTATCGCCTGAGCCAACCCAAAGCATAACACGGGGCGCGACACAAGTCGCGCTTTTGTTTTTATATGGCAATATCGACATTTCACTTCGCTGTTTTGACAGCATAAACTACCGATTGGAGCAATATAGATGGATATCATCCGCAAACAACGTATCGAATACACCGTCACTTCGACGCTCATCTCCGCCATTTTTCTGCTTATCGTGCTGGGCGGTCTTTTCGGCGTTGTGTACGGCTCGAACGACATTTTTATCCGCAACAATCTCGACAAGGCTCTTGCCGATCCGCAAAACTACAACGAAGGCGTGCCAAACGATTTGAAGTGCGTCTTCATCTGCAAGTATGACAGCGGTCAATTTGAGATAATCGGCAACTTGGACATATATTCCAAAGAAGACGCCGAAGAAATCGTGTCACAATCTTTGGCGGTCAAGGAAGGCAAATTCAAAGTGGGCAACCGCTACTTTGTCGTGGCAAGCAAGGAGTATGAGCACGGCACTCTCTTTGCGCTGATAGACCGCACGTCATACCACAAACAACTTTCAAACACGGCGGTTATGGTTGCATTGCTCTATTGTTGCTCGGTGGTGTTCGTCGCCTTGCTTTCATTACTCTCGTCCGCAAGACTTCTCCACCCTGTCGCAACTGCAATGACCAAACAGCGCGACCTTATCGCCAACGCTTCGCACGAACTCAAAACTCCGCTTACGATAATCGGAACAAACCTGTCCGTCATCAAGAGCGAGCCTCAATCTACCGTTGCGGACAACCAGAAATGGATTGATTCTATCACGACTCAACTCGTGCGCATGAAAGACCTTATCAACAGCATGCTGGAACTTAGCAAGCTCGAACAGAGCGAACTGCCAAAGCAAGAAGTGGATTTCAGTGCGATTGCGGAAGGCGCATGTCTGAGTTTCGAAGCGACGTGCTTTGAAAAAGACGTGAAGTTGTTAACGGAAATTCAACCTTTCGTAAACCTATACGGCGACTCGAATACACTCGAACGTCTCGTGATAATTTTGCTTGACAACGCAATCAAATATTCGGGAGAAAAAGGAAAGGTCGGGTTGAAACTTTGCGTGGAAAACAAAAAAGCGCATCTTTCTGTTATGAATACGGGCGAATGTATCTCAAAAGAAGATGCAAAACACGTTTTCGACCGCTTTTATCGCACGGACGGCGCAAGACAAAATCCTGATAACCAAAGTTTCGGACTGGGGCTTTCAATCGCGGCGGCAACCGTAAAAGCGCATGACGGCACGATAGAATGCCACGGCATAGAAGACAAAGGCACGGTATTTGACGTATACATACCGCTTATTCGCAAGAAAAAAGACGGCACTCCCGTCGTTCCGAAAAGAAAAAGCAATTTCAAATGCTAACAAAAAAAGCACGGCATTGACCGTGCTTTTTTAATGAATAATGAATAATTAACAATGAATAATTGCGGAAGGCGTAGCCTTATTTAAACAATTATTGTTTTATATAACCACATTAGTTTTCAGCTTTTTCAAGTTTGTTTTTATGTTTTATAATCTCAAAAAGCGATACTATTTCTTGTAATGAACTCATACAGACCCTGTAACTATCACTAGATTTATTCAACCCCACATTAAACAGAGTCTTTGAAACAATATCGTATGCGACTTGTGGCACTTCGATTTTATTTATTCTTATAATTAATCTCAAGTCCTTACAGTTGCCACTTGATTCTGCAATTGCCAATCCGCTCCCAAACCCCGCTGCGCCTGCACCTATAGTTCTTGTACTCCCGTTTTCATAAATTTCAAAATTAACTATTTCATCAAAATCAACAACATATAACTTTTGCTTATCATAGTCCACTAGTGCAACTTTCTTCATTTCTGTTGACACGCATATTTTCTTTTTATTCTCATTAGACTTAGAACTCGTCCAATAATCAGATACATATATGATCTTATTGATTGGAATATTCTTTTGCAACAAGTATTCATCAATTTTTTTATTCAATTCAATGTTGTTCTCACAGTTTTTCTTCGTGATTGAATACACCGACACAACAAATACAATTAAAAATACCGCCAATACCAGCGTAAATATCAACAAAAAATATAAATACAACATTCTATTTATCTCCTTACCAATATATAATATCCGCTATTTTATATGTTGCGGGTTTTGTGCTTGGAAAACTAAACAATGTCGCTTCAAACAGCCACGTATCGCCGTCTCCAAGATTGTTTATGTTTGCAAGTGCTGTTCCAAGATTATTCCCGGCACTATCATAGACTGAGAATTCGATACTAGCATAAGACAAGTTCTTCCCTGTATTGTTTTTCGCCACGCCGTTTATCTTAGCCGAATAGCCCAATGATTCCAAATAACTAACCGAGATGCTTGTATCTGAAACATTAATCGTCCTTTTTGAAGATCCACTATCAACTGAAAAAACAATTGCAAAAACAATAATAAGCACAGCCACAAAGGCTATGACCGAAACGATTATTATTTTATTGTTATTTTTGTTGTTATTATTTGTGTTCCCATTCGAAAAAGATATATCTTCCATAAAAAAACTCCTTACGGGTTATAAATCACCTAAATTTTACATTGGTATTTACAATCTGTCAACACTTTGGGTGAATTTTAACCCGTACATTGCCGAATCATAATAATAAACTCAATGTAAAGGCTGAAAAAAGGAGAAAGCTATGACAATAAGTGCCGCTGTTGCAATGAGAATACGAGAATTGTTAATAAAAAACAATATGACTCAATATCGTCTTGAACAAAAAGCATGCCTGTCCCATGACACTATAAAAAGTATAATGAAAGGAAAAGCTAAAGGTGTCAATTTGAAAACATTAGTTTATATAGCTGATGGTTTTGGAATTTCTGTTGCAGAATTTTTAAACAGCGATCTTTTTTCATATAATAACCTAGAATTGGATTAATAAATCCAAACAAAAAAGCCTTTTGAACGCTACTTTGTTCAAAAGGCTTTTCTTTTACTATTTCCCATTTAAAAACTTGTTATCACAGCTTGTGCGTGCGCTCCATACGGTCGTAGTGTTTTTTCATCTTGTGATAGAACCAATAGATGAGTTTCATGTCGAGATTGAACCGACAGCAAAGATTTTCGTTGCGGTTAGCGGAACAAAAGCCTCATGCGGCTCTCGGCGTTGCTTGCTTTCAAGCGATGCCGTTGCCTCTATGACGGCATCAATTCGGGTGTGGGTGTCCCACCCAATCTAATCACCAAGCCGCCAATCTTGCGAAATTGCGGCAGGAATTTTTGTCCGTGATTAAACTGATAGCAAAGATTTTCGGCGCGGTTAGCGGAACAAAAGCCTCATGCGGCTCTCGGCGTTGCTTGCTTTCAAGCGATGCCGTTGCCGCTATGACGGCTTTTGTTCTTGCTATTTAGCGCGTTTTAAATGCAATTCACGCATTCCTTCAACCTTATCGCAAATCTCTTTCAGATTGCAATGTGCGCAATCCACGAGTACGTTGTCGAGAATGTGGTTTAAGGCATCGAGAACTTCGGACGAACGGTCGGAAATTGCATAGATAGGTGCAAAATCGACGGGTGCGTCGGCTATGAAAATCACGGTGACGGCAGACACGACGGAGCGTGTGAGATAACTTGCAATAATCGTGTTGCCAAGTTTCTGAAAACTCAATCCGTCTTTTAGTGCCTGCTTGCTTACGCGCACTTGTTCGCGTTTTGTGAGGGCAGACGCTCGCATCATAAAGCCCTTGACGTTGTCCTTGTATTTGGCATATTCAAGCGATTTTATCAAATCGAAAATCTTTTGTTCTTCATCGGGACTTTGTTTCAGAGAAATCAACACGATTTTTGCATAATTGCAATCGGCTTTGATGTCTTTGAGTTCCTTTCCGACGAGAATGGTTTCGCTTTTCAGGGCTATGTCGTCGGTTACGAGTGCCATACCGAGCGAGTCGAGATTGCTTCCGCCGAGTTCGTACGCCGAATCGCGCATGAGCACGAGATCGCTTCTCTCCTGCGTCGGCAAAACGTCTTTTTCGTCAAAAGGAAACCTTTTGGACGGCGTTCCGTCCAAAAGGCCGAGAATATCCTTTATATCGTTGTCGAATATGCCTATCATATCGTTTTTTCAAACGCAATCACAATTTGTGCGTGCGCTCCATGTGATCGTAATGTTTCTTCATCTTGTGGTAGAACCAGTAGACGAATTTCATATCGAGATTGAACCAATAAATCGTGAACGTGAGAAGGAAGAACAACAATGCCGCTCCTGCCACGCATCCGATGACTATACCTGCGATAACTCCCGGTGTCATAATTCACTCCTTACGCTTTTGCCAAGCCTTTTTGTCTTGCGTATTCCGC
>ULXL01028161.1_pt1 | contig 9901 bp, 15 predicted proteins | sample 1961241 | NCBI WGS metagenome assembly ULXL01 (sample SAMEA4835837, study PRJEB28245) | human gut metagenome | biome: gut microbiome; material: fecal sample | place: Denmark | collected 2008
CGCATGGCTCCTGAAGGGCATGACCATGGACGACCGCCGCCGTATGCGTCATGAGCTGCTGGACGCAGGCCCCGCGTCTCTGGCCGCCTGCGCAGGCCAAATCGGCAGCGCGCTGGATAGCGGCGTCGTCTGCGCCCTCGGCCCCCGGCCCCAGCTCGAAGCCTGCGGCGATCTGGAGCTGCAGGAGCTTTGAGAAAAAAATAAAAAAGGACTTGCATTTTGTCCCCGACTGTGCTACTATAATGTGGCGCTGAGGAAGCGCGGTACGCGCCGGTAGCTCAGTTGGATAGAGTGACTGGCTACGAACCAGTAGGTCGGGGGTTCGAGTCCCTTCCGGCGTACCAGCAAAAGCGGCTGATTTCAAAAGAAATCAGCCGTTTTTCTAACTTTTCAGCAGACTTTCAAATGCGCGGAATTTGTTTTACCGCACATTTTACGCACGACCGCACAAAAATCACGGTGGACAGCTGCTTGTCCACCGTTTTTTCATGCCTTTTTGCGCCGGAGCATCACGTCGGCCAACGTCTCAGATGCTTTCGCCTTTGCTTCGTTGATCGCGTGGGAATAGATATCCAGCGTTGTGGACACATCGGAATGCCCCAGCCGGTTTGCGACTGTGACCACGTCTACGCCGTTTCCAATCAGCATGGAAGCGTTTGTATGCCGGAACCCGTGTGGGTGCAGGTGCGGGAGGTCGTGTCGCTTCGTGAATTTGCGCAGCCAGCCCGCAAAGCTGTCCGGGTGGATCGGTGCGCCGTCGCTTTTGACGAACAGAAAGTCGCTGTCCTGCCAGCGGGCGCCGTTTTTGAGCCGGAGTTCATTGTACCACGCGCGGTACTCCCGAAGGAGCTGCATCGTCTCCTTCGGGAGCGGGAGGAACGTTGTGTTCTCTGTTTTCGTGGTGCTCTCGTAAATGCCGAGCTTCGGCAGATAGAGAAGCGCCGTGTCGATGCAGACGATCCCGTTCTCAAAATCGATCTTGTCCCATTTCAGGCCGCAGATATCTTCGCGGCGTCTGCCGGTGATCAGGAACAGGTGCAGCATGGTTTTCCATTTGATCGGCTCCTGCTCGGCGGCGTCCAGAATTGCGGCGACGGTATCCGGCTCATAAAAATCCGGCCTGCTTTTGCCGACCTTCGGCGGCGTGGCCTTTGCGGCCGGGTTGTAGGGGATCAGAAGCTCGTCCTCGGCCTGCTGCATGACAGTATGAATAAACCGGTGATATTCCGCAACGGTCTTGGCGGAAAGCGGCGTCTTGTCCTGTTCGATGGTGAACAGGGCTTTTGTTTTTTCACCCAGCGCGGCGGAAATCTGGTCAGCTTTGCTTTCAAGAATCGGCTGCTTCCGGCAGGCCGTCGTGATTGTGGTAGCGGAGACACCGGCTTTTTCGGCCAGCGCTTCGCGGGTGATTTTCCGCTTTCTTAAATAAGCGCCGAGATCGACCTTTGCCGCTGCACGGTTCCGGCCCTGCCGGACACCTTCTTCCTGCAAATTCTGATAGAACAGATTCAGATGCTGCGGGCGGATATCGCACAGCCGCAGATGCCCGATTGCCTGATCGCAGCGGGAAAGCAGATATTCGTAGTGGTTCAGCGTTTTTCCTTTTGCCCCGGCAGTCCGCTTAAGGCCGATCACATAGCGTGCATATTCGGAAAATGTCTGCCGGTTGTCGGTTTGATAGCCCTGCTCGATCTCCCGCTCAAAGTCCGCTGCGGCCCGCTCCACGGCTTTCTGCATCTGCCGCTCGGTCATGCGGCCCTCCGGCCTCCACGTCTTGTAGTGCCGCACCTGACGCCCATTGATATCCCGCCCCTGCGCGACCGTGATCTGGAAGGAAACGCCGGTTTTACCGTCAATGCGTTTGATGTTAGCCATATCTGAGCTGTACCTCCTTTGCCGGTTTTCTTAAAGCGTTTTCTTTTTCTTCATTTCATTCAACCAGCAGATATATTCTTCCTTTGTCCTTGCGCCGTGCTTCAAATCAGATTCCCATTTTTTGCGTTCGGCCTTGAAGTATTCAAACATTTTCGTGTATGCTTCGATATCCGGATTACGGACGGCAAGCATTCGCTTGGAGGAATAAATATTTCTTGAAAGCTTTGCAGTTTCATTGTTTTTCAACCGCTCATACCATAACTTTTCGGAGCCGTACTGTTTACACGTTTTTTCAAAATCTTGCGGAGACGGGTTGCTACAGTAAATTTCATCTGAACGATTTTCTGGAACAAAAAAGCGCCCGCAGTTTTCACAGCGTTTCATTTCTATTTTTTGCTCAAATATTTTGCTGAGTTCTACCAGCAGCAATGCCTCTAAGCAATCGATAACGTAAACTGTTCGAATTTCGTCGGATAAGATAAGAAACTGACAAGGTACAACGGTCTCGCCCATTGTGCGATTTGTGAGTGCTCCTTCCAGAGAGTCCAGTTTTTTATCAGCCAGATCGTTTACGACCTTTTTGATAAGGGCCAATCCACTTCCCACGCTAAAAAGCGAAGACACGAGTTCGTGACCGATCGTTGAATTTCCGTATTCTTTAAAGCCGGTATCCCGGAAAATGATCTCATTCAACTGAGGAAAGTCTTTTGCGTACGTATTGAGATAAGCAACTGTATCGTTGGATCGTAACTTTGCTGCAAACGAGGCAATTGCTGCTAGGATAATGCCCTCGACAGACATACCAAATTCTTTGGCGAAAGCGTTTTGCAGCCATTCATCGGTATCAGATAATCCATCATCCCATTTCTTATCAAAGAAGGGGCAAGCCATAATGATACGTTTTACTTGCATAAGTTCGATGTTCGCCAGCGAGGCAAGAATGGATCCGTATGGGGCGTAAACCAGATCCTCATTTTGTATGACTACGTATGATTCATCATCGTTGATCAGTTTGAATCCGTATGCTCTCATTCTTATCACCTCAAATGTTGTCTGTTGCTAAAATAAAGAGCTTTAGACGCTATGATATCAAAGTTCAATGTATCCCCTTGCGAAAAAAGCGTAGCCGGTATATAATGTGAACATAAATGTTGCTTGTCTTAAACTTAATTATACACAAACAACATTTGAAAGTCAACGACAAAATCAATGGAGGAGACAGAATCTATGTGTAACAGGGATATCCGCAGTGCAGCAGGAAGCCGTGGCGTGCGGCTTTGGCAGATTGCTGAGGCTCTTGGCATTGCAGATTGCAGCTTCTCGCGCAAGCTGCGAAAGGAACTGTCCGATGATGAGAAACAGCGAATTTTCGGAATCATCGAAGAACTGGCGAAGGAGGCGGCAGGTGCTTGAGGAAAATGCGAACGATCAATGAAGCGGCGGCTTTCATGCGACAAGCAGACCCGCACACGGCTGTGACAAAAACGGCACTAAGACGTTTGGTCACGTCAGGACAGATCCCGTCTGTTCGGGTCGGGGCGAAGTATCTTGTCGATCTTGGGGTACTGGATGAGTTCTTCGGCGGACAGACGGCGAAAACGCAGACGATCCAAACCGGCGTGATTCGTCCGCTGTCTGTCGTTCCGGGAGGGTGCGCCGATGCTGTGTGAAAAAGAAAAAGCCCATGCCGGTGCTGGCACACCGACAAGGGCAGCGGGAGACGGTTTGCCGACCATGTATCCCACAAAGGATTTTACCACAAGCACAGGAAAAGTGCTACATATTTCTGATTTGCTCCATCCTGGCGCAGAAAACGGGGTCAAGCTGACGGAGCTTGCCGCCCTTACCAATCAGGACGAGCGAATTGTGCGGCGGCGGATTCAAGCAGAGCGCAAGGCGGGCAAGCTGATTTTGTCAGACTGCTTGCATGGCTATTTTCTGCCAGCATCTGAGCAGGAAGCGCGGCGGTTTATTCGCTCCATGAGCGGGCGGGCCTCCGAGATCGCTGCTATCAGCCGCGCGGCAGAAGCGGCACTTGCGGATATGGCCGGCCAAGAGCACATGGAGGGATGGGGGTGATGGCGGCGGAGAAAAAGTCCTTCGTTTTGTACCATGATATTAGAACGCCTCTGGAGCTGCTGACGGACGAACAGCGTGGAAAGTTGTTTATCGCCCTCCTGAACTATTCCGAGTACGGTGAGCTTCCAGACTTCGACGGGGCGCTGCTAATGGCCTTTGCCTTTATCCGAATGTCACTTGACCGTGATGCGGAGGCGTGGGCAGAAAAACGGGCAAAGCGGGCGGAGGCGGGGCGGAGCGGAGGTCTAGCAAAAGTAGCAAATGCTAGCAATGCTAGCAGCTCCAAGCAAAACGTAGCAAATTTAGCCGTACCCGTAAGCGTAAGCGTTCCCGTACCCGTAAACGTTAATACTCCCAACACAAGTGTTGGGAGAGGGACGGCGGACAAGCCGCCGCGCGCTGCGCGCTTCACCCCGCCCACGTTGGCAGAGGTTCAGGCCTATGTGTCTGAACGCCAGTCACCCGTTGATCCGCAGGGATTTCTTGATTTCTATGCGGCGAAGGGGTGGATGGTTGGCAAGACCCCCATGAAAGACTGGAAAGCGGCTTGCCGAAATGCTGAATCGTGGGAGCGCTGGGCGAAGCAGCCGGACAAGAACAGGATCCGCAGCTATGATGCGGACGAATCCTTTGTGTAAGGGGGACGAAGATATGGACGTATCAAGCGTGATGAACCGATTGACAAGGGAGCCGGTCAAAACAGATGGCCCTGGAGACTACCGGGAAAACGGCCTATTGCACTGTGCCGTTTGCGGTGAGCCAAAGCAGGCACGCAAGCAGCTTCCAGACTGCAAGGGCGGGTTCGTTGAACGCCTTGTGCCTATCTCCTGTGCCTGCGTCCGAGCAAAGGACGAGGCCGCAAGGCAGAAAGACCGGCGCGAGCAGTTTATGTCGTCGATGGAACAGATGTGGGCAGCGGATCAGCTGCAAATTCCGAATTGCCTGCGAAAGACCTTCAACGTTGACGACCGGCACGCGGCACAGTGGCCGAAAATGAAACGGGAGGATATCGGCGTTCTGCTGTTTGGCGCTGTCGGTGCAGGCAAGAGCTTTTATGCGTGCGCGATTGCAAATGCGGTTCTGGCACAGCTTGATTCTGCTGTCATCACGAGCTTTCCCCGGATTTTGAATCTGCTGCAATCCACGCAGGACAAGCAAGCACTGCTTGACCGGATGCAGCGATATTCCCTGCTGGTGCTGGATGATCTCGGCGCAGAGCGGGATACGGCATACGCTGCGGAACAGATCTTTAACGTCGTTGATGCCCGGGTACAGACCGGCTTGCCGCTCATCGTGACGACCAATCTGTCGGTCGCCGAAATGCAGCAGGCGGATTCCATGCAGCTAAAACGCATCTACGACCGCGTGCTGGAGCTTTGCCCCGTGCGGATCAAGCTCGAAGGCGAGAGCCGACGCGCACAGAATGCGCAGCAGCGGCTTGCGGTTGCAAACGATCTTCTGAAGCCGTCTGCGCGCACATAAAAAACCGCCCTTCCGGGCGGCGTGATCCTGATGAAATCATTGTAGCACAGGAGGACAGGTCAATGCAAGCACAAACGGCACGCGCCGCGCAAACGAACAGAATCGCGGAGGCTGTGCAGCGCGGGCAGCTGGATACTCTGACGCTTTGGGCAGCTATCCAAAACTACGCTGCGAAAAAGGCCCTCCGCTGGGTGGCTGCGCTGCATCACCGCTGCGGCGTGGAACTTGACGATCTGATGCAGGAAGCCTACCTTGCCATGCTGCGGGCTGTCAGACTGTGGAGGTCGGACGGCGGCACGGGCTTCATCGGCATCTATGAATTGACGCTGCGGACTGCATTTGCGGACGTGTGCGGCCTGAGAACAATGCGGAATAGGAACGATCCATTGCAGACCGCCGTTTCCCTCGATACGCCTGTGGGTGAGGACGGCGAGGAAACAAACGCGCTGGTAGATTTTGTGCAGGACACGCAGGCGGAAGACCGACTTTTGGAAATCGAGCGGGAGGAACTGGTCGAGGCCGTACAAGCAGCCTTGCAGCAGCTTCCGAACGAGCTGCGCGAGGCGTTAACCGACGTATTCTGGTACGACAAGCCGGTTGACGCGAGGCTTCGCAATACCGCCCTGAAAGCGCTCAGAACGCCTACGGTCTGCCAAACGCTGCGGACGTATGTCTGAGTGCTTTTAGTTTTTGGACACGACTACGCGCGCACGCGCGCGCGAGGAAACTCCGGGCAGACACCGTACAGAACCTTAAAAAACCTTAACTTTTTTGCATATATGCGTTCTGCATCGAACCGGCACACAGAAAAACCTCAGAAAACTTAAGATTTTTCTGTATACAGATTCAGGCCTGTTGTATAAAAAGCCTAACAAAACCAGCCTTTTCTTCCTATTTATGAACACTCCGCCGACTATGTTTTTCCGGATTTTTTTCGGCAAAAGAACAATACGGAGAAAAAACAAAATGAGTGGAGTTAAAACAAAGCTGGACGATGCAAACCGCGAGCTTGTAAAGGACAGCAGTGGCTATCATACCCCGCTTTTTGAAGTCAGCTATGAGACCGACAGCGTATTCCGCAACGGCTATGAAAACTGTCCAAATTTGAATTGATAGACGGCGGAAAAGACCGCAGAAAGGAAAATTATGAGCAGATACAACACATACGCACAGCGACTTGACACTACATTCAGAAGCGCCCGCGACGAATACGCTGCGGCCTATGACAATCTTGTGCAGGCACGGCGGGCAGACACCGACGCGAAGGCGTGGAGGCCCAATGACACCGCCGAAGACAAGCAGCTGCGAACCGCAACAGCGGCGCTCTGTCTGAGCAAAGCAGACGCGGAATTCAAAATTGCGGATCGTCGAATCTGGCCGGAGTTTGACGCGAAGTGCAAGGAACTGCGTAGAGAACTCGAAAAGGGCGTTCAGAAAAACAGCCTCGCGAACCCGGACGCGATCGACGCGAACGCATTGGAGCTTCTGAAATCGGGAGCGCTGACCGTGGAAGATTACTATTCGTTTGCGGAGCGGTACGAGAGCAACGCGACCATGCTGCGCGTGATTTCAAAGTATGCGCTGGACGCTTCTGAAAACGCGGATGATACCAAAGACGCGGTTGCGCTGCGTATTCTTTCCGACAACTGCAAAACGGGTATGGGGACAGTTTTGCGGGCTTGGAATGAGCTGGAAGGCGTGGCGTCCTATTGTTCCGGACGCGGCGGAAGCAGCCGCACCGCAATTGACCCAACGCATATTATCAGCATGGGAAAATGGTGGGAAGAGCTGGCCGGACAGGCTATCGAGAACTTTTAAGGGGCAGACATGGGAAATATGATCATCGGAGCGGGGCTGTTCCTCGCTGGTGCGTTTTTCGGTATCGTCTTTATGAGCTACGGGGAAATCTGGCAGGAACGGAGAGACAGGCGCAATGACAACCATTGAGTTCAAAGACTATAGTGCAGAATGCAAAGAGGAAATCGAGTCGCGGGTATTGAAAGCACTTACGATGTGCGGCATGGTCATTGAGAGAGCGGCAAAGGGGCTTGCGACGGTAGACACTGGCCTTTTGCGAAACAGCATCACATGGGCACTCGCTGGGAAGAAGCCAACAGCCGAAACCTATAAAGCGGATAAACAGAAAAACGGTGTTATCCAGACAGGCAAATACAGCGGCGCAGCGCCGAACGACGATGAATTATCCGTTTTTGTCGGTACAAACGTCGAGTATGCACCATATGTGGAGCTCGGAACTGCAAAGCAGAAAGCAAAGCCATTTCTAAAACCGGCGGCAATGAACAGCAAAAGTGCGTTGTCCCAGTGCTTCAAAGAACAAGGCTTCCAAAGATAAGTTTGTAGACTAAGAAAAAAGGAAGGAACCAACAGGCTACCAGCCGGGAGAAAGCCCCGGTGTCCGTCGGCAAAGCGTGCGGGGCTTCCTACCCTTTGCAGCTTTGCAAAATCCTGCGCGAGGTACTGCGCAGGTACGCCGCTAAAGCACCTGCGGCGTGCTGACCATCTGTTCTTAGCCCTAAATATAGACGAAAGGAGCGGGAAAGGCCTCCCGCTCCTTTTGCTGTTCACCAGCGAAATTCCGCTGATGAAGCCTTGAAGAAACACGAACGTTCGTTTGCTGTACGGCTGTTGCAACGCCGCACACGCCTCCAGAAGCCATATACCCGCGGTTTATGCGGGAGAATAAAAAACGCCGCTGTGGGGCTTGTACGGCCTCACAGCGGCATATGATTTTTAATCGTCTGGGCGATACACAAAGTCATCTGTCAGAAGGTTGACGATCTGGCAGGGCAGACTGACAATCAAAGATATCATTGTTGCCCTGATAGGGGCTGTATGCGGGTTCCTTCTGAATTGTTTGTTAAACGGGTAAGTTCCCGCGCTGCCACTGGATATTCAGCGCTTCTCGGATAGCCTGTTTCTGCACTTCAGGGGCATTGGATTTGACGTAATCCCCACATGGGTTATTTTTTCCGCAGCCTACAACAAAGTATCCACCGTGCGGAGTAACCTGCACAACAATATGTTCGCATCCGACGCAGGCCAGGCTTTTGCATTCCGGGAGATTCGCTGTTTCTATAAATGCAGACCGGCGCGTTTTCTCCTTCTCTTGTGAAAGCTGCAATCTCAGATCGCGGTTTTCTTCTCTCAGGCGTTCGAGTTCTTTTCTTGCAAACAGCATTGTAACCTCCTTAATACATACGCGGCCTGCTCGTCTGTCAACGACAAAACGGCAGCTTTTAACTCCTCGCGAACGTTTGTTTTTTCATAAATCAGCTGCTCGGCCTGATCGATTTTCAGAAATGCGCTGTCGAGTGCTGTTTCAATCGTCACGCGTTCGTCTCTTGTCGTTCTGGAAATGAACATGTTAATTTTCCTCCTTCGTCTGCACCACAGGGAGCATTTGCAGCGTGTCTGCGGTAAGAGAAACCAACTGCTCAACCGCGAACAGTGCCGCGCCCAGCGCGTCAAAGTTCTCTTCCATCCATTCCCGGGCGGCCTTGTCCAGATCGCCGCCGGTCTCCTTTGCGTATTCTTCCAGAATCCCTTCGCAGGTTCGACAGTGAATCATCGGTTCCAGAACGTGTTCAAGAAGCCCGTGCGCGGATACGGCGTTCAATTCAGCGCCGAACAGTTCCGCCTTGAGCGCAGCGGGGGCGATAATATATCTTTCGTCCATAAGAATCCTCCTAATAACAAGTTTCATAAAAGCGCAGCTCGCGGATGCGCCCGCTGAAAAAGTGGTTGATGTTGTAATCGCAGCGGCGGTATCTTGTCTGGAAATGCTGGTCGATCATGGGCGGGTAGCTCTCCGGCGGAATGTCGGCGTATGCGCTGCCACGGTCGGCCTGCTCGATCCACGGCATATCCTGGATGATGCGCACAATCTGGCTTGCGCAGATTGGCGGGTGCGGTCTGCCGGTGTATGCCTCGTACTGCTCGAAGTAGTACTGGAACACGTCAAGCGCTTCGTCCAGCGTGTACGGCCCTCCGGGGAATACCGACGCTGTGATATCCGCGAATTTGTCAAAATCAAACAGCAAATATCTGCCTCCTTTGTCGGGGTGGGTGGAGCGGAGCGCGGAAGCGGCTCCGTTCCCTTATACCCTTTTACCGTATCTGCTTCTGCTTATTGCTTCTGCTTCTCTAAGATACCCTATAGAGGGCCTATAGGGGGTCTATCACTTTTTCAACCAGCGTGTGTCTGCACCTTGCTTGCCTCTTGCCACAGCAGCTTCATAGTCCTGCCGGGATTCGTCGATATAAGGCCGCATTACACAGAACACTGTAAATGCAACAGGCGTCAGATCCGCAGCATCAATATCTTCGCCGTCGAAATATCGGAATGCAGCCTTGAGGCCGATTCCTGCATCTTCGTCAGATACAGATTCGATCACGGCTCGCTGGTGGTAGAACATCTTCCACCATGTTGCACGTTTTTCTTTCG
>ULXL01024717.1_pt1 | contig 9888 bp, 7 predicted proteins | sample 1961241 | NCBI WGS metagenome assembly ULXL01 (sample SAMEA4835837, study PRJEB28245) | human gut metagenome | biome: gut microbiome; material: fecal sample | place: Denmark | collected 2008
GTAAAATCGGGCACTCTGTTTGAAAAAGATCTGGTACGCCGTGTTATTATACAAGGCATCTTTGTGGCGGCCATGACCACCTGCGCTTACTGGATCGGCGCAAGCATGGGCGGGCATGTGACCGGTCAGACAATGGCGTTCTGTGTACTGGCCTTCTCGCAGATGCTTCGCGCTTTTAATCAGCGCTCCAATACGGAGCCTATCTGGGTGCGGGCAGAAGGGATCAATCCTTGGTTGATCGTTTCCTTCGTGGTATCTGCTCTTCTGATGGCGTGCATTCTGCTTGTTCCTGCGCTGCAAAATGCGTTCCGGTTGACCTTGTTGGATGGCACACAGTGGCTAATCGTCATTGGGCTGTCCCTTATGTCAATCCTACAAGTAGAAATTGTAAAGACCATTAAAAAGCATATTCATAAATAAGCAAAAGGGCCCGTCGCAAAATGGAAACATTTTGCGACGGGTTTTCTTCCGCCTAAAATAGTTAAAATAACGGGAAGTGCCGTAAAAAGAGCGAGTGTTGGCCTAAAATGAGTACAAACAACCAGACCCAGGCAGTCTGCCTGCGTCTATGTGGAAAACTTTTCTGTTTTTGAGTGGCTACGAGGTCATTTTCATGGACACACGGGTCTGGAGCCTGCCCTGTTCTCGCTTCATCCACAGCTTTTTCAAGTCAAAGGCCAGGGCCAACAGGAACAGCTCCGTGCGGATGTTGGCCTTGCCCCAGGTCAAAAAGCGGCGGAATCCAAAGTCGTTTTTGAGCAGACCAAACGTGCCCTCCACCTGGATGGAGCGGCAAAGACGCAGCTGGATTCCACGTTCAGTCATGATATTTCTGGTTGCCTGCTCCCGTTTCTCCCAAAAAGTTTTCTTGAGGATGATCTCCTTGGGCTTGTCTGGAGCCTTGGCCCGGCAGCATTGTGCCCGATGAGGGCACCCACTACAATTTTCACACCGGTACCATGCGGTGGACACAAGCTGTCCGTCCCGCACCTCTGTTGCCTCCCGTCTCAGATGCAGCTTCCTGCCCTGTGCACAGGTGAAGCTGTCTTCTTCGGGGGCATATTTCATGTTCTCAATACGGCCCACCTGCTTGCGAAACTTTTTTGTCTTCTTCTGGTCGTAGTTGGTGGGCTTTATGAAACACAGCTGGCCATTTTGCTCCAGATACAGATAGTTCTCCAGGCTTTCATAACCCGCATCCGCCACCACTTCCTCATAGCGGGCCTGGTGCCGCCGGGACAGCATGTTCAGCATGGGACGCAGCGTTTTCACATCCGTACGGTCTGAGAATACCTCCAACCCGGTGAGATATTCGCTGTTCACGGCAATTTGGACATTATATGCAGGCTTGAGCTGACCATTCCTCATGTGGTCCTCTTTCAGGCGCATAAAGGTGGCGTCCGGGTCGGTTTTAGAATAGCTGCCGCGCCCTTCCCCCATGGTGGAGAGCATTGCTTCATACCGCTCCCACCGCTCCAGAAGGCTCTGCTTCTCCTCCCAATCCCGCTGAGCCTGGCTTTTGCGCTTGCCCTTGCCGCTGACAAACTCGATCCCCTTGGCGGCCTCCTCCAGCAGGGAGCGCACTGCGGCGGATGTGGTCAATCTGGTCAAGAGTTTCAGCCTCTCCTTCACCTTGGTCAGCTGCTTTTCCACGCTTTTCCGCCAGACAAACGTATACCGCCCCGCACGGCTTTCCAGTTTCGTCCCGTCTATGAATACCGCTTTGTGGTTGGTTTCCCCCGCTTCCTCCAGTTTGCGGACAAACTGGTAGAACAGATCCTCCACCGCCTCTCTGCACCGCCCGGTCCGAAACCGCGCCAGCGTGCTGTGATCCGGCGCCTTGCGGTCCTCCAGCAGCCATCTGAAGTCAATACGATACTGACAGGCCTCCTCTAGTTTCCGGCTGGAGTAGATCCCACACAGATATCCGTGGATCAATACCTTGAACAACACCCGTGGCTCCGCCGCCGATTTTCTCCCCTTGGAAGAATACGCTTCGTACAGTTTCCCATACTCCAGTTCCTCAAGCTGGGCGCTTAGCAGACGGACAGGCGCGTTCTCAGGTATCATCATTTCTGAATTTAGCGCAAGTACCAGTTGACCATTCCGCTCATATACGGTACACTGGTCTTGCTTTTGGTTTTTTCTCACAAATTAACCTTAAAGCAAAAAGACAGACTGGGCAACCCTTTTCGGATTGTCCAGCCTGTCTTTTTTCCTGTCCTATTTTGCAACGGGCCCTTTTTGAAAGAGATAATTATCTGTATATATTACTGGAAGGCATACAGCATTGTTGCTGCCCTGGATGACTTCTACGCTTGCTATACGGTGGAGGAAGCAAGGAACGCCTTTGACTCTCTCTATTCCTGGATGCGCCGTTGCCGGTTGCAGCCAATGAAAGACGCTGCCACCACACTACGCAACCACAAGGAGAAGATACTGGCCTACTTCTACCACCGCATTACCAACGCTGTCTGTGAGGGTATTAACTCCATGATACAGGCAGCCAAACGGAAAGCCCGTGGCTTTAATACCTATGAGGGCTTTGCCTCGATGATTTACCTCGTTGCTGGTAAACTCCAACTTGCTGTCCCTAACCCTTTCTAAATACTCCTATCCACTAAAGCGGGAGTAGAGCCTTTATTTGTGCGCTTTGTGCGGGAAAATAGCATTTATACCGGTTCGGTCGACATGGGGATTGTCCTTTTTCCATACATCCCCGGAAAATGCGATGCGAATCCTTACGGTGTAGATGGCTCATGGGACATAACGATAGAGCATCTATTAATTTCTGCTGCTGAAAAGAGATTTGTCAAGTTCTTTTTATTTTTCCTCTTTTGTGATAACACCATTATGTGAAAGCAAATAGATTATGAAAAAGCCGCCTAAGCCGGCTGCGATACATACTATTAACTCCCTCCAAGCGGGGATTCCAGGGAAAATACTGGCGACGGATCCAAGGATGAAGCCAAGGATGACCAAATATGTAAATCGCGGGTAGCGCATCATTGCTTTTTCTAATAACTTGGCTGTTAAAATAATACCAACGATACCTCCTAACAACATGGGAATCAGAAAAGACAGTTGAAATGTTTGAATGGCCGTTATTGTTTCGTCATACAACCCTAACAACAGCAGAAAATAAGATACGCTGACACCGGGAAGAAGCAGTGCGATTGCGGCAATTGCTCCTGCGGCGAACAAACTCAAAAATCCTGATAATCCAGTTAATTGTCCAATATTTTCCGAACGGAACGGAAATACTGATATGCCGACAACAATCAGTACGCCAAGAGAAATATACGCAGGGACTCTCCATGAGAACGCATGAATTTTTGATTCGCGGATTATCATGGGAATTCCCCCAATCACTGCTCCTATAAAGAAATACATCGTCGGTTTCGGGTATGTAGTTATTAAATAAGAGATCGGATTTGAAAGCAACGCCATTCCGACCATTGCCCCAATACAAAACACAAGCAGGAAGCAAAAGTTCCTGCTTTTTTTCTGACGAAATGAGCTGACGGCGGAAATAAGAGAACTGTAGATGCCAAGAATCATGGCCATTGAACCGCCGCTGACACCCGGAACCAACATCGTTCCGCCGACAATACACCCTTTCACAGCGATGGAAAAGTAGTTTTTCCAATGCCGCGTTATTTCGCCGTGGTTCATTGGATATCCTCTTCAAAATGTTCCAAATTTTTAATCTGTCCAACGACACTGATCACATCACCTTCACGGAAGCAATATTCCGCCGCAAAATTCACATCTGTATGGCCGTCATGTTCAACGGCGATAATGTTTACTCCATAACGGCGGCGGATGTTCATATCCTGAATGGTCGTGCCAATCAGTTTTTGAGACACCTGGATACGGCGCACCTCAGCATTGCCGCTCAATACGATAGAATCCAGAAAACTATTATACAGCAGTCCTTTGCCAAGCCGTATCGCCATATCTCTCTCAGGGTATACGACCGATGCTCCCAGTTGTTTGAGCGCTTCGCCATGAATAAAGCTTGTTGCCTTTGCTATGACATGTCCGACGCCCATTTTCAATACTGTCATGGTTGCAAGAATGCTGACATCAATTTGTTCTCCAATACATATCGCAACAACTTCACAGTTCTGAATCCCGGCCTCTTCAAGAGTCATTTGTTCCAGATTATCAACAACCAAAGCCATTTCCGTAAAGCGCCTGGCCTCTCGTACCCGCATCTCGTCCTTATCGATAGCGATGACTTCTTTTCCCGCTGATGCAAGGCACTCCACCAGCGCCATACCAAAACGCCCCAACCCTATAATTCCGTAGGAATTTGCATTATTTTTCTTTTTCATTTTACACTTCTCCTTGTGTTATCCAATTGTGATAGATTCTTCCGCATAACGGATATTGGGCAAAGGACGATCTATCCAGAGCGTCAGCAAGGTAAACGCACCGACGCGTCCGGCAAACATCGTGAAAATTAACACCAGTTTGCTTGCCACACCGAGATCCGGCGTGATTCCAGTAGAAAGACCCACTGTACCAAACGCGGATACTTCTTCGAACATAAGCTGCACAAAACTGTATTCCGGCTCCAGCACACAGAGCAAAAACGTTCCGCCGCATACCAACAGCATGGAAAGCAGCGTAACGGTGCACGCCTTAGAGAACACTTCAAATGGGATACTGCGACGAAATGCGCCGATATGACGTTTGGTAAACAAGCTCCGTACATGCTGCACCAAAACAAAAAATGTACTTGTCTTGATACCACCGCCCGTAGAGCCAGGCGAGGCGCCAATAAACATCAGTACGATCAAGGTGAATAAGCCTGCATTGGTAAACTCGCCAATGGGATAGGTAGAAAATCCTGCCGTACGTGCAGATACGCTCTGAAAAAACGCACCCATCCATGTCACATTCTCGGTTGCCTTTAAAAGCAGCGTACCGCCCAAAAGCAGAGCAAGTGTTGTTGACAAGACCACTTTGGAATGAAGAGTCAATTTCCGGAAGGACCGTTTTTTCAATATGTCTAAAATTACAAGAAAACCCAGTCCGCCGAAAATGATCAGGCCACATGTAGTCAAGTTCAGCAGAACATTGCTTTGATATGGGATTAAATTTCTCAAGCCGCCCAGAATGTCAAAGCCGGAGTTGTTGAAGGCGGCGATGGAGTGGAAAATGCTGATCCAAAGCGCTTTCAGGACGGGGTAATCCTGCACAAATACGATGAAGCTCAAAATAACACCTGCCAGTTCAAAGCAGAAGGTCATGAGTAAAACCGCTTTAACAAGCCGGACAATGCCCTTGATCCCATCTATATTCAGGGCCTCTTTGACCAGGATCCGTCCTTTGATTCCGATATTTTTTCTCGCAGCCAAAATCAGTCCTACACCAATGGATGTAACGCCCAATCCGCCGATCTGGATCAGGGCAGCAACGACTACCTGACCAAAGAAGGTGAAGTGATCCGCAACGTCAATGGAAATCAAACCTGTCACGCAAACTGCACTGGTCGAGGTAAAAAGGGCGTCGATGAAATGTACCTTCGCATCATTTCGCACCGATACTGGCAGCATAAGTAAAAGTGCCCCAATCAATATCACCAGGGCAAACCCTATGGCAATTAATCGCCCTGGAGGTTGTTTTTTTATCTTCGCAAGCATATTTTTCTCCTCATCTGTTTTTCATAACAACGCTTTCCACAATATCTGCAATATGTTCACAGGTATCTGCACATTTTTCCAGATAGAGATAAATTTCCCGCCATACGAGAATATGCAACGGATCGATGTTTGTTCCGTGCAGACGGTACATACAGGAGATGAACAGTTCGTCCGATTCTTCCTCCAGACTGTTAATTCGAACAATACATTCGTGGAGTTTCTTGGAATGTTTGAAATGTGGAAATTCTTCCATCAATAAGCAGATTTCCTCACAGCAGCGGATAAGTACATCTACCATCTGGAAAGCGTCTTCACGTATGTCAGAAATATGATTGTAATAGATTCGAATCAGAACATCTTCAATTTTGTCGGTAAGATCATCCATGTTCTGGCTAATCTGCGCCAAGTCCTCCCGATCAATAGGCGTAATAAACGCTTTCACCAAGGTGTTTATCAATTCATGTTTTTTGCTGTCGCCAGCATGCTCAATCTTATGCATTTCGTCCAGCTTTTCTTTTAAAGCTGTCGCATCAAAGTGCTCCAGGGTGTCTCTTAAAAAATACGCGGCTCGTCGTGAGCAATCTGCACAGTCCATAAAATTCTGAAAATAAAAAGAATCTTGTTTTTTCGACATTGTTTCCACCTCATACTGGTTATTATATTAACGCAAATGCATTTATGCTTAAAAAACGGCAATAAAGATTTTCGCTACCACGAAACTGATCAATCCACACCCCGGAAAAGTGAAAATCCACGTAAGCACCATATCCTTCACAACACCAAGATTGATGGCGGAAAGCCTTTTTACAGCACCAACGCCCATGATCGCGCTGGTTTTTGTATGGGTGGTTGAAACCGGAATGCCAAACAGACTGGAGAGCAACAGGCAGAACGCTGCGGCAAGATCGGCAGAGAATCCCTGATATTTTTCCAGTTTTACCATGTCCATACCCACAGATTTGATGATTTTCTCTCCGCCTACGCTTGTCCCAAGAGCCATGATGATACTGCACAGCAGCATTAGCCAGACCGGGATGGTCATTCCAGTAACACTACTCTGGCCATTTGAAAAAGCGATCCCTAAAAACAAAACGCCGATAAACTTTTGACCATCCTGTGCACCGTGCATAAAACTCATAGCTGCAGCACCGAAAATTTGCGCTGCTCCAAAAAAACGATTGGTCGTTCGGCGATCCTTAGAACTGCATATCAGCGTAACCAGTTTGCACATGATCCAGCCGATAGCAAAACCCAGCACAAGGCTCAGTACCAAACCGTAGAGCACCTTGGACCACTCATCCATATTGATCCCGTCAGTTCCGTTTTGAATGGCCAGAGCCGCTCCGGTCAAGCCGGCAATCAGACTGTGACTCTCGCTGGTGGGAATTCCTAAACGAGAAGCACCTACGCTATACACCACAATGGAAAGCAGGGCGGCACACAAGGCAACGAGAGCGCTGTGCGTATCACCGCCAAAGTCAACCATGTTGCTTATGGTGGAGGCTACCGAGCTGTTGATCTGAGTCATAATTAAGACGCCAAGAAAATTAAATACCGCACTCATCAAAATGGCGCTGCGCACACGCATACATCGAGTCGTGATGCATGTTGCGATAGCGTTGGGCGCATCGGTCCAACCGTTTACAAAAATCACGCCCAATGTAAATAATACTGTGATGCATAAGATCGGACTTGATGAGACCCCTTCAAGAAATGTACTAAAAGAAAAATCCACAATTTCCCTCCTCAAATCATTGGCAAAAAAAGAAGGCAGACCCTTCTGTGAGAAGTTCTGCCTTCTGTGCTTAATCAAATATCAGCAACTAATTTTAATATCAGCAACTAATTTTTGATTAAAAACATTTTGGAATAAATAGAGATGCAAAAAGCTCTCTATGACAGACTCCACCACTCATTCCAGTTAATCATATTATCACAATATCTATATAATGTCAAGTGTGAGTGATCGCAGTCACTTCATTCTTTTTATCCGCTTCAAGATTTGCTCCATAGCGGCAATATTCTTGCGGCCTTTTCGTTGATATTTTACAGCTATTGAGTGTGCTGTACTACTTACCGGAATGTTGGTTGCGTTTTTGGTATCGATAATATCTATTCGTTTCCTTATGTCGTTCATCAAAAAACATAATTTCAGAATTTTTGGCTGGTATCGAATCGCTCTTGCCGCAGCTGCTGCGATATACTTTGGTTTTATTGAATGATGGGATGTAAATAATTATCAAGACAAATCAAATGTTATGGGGAAATCCCGTTAAGGTTTGTAGTGAACAGGAACGGTGGGTTACCGTTCCTGTTCACTCTTTTTCTTTTGAAAAGTCTGCTGCTCCTTATGCGCCTGTCGCATCATTCTCCGTACTGCCTGCCGCTCAATATCCTCATGCAGCATACGGGAAACCGACTTTTTGCTGTCAAACATCAGCAGTGGGTTGTACTTCTCGCCGTAAACCTCTTGTGCCCGGTTCTCCGCTTCTTGTTCTTTGCCGGGGCGGATGGCCTGCCTTGCTTCATACAGCTGCACCAGGTTGAAACCCTGTGCCTGCTCCCGAAGCCCGGCATACTCATTCAGGGCAGCGTCCAACTCGGTGGAATATTTCTGCTCCTGTTCTTCCAGCCGTTTCAGGCTCTGCTCCATGGCAGCGATGTCTTTAGGAAATTTATCGGCGGCATCTTCCTCGGTATATGCCAGCGACACCAGAAGCAGATTTTTCTCAGAACGCAATTCTTCCAAATCCTCTGTCAGTGCCGCAATTTTTGCGGCCAGCTCCCGGTGTCGGAATACATGGACAGCAGAGAGCGCCTTTTTCTCGGTAAGCAGGCTGCGGCGCTCCTTCGTCTTATCTCGGATGTCCTTTGCCAGCTGATTGTACTGTGTGAGGGCAGGGCGCAGCGTATTCAGCGAAGTGTTCAGGCGTTCCTTGCCCTTGCGGAGATACCCCAGCTGATAGCAGAACAGAAGCAAATTTTTTCGCAGATTTTCCATGGTCTCGGCAAGCGCCGGGAGAGTGTTCTTGACTGCCTGCGCCAGCTTTTTGACCTGTCCTCTCAGTTCCCGGAGCAGGGCATTGTCGGCCTTGATCTGCCGGTTCAGTTCGCACCGGTCAGAGATAATGCCCTTTTTCTCCATGGCTCTTGCAACCACACCTTCATGAACCGTAGGCCGCTCCAGCAGACCACGCTCGGCATGGCTACGATGGTCGATGCGTTCTTCGTGGCCGGAACGCTCCAGATAGCGGTTTGCCACATCCGCCCATGCAGCCCGCCACAGAACAAGTTGCTCATCGCTGTTCCAGCGTTCTGTGATGGGATTCTGTCTGCCATATTTGGTGCTTTTGGGATACTTGGATACCCGTTCATAGCCCTGCGCCTGCGCTGCGGAAGGGGTCATATACACCTTCTTTTTGCTTACCTTATACTGGTACTGTTTCTCCCATCCATCGGCCTGTGCCTGTTTGAACTCGGCGGCGGTAAAGCCCCGTTCTTCGCCGTCTTTGACACAGAGATATTCTTTCTCAGTCTTGTACTGCCATTTCCCCTTTTCATCCAGTGGGCGCACCGTCAGCAGGATATGGGCATGGGGATTGTGTCCGGGAGGATACGGGTCATGGATAGCAGCATCGGCACACATTCCGTCTGCCACAAACTGCTCCGTGATGAAATCTTGCAGGAGCTGAATTTGTTCCTCCCGGCTCAGTTCTATGGGCAGCGCCGCCACAAATTCACGTGCGAGGCGGCTGTCCTTTGCAGTTTCGGTTTCCTCCACGGCATTCCACAGGGTTTCCCGATCCTGCCATTCTGCGGGGGCGGTGGCTGGCAGAAAAACCTGCCGCCACCCAAGACCCTGTTTACGGGTATAGTCATGCTGCACCCCGTCATACTCGTTGAGCATCCGGGAACAGCTCAGATAGGCCGCAGCAGCCACGGCAGAGCGCCCGGCTCCACGGCTGACCATCTTGGCCTCCAAATGATAAATCGCCATTGTCTACCATCCTTTCCGAAGGGCTACTGTGAAACGCAGCAGCCCTTCTTCCGTACTTGATTACAACAGGTACGTCGTGAAATGCGACGCACCACCAGCATGGGTGGAACAAATCGTTCCACCCATGTATCTGTGTCAAGCTGCCGGTGGCAGGATGACGCAGGCAGGCGGCGGGATGGGGTGGCAATATACCACGCCATGAACAGGGGCTTCCAAAACGGAAACCCCTGCGCCGAC
>ULXL01049160.1_pt1 | contig 9857 bp, 9 predicted proteins | sample 1961241 | NCBI WGS metagenome assembly ULXL01 (sample SAMEA4835837, study PRJEB28245) | human gut metagenome | biome: gut microbiome; material: fecal sample | place: Denmark | collected 2008
ACGCGCGATGTACGACACGCTGGGCGTCGTCGTGACGTGCAGCAGGTAGGCGTCCGCTCCGGAGGAGGTCAGCCCCGCCGACAGCGCGCACTCGAACATATAGCTCGAGCGCCTGGTGTCCTTGCCTATGACTATCTTTGCCTTGTGTTCCCTGCCGTAGTACCAGCCGATGAAACGGCCTATCTTGAAGGCGTGCTCGGCGGTCAAGTCCACGTTGGCCTCGCCGCGGAAGCCGTCAGTTCCGAAATATTTTGACATCTTTCCCTCCATACAAAGGGCCGCGGGAGCTAGTTTACCCGCGGCCCGGTTTTGACTGATATTTACGACAACTTGCTCGCGGCGGCCTCGTCCAGGTAGATCTCGACGTCCTCGTGCAGCTGAAGCAGAGAGGCGGGGACGGAAATGCTCGGCCGGCCCTCGACCGTCTGCTTGATGATCTCCGCCTTGCCCTCGCCGAAGGCCATGAGGATGATGCTCTTCGACTGCATGACAGTGTGTATGCCCATCGTCACGGCGTGCGTCGGGACCTCGTCTATCGAGGCGAAGAAGCGCTTGTTGGCCTCCCTGGTGGAGTCCGTCAGCTTGACGATGTGGGTCATGGAGGTGAAGGGAGTCAGCGGTTCGTTGAAGCCAATGTGGCCGTTGTTGCCGATACCCAGCAGCTGCAGGTCTATGCCGCCCGCGGCCTTTATCTGGGCGTCGTACTGCTCGGCCTCCTCGTCACTCTTGACCGCGCCGGAGGGAACGTGGGTCGCCTCCATGCGGACATCGACCTTCTCGAAGAGGTTCTTGTTCATGAAATAGCGGTAGCTCTGGTCATGCGTTCCGTCCAGCCCAATGTATTCGTCCAGGTTGAAGGTGGTGCACTTTGCAAAGGACAGTTCGCCCGCGGCGCAGAGCCTTGCCAGTTCGGCGTAAAGGCCCAGCGGCGTGGAACCCGTGGCGAGGCCCAGAACGGCCTCCGGTTTTTCGTTCAGGAGCTTTACATATCTCTGCGCGGCTTTCTTGACTACTTCCTCCTGAGTTCCTACTATGACTTTCAATGCAGCTTCCTCCTGTCTTATATGATCGCCTTTATTCTCTGAACGGCCTCCGCGGTATTTTCTGCGTCGCCGAAGGCTGTAAGACGTATGAATCCTGCGCCCGAGGGTCCGAAGCCCTCGCCCGGGGTAGTGACGACGTTCGCCTCGCTCAACAGTCTGTCGAAAAACTCCCAGGAGCCCAGCCCGACCGGCGCGCGGAACCAGATGTACGGCGAATCCGTCCCGCCGTAGACCTCCAGCCCCGCCTCTGCGAGCCCGGCCCTTATGACCTTCGCGTTGTTCATGTAGTAGCCTATCATCCCGGCTATCTGCGCCTTGCCGGCGTCACTGTAGGTGGCCTCTGCGGCACGCTGGATGACGTAAGCCGTGCCGTTGAACTTGGTGGACTGCCTTCTCATCCACAGGTCGTAGATGCTCTGACCGTCCCGTTTGAGCGAGCGCGGTATCACCGTCCAGCCGCAGCGCGTACCCGTAAAGCCCGCAGTTTTGGAAAAGCTGCAAAACTCGATGGCGCAGGTCTCCGCGCCCGGTATCTCGTATATCGTCCTGGGCAGCTCCGGGTCCGACATATAGGCCCGGTAGGCGGCGTCGTAAAGGATTATGCTGCCGTGCTCGTTGGCGTAGTCCACCCAGGGCTTCAGCTGCGCCTTGGTCGCGGCCATGCCCGTCGGGTTATTCGGGAAGCACAGATATATCATGTCCGGCACGGTCGCGGGCAGCTCCGGGATGAAGCCGTTTTCCGGAGTGCAGGGCATGTAGACTATTTTCTCCCAGCGCTCGCCCAGCCAGTTCCCCGCCCTTCCGCTCATGGCGTTGGCGTCTATGTACACGGGGTACACCGGGTCGCAGACGGCGACGACGTTGTCCTCGGAAAAGATGTCGCCTATGTTGCCGCAGTCTGACTTCGCGCCGTCGGAGACGAAGATCTCGTCAGCGCTTATCTTCACGCCGCGCGGGGCGTAGTCGTTTTTGACGATGGCCTCGCGCAGGAAGTCGTAGCCCTCGTAGGGGCCGTAGCCCATGAAGGTGGCCTTGTCTGCCATCTCGTCCGCGGCCTTCTTCATGGCCTCGACGCAGGCGGCGGGCAGGGGCAGGGTCACGTCTCCGATGCCGAGCTTGATGAGACGCTTGCCGGGGTTCTGCTCAGAGTATGCTGCGGTGCGGCGTGCTATCTCCGCGAAGAGGTAGCTGCCGGGCAGCTTCAAATAATTATCGTTCAGTTTTATCACTTGAGGCACCTCACAGCAGGAGTTCGCCGTCGAACACCGTGACGGCGGGACCGGTCATGTAGATGAGGTCCACATCCCTGTCCCAATCTATGCTCAGTTCGCCGCCGCGAAGCTGCATCTTGACGGAGGGCTCGCACCTGCCGTTCACAACGGCAGCGGCCAGTGCCGCTGTGGAACCTGTGCCGCAGGCCAGAGTCTCACCGCTGCCGCGCTCCCAGACGCGCATCTTCAGCGTGTGTCGGTCCACGACCTGGACGAACTCTGTATTTATCCTTTCCGGGAACAGGGGGTGATTCTCGAACAGCGGACCTATCGTTGGCAGGTCCAGCCAATCCACGTTATCGACGAACACGACGGCGTGCGGGTTGCCGACGGACACCGCCGTCACGCTCCACTGCATCCCGCCGACCTCGAGCGGCTGGTTTATGAACACCTCGGACTCCGTCAGCACGGGGACGTTCTTCGCTTTGAACTCCGGGCTGCCCATGCACACCCTCACGCTCTCCACAATGCCGTTTTCGGTATTCATCCACAGGGTCTTGACGCCCGCGCCGGTCTCCACGTCTATGACGCTCTTTTTCGTCATGCCGCGCTCGTACACATACTTCGCCACGCAGCGGATGCCGTTGCCGCACATCTGGCCGACGGAACCGTCCGCGTTATACATATCCATCTTAAAGTCGGCCTTCTCCGAGGGGCAGATGCAGATAAGTCCGTCGCCGCCCACGCCGAAATGTCTGTCCGAGACGAGCCTCGCAAGAGCAGGGCGGTCCTCCACTGTCTCCTCAAAGCAGTTTACATACACATAGTCGTTGCCACAGCCGTGCATCTTCGTAAACTTCATATACCGTCACTCCCAATCTATGGACTTATGCAACTATTATATACGACTTTCTCCGGCCTTGCAACGTTTCTTTTGCATCTCCAGTCGCCCCGCAGCGCCAAAAAACGCGCCCATTCGGGCGCGCTTTTTGGCATTAACATTGAGTTTATTTCTTTGTGAAGGGTTTCGACAGGCTCTTTATGGCTATCGTGCCGTAACGCTTCGCTATGTGCGGGGCGAGGCTCGGGACCAGCTTGTCGTAGTCCAGGCCCTCGACGTCGCGCACGCGCTCGAGCTTTATCGCGTCGAACTTGCACTTCGTCGTGCAGATGCCGCAGCCAATGCACATATATTCGTCCAGCACCACCGCGCCGCAGCCCAGGCAGCGCTCCGTCTCCTTCTTCAGCTGCTCCTCCGTGAAGGTGCCGCGCAGGTCGCGGAAGGTCTTTACCGCATCCTCGGGCGAGCCGTCCTCCGCCTTCTGCCTCGGCGCGGGACGCAGGCTCTTGAGCGGCACGACCACGCTGTCCTTGTCCATGGACAGGTACTCCTTGACCGCCCTGCCCAGTACCAGGCTCTGGCCCTCGTGTACGAAGCGGTGGATGGAAATGGAACCCTCTTTGCCCGCCGCGATGGCGTCTATCGCAAACCTCGGGCCGGTCACGACATCGCCGCCGGCGAAGATATCGGGCTCACCGGTCTGAAGCGTCACCGGGTCTACGATCACGGTGCCGTTCTTGCCGAACTTCACGCCGGTACCGTCCAGCATGGCGCCGAGGTCCACCTTCTGGCCCGTGGCCGCTATCACGCAGTCCACCGCCAGCTCCTCGAACACGCCCTTGCGCTCGACCGGCTGACGCCTGCCGGAGGCGTCCTCCACCGCGGAGAGCTCCAGGCACTGCAGCTTCACGCCGCTCACGGCCTCGTCGCCCAGTATCTCGGCCGGGGTCATCAGATACTTGAACTGTACGCCCTCGGCCTGCGCCTCCGCGACCTCCTCGGCCGCTGCGGGCATCTCGTCCGCCGTGCGCCTGTAGACTATATACACGTTCTCCGCTCCCAGCCTTATCGCCGTGCGCGCCACGTCCATAGCAGTGTTGCCGCCGCCGATGACCGCGACGTTCTTGCCGACCTTGACTTCCTCGCCGGCATTGACCGCCTTCAGGAATTCTATGCCGCCCCAGACGCCGGCCTTGTCCTCGCCCGCGACGCCGAGCTTCGCGCTCTTCCACGCGCCCGCGGCCAGGTAAAATGCCTCGTAGCCCTGCTCGCGCAGCTCCTTTATCGTGACGTCTTTGCCGACGTCCACGCCGCAGCGGAACTCCACGCCCAGCTCGCGCAGGACGTCTATCTCAGCCTCGACAACGTCCTTCTCCAGCCTGAACGACGGCAGGATGCGGGTCAGCATACCGCCGACCTTGTCGCCCTTTTCGAACACCGTTACGGGATAGCCCTTTACCGCGAGGTAGTACGCGCAGCTAAGGCCGCTCGGGCCGCCGCCGATGACCGCGATCTTGTTCGTGAAGGGTTTGCCGGTCTGGTTGAGCATCTTCGGCACGAAACGGGTCTCGGCCGCGAGCTCCTTGTCCGCGATGAACTTCTTGATATCGTCGATGGCGATGGGGTCGTCTATGCTGCCGCGGGTGCAGGCGTCCTCGCAGGCCCTGTTGCAGATGCGGCCGCAGACTGCCGGGAAGGGGTTCTCGTTCTTTATGAGCTCAAGCGCCTCGAGGTACCTGCCCTGGGCCGCGAGCTTGATGTAACCCTGGACCGGGATGTGCGCCGGGCACTCCATCTTGCAGGGCGCCGTACCCTCGTCCGCGACCTTGGTGCGGTTGGTGCGGTAATCGACGTTGTACTTGTCCTTGCCCCAGATGGCGTCCATCGGGGTGAGGCGCTCCTCGGGCTTCTCCTCCGCCTTGCCGCAGAGTTTGGCGCCCAGCTTCAGCGCGCCCATCTGGCAGTTATCGACGCAGAGGCCGCAGGCCACGCACTTGTCGCGGTCGACCTTGGCGACGTAGTTCGTCCTCAGCATATCCGGGGCGTTGAAGTACTCGCCCAGACGCAGCGCCAGGCAGGAGCAGCCGCAGCAGTTGCAGATAGCGGTAGGCCCGTCGTAGCCCTCGGCGGCGTTTATCTCGTGTACGAGGCCGTTGTCCTCGGCACGCTTTAGTATTTCCAGCGCCTCCTCTTTGCTGACCAGCCTGTGGCTGCCCTGCTGGGAGAAAAACTTGGCGTTGTCGTCTATGTACATGCACATGTCGTCCTCGAGGTGGCCGCAGCCCTCACCCATGAGGCGGCGGGTCCTTCGACATGAACAGGGACCGACGGAGATCGCCCAGGCGCGCTCGATGATGTGCTCGACCTCGTCATAGGTCGCGGCATGGCTGTCGTTCCTTATCGCGCTGCCGACGGGCATAGCGCGCATGGGACCCATGCCTGTCGGGAAGTTCGGCACCAGTATCGGCGTGCGGTAGCGCGTATAGCGCTCAAAGCACTCCGCAATGACCGGGTATTTCTCTACCTGCTCCTTGACGGAAAGCATACCCTCCATGATGCCCGGGACCCAGATGGGGTAGTAATAGGTCTCAACATCGTGGTCCTCGCCCTCGTACACGCAGCGGACTATGCCGCACTTGACAAGCTCGTCCACCATGGCCTGGGCGTGCTCAATGCTCGTGCCGGCCTTTTTGGCTATGACCTCGATGCGCCTGCCCTTGCGCACTTTTATGTGCATGCCGACGTCCGCCATCTCGTCCGTCACGACAGGGTCGAGTATCATGTACTCGGGGTCGGACGGAGTGACGCCGGTATAGGTGCCGGACTCAAGGCTTATCTTAGACGCAAGGAGAAGTATCTTTTTTCTGAAGGCCATTTGTACCCCTCTTTTCATATTAAAAATTCGGTTTTCCAACACTACAAGTCCTTTTATCATTATAACTTTCTCATGCCCCCATTGCAAGTCGCGCCTTTACAAATTTGCAAGTCAAAAAACTGTCAATTATCACAATTGGTCTTGGATTGACCAGCTAATATCCGTCTGGCATGGCCACAAGTGTTCAAAAAACCGTTATGCCGTTATCCAGCTTGACCGTTTTGCTTTTCAGGGTTATAATTTCCGGCAGAGGATTTTTTGGTTTTGGAGGTCTGGTCAATGCACGAGATAGGCGTAGTCAGGCAGGTGCTCAAAACAGTCGAGGCCTTCGCTAAGGAAAACAACCTTGAGAGGATCGACACTATCGTTCTCGAGATAGGAGACCTTTCTCTGGTCATTCCCAAGTACGTCGAGGACATATATAAGGTGATAATCAAAGGTACGCCCTTCGAATACACAAAGCTGAAAATCGAAGTCGAAGAAGGCCAGGGTATTTGCCGCGACTGCAAAAGAGCCTTCCCCATCGTCAAAAACGAAGGCTATTGTCCCCGCTGCGGCAAGCGCAACGCCGACGTCATCAGCGGCCGCGACTTTATTGTTAAAGAGGTCATTGTTCCCTGAACGGCGGACATTTTGTGCAAAATGCTGTGCCAATGTCCGCACGGCGTGTGCATAATTGAGGGTTTTGGCCGCTTGACTTTAGTCATTTCAAGCGTTATATTAGGTGCAGCAAAGCAAATCCGCCTGAAAGGAGCGCGCAGTATTATGATGAACGTCATGAACACCAATCTGAATACCGCCGCTTCCCGTCAGGCTCGCTTCTCCTTTGCGGGCTTTTTTGGCTATGCCTATTTTTACTTTTTCGGCATGGACAACAGAGAGCCTGACAGGACGATAGCGGTTTGCTGAGTTAGAAAAAAGCGGCTTCGGCAGCCCCGTCTGAACAGGCGGGGCTGCTTTTTTGCTGCCCGACAAAATGGAAAAGGAGAAACTGAAATGAAAAAGACTCTTGCCCTTCTGCTTGCGGCCATGATGCTGCTCGCCCTTGCCGCCTGCGGCACTACCAACGACACTACCACCGAACCGCCCGCCGCGACGGACCCCGTCGAGACCGAGTCCGCCGCCACCGAGCCCGCGGATGACGATGCCGCAGGCGAGACCTATGTCGTCGGCATCTGCCAGCAGATGACCCACGTCGCGCTCGACGCCGCGACCCAGGGCTTCAAGGACGCGCTGGCCGAGATACTCGGCGCCGACGCCGTCACCTACAGCGAGGGCAACGCCGGCGGCGAACAGCCCAACTGCGTCACCATCGTTGACGGCCTCGTCTCCGAGGGAGTGGACCTCATCCTCGCCAACGCCACCTGGCCGCTCCAGGCCGCAGCCGCCGCCACCGGCGATATCCCCATCCTCGGCACCTCCATCACCGACTACGCCACCGCGCTGAACCTGGACGGCTGGACCGGCACCGTGGGCAACAACATCTCCGGCACCAGCGACCTCGCCCCGCTCGACCAGCAGGCGGAAATGATTCAGGAGCTGTTCCCCGACGCGGCTAACATCGGCCTGCTCTACTGCTCCGGCGAGGCGAACAGCGTCTACCAGATTGAGACCATCCGCGGCTACCTTGAGGACATGGGCTACACCTGCGAAGCCTACGCCTTCACCGACGTGAACGACCTCTCCAGCGTCACCCAGACCGCCTGCGACAACTCCGACGTCATCTACATCCCGACCGACAACACTGCCGCCGGCAACGCTGAGACGATAGCCAACGTCGTCCTGGCCGCGGGCGTACCCGTGGTCGCCGGCGAGAGCGGCATCTGCTCCGGCTGCGGCGTCGCGACCCTCTCCATCGACTACTACGACCTCGGCTGGACCACCGGCGAGATGGCTGCCAAGATCCTCACCGGCGAGGCCGACGTGAGCACCATGGCCGTCGAGTACGCGCCGAACGTCACCAAGATGTACAACGCCGCCAACTGCGAGGCGCTGGGCCTGACGATGCCCGAGGACTACGTCGCCATCGAGGGCTGAGACGTAAAACAAATGCGGGGCGGGCCTTTCCGCCCGTCCCGCCCGACCACCGCGCATGGAGGATAGTGTAATGGATTTCTTGCAATCGCTGCTGAACGGCCTGCCCGGCTCCGTGGGCCAGGGCCTCATGTGGGGCGTCATGGCCATCGGCGTGTACATCACATACAGGGTGCTCGATATTGCCGACCTGACAGTTGACGGCTCGCTTGCTACGGGCGGGGCCGTCTGCGTGTTGCTCACGGTGAATGGCGTGAACGTCTGGCTGGCCGTGCTCGCCGCCATGCTCGTTGGCATGGCCGCGGGGCTCGTGACGGGGCTTTTCCACACGAAATGCGGCATACCCGCGATACTCGCCGGCATACTGACCCAGCTAGCGCTCTACTCGATAAACCTGCGTATCATGGGCTGGGGCTCCACGGCCGGCACGCAGTCCACGCTGGCCGTCAGCGTGGATAAGTTCGACCTGCTGGTGTCCTCGCGCTTTGTGCGCGAACTCTCGCTGAGAAACCCCATCTTGCTGCTGGTTGTCATCTCAGCTGCGGTCGTGGGTCTGCTCTACTGGTTCTTCGGCACCGAGATAGGCTGCGGCATCCGCGCGACCGGCGCGAACCGGAACATGGCGAGGGCCCAGGGCATCAACACGGAGCGCAACGCCGTCATCGGCCTCATGCTCTCGAACGGCATCGTGGCCCTTGCGGGCGCGTTCATCGCGCAGTACCAGGGCAGCTCCACTATTGATATGGGCCGCGGCGCTATCGTCATCGGCCTTGCCGCGGTCATCATCGGTGAGGTAATACTCGGGAACCGCGCGCACAACTTTGCCGTCAAGCTCGGAAGCTGCATAATCGGCGCGATAATCTATTACGTTGTCATCCAGGTGGTCCTCCGGCTCGGTCTCAACACGAACGACCTCAAGCTGCTGACGGCACTCATAGTCGCCCTGTTCCTCGCAATACCCTACTGGAAGGATAAGCTGTTGACCGGTCACCGCAAAAGCGCGGCTGTTGGAAAGGGGAATTAAGATGCTAGAACTCAAACATATCAGCAAGACCTTCTACCCCGGTACGGTGAACGCCAAGACCGCGCTCTTCGACCTCAACCTCACGCTCGAGGACGGCGACTTTGTCACGGTCATCGGCGGAAACGGCGCGGGCAAGAGCACGATGCTCAACGCCATCGCCGGCGCCTTCCCCGTGGACTCCGGCAGCATCACGATAGACGGAAAGAATATCACCAGTCTGCCCGAGTACAAGCGCGCGGCCTTCATCGGCCGGGTGTTCCAGGACCCGATGATGGGTACGGCCCCCACCATGGGCATAGAGGAGAACCTGGCCCTCGCCGCCCGCCGCGGCAAGCGCAGGACGCTCCGCTGGGGCATAAAAAAGGTCGAGCGCGAGGACTACCGGGAGCTGCTGCGGACCCTGGACCTGGGCCTTGAGGACCGGCTCTCCGCAAAGGCCGGCCTGCTCTCCGGCGGTCAGCGTCAGGCGCTCACTCTGCTCATGGCCGCGCTGGTCCAGCCCAAGCTGCTCCTTCTTGACGAGCACACCGCCGCGCTGGATCCCAAAACCGCCGCCAAGGTGCTTGAACTCTCGGAGCAGATAGTCACTGAAAATCACCTCACCACCCTCATGGTCACGCACAATATGCGCGACGCGATAAACCTCGGCAACAGGCTCATCATGATGAGCGAAGGCCGCGTCGTGCTGGACATCAGGGGCGCTGAGAAAAAACGCCTCACCGTCGAGGATCTTCTGGAGCGCTTCACCGCAGCCTCCGGCAAGGAATTCTCGAACGACCGCGTCCTACTCGGCGCGTGATTGAATACGAAAACGGCCACCGCCTGTTGG
>ULXL01032238.1_pt1 | contig 9835 bp, 3 predicted proteins | sample 1961241 | NCBI WGS metagenome assembly ULXL01 (sample SAMEA4835837, study PRJEB28245) | human gut metagenome | biome: gut microbiome; material: fecal sample | place: Denmark | collected 2008
TATGCACCGTTTTGGCTGTAATCATAATTTTTCAACCTGTTAGGTTTTCGTTTTTGTAATTCCATAATTTGATTATAAAATCATTTTTTATTATTGTCAACGGGTGGTAAAACAATTCGGTATTCGGCAGATTTATTGCGGAACGCCGAGGACGGCGTTCCCCACGGGGTATATTAAAACCATAAAGATATTTTATATAATGGGGGTTGCCCGTCCAGATTAAACGGGAAAACACCGTAGGGTGTGGGCTTGCTCACACCGTTTATTCGGCAGGAGTAAACCCCTGCCCTACGGGGAACAATTAAACCCAAATGATATTTTGTAGAGATCGGCGCCCCAACTTCCCGTTTTACGGCAGGGCAAATCTGTGATTCGGCAGGAGTAAACCCCTGCCCTACGAGAGGAGAAAAGAGAAGAGAGACTATTGAAGAGAATCGGGTCTGCGACGCAAATTATGTTGTGGCAGGAGCAAATCTGCGATTCGGCAGACCCTTTTGTCTGCTTCGCAGACATTTCCCCTAACAGGGGAATAACCCCTGCCCTACGGGATTTTGAAAGGATTAATGATTTGCGTGTTTTTGAAAAAAGACGAAAAAAAGGAGGCGCACAAGTGCGCCTCCCGCAATAAACTATATTGCTAAAAAGCCTGCATTAATTTTCCCGTAGGCTTTTATATTTGAGGTTTTTGGAGAGAGTAAGGTTGCGTTCATACCCTCTTCCATGCTGTTGAGGCAATTAGGAACCGAAAATATCTCCGGATTCCTCAGTGCCAGAAACTGTCATAATTTCAACAGCTTTGAACATTTCTACCTCAACAACGGGCTTTGTGTAAATCTCTTTCATATCGAGACCTCCTAACATTGCCTGTTATCTTAACCCCTCGGGAGAATTAATCCCCCGAAGAGCAAAGTAGTAATTTTAAAGACTTAATTATAAGTCCACTCCTGAACAGGAGCATAGATAGCAGATACAGTGCCTGCGCTGTCCTTAACGATAATGTAAGCAGCAACGCCGATCTTGCCGGTCTTGCTTGCGATACCAACAGTAAGAGCAAACTGACCGTCAGCAGCCATATTGCTGTTCTTGATAACTCTGCAGGTTGTGCCGTTTACATTGTCAAGAACGATGTCTGCTGAATTCATATCTTTACCATATACAAATCCTGATTCAAGAAGAGTATAGCCGTCTGTTACAGAACGAGTTGCAAGGAATCTTACCTTAACATCGTCAATCTGATCCATGCTTACATTAGCAACTGTCGGAACTGCAGTTACATCGAGAGTGCTATAAGCAACCTCAACATCAGCAGTTACATAGAATGAATATTCTGGACCGAATGCTGCCTGTGAAGAGTTAACAGTCCAAGATTTTGCAACGTCGCTTGAATTTGGCTTAACTGTTACACGAGCGTCATGAGAAACTGTTGCAGTTTCTTGATAATCAACGCCGTCAACAGTGATTGTGCATCCGATAGCAGTTACAGTGTATGTTGTTGCGTCCTTAGCATAAGAAGCGGTAACAACAGTTGAATCTTTAAGAGCCTTAACCTCGTCAAGTGTGAGATCATATCCTTCGAAGGTGTAATGCGGATAATCAGGAGCTGACGGAAGCTCGCTAAGACCTGCGAGCTCGCTGCTTGCGATTGTTGCAATAACCTTATTGAACTGGTCAATAAATGTTACTACAAAGTCAACAGCTGCCTTAGGAGCAAATACAGGAACATAGGTGAGGTCTGCATAAGCACCGGTTGTGTAAACTGCATTTGTGGAAACCATCTTGCCGTTTACCATCCAACCAACGAATTCTGCGCCTTCATTAGCTGTTGCTTTAAGGGTGTATGTTAACTCATAAGGAACCTTCTGAGCAGCGCCTGTTGTAGGTGTGCCGTTAAGAGTTGTTGTGCCAAGCTCGTTAGCAGTTACAGTGATCTGAACGCCGAGAGCCGGGATAGCTTCTGTCTTTTTATGAGAAGCATCTCTTGAGCAGGTGTAGGTCATAACACCGTCTTCTGCACGAGTTGCTTCCTTAGTGATAACGCCTTCACCCCAAGCATGGCCAAGAGCTTCTATTGTCTTCTGAGCAACGATAGTAGTACCGCAAGCTGTGCAGTGTGAGCCCTCTGTGAGACCTGGGTCTGTACAGGTTGGAGCAACTGCTTTGTCTGTTACAACATTAGTGTGATTGCTTGGATTAATCGGAGTTTCAGTCTGAGCGACAACAGCCTTTCCGCAAGCGGTACAATGTGTGCCTGCTGTGAGACCTGTTGAAGTACATGTTGCAGGAACTGCTGCATCATCAACAATCGGACCCTCATGGTTATTAGGATCAAGAACGCCTGATTCTGTCTTTGTTTCATGGCAGCGTGAGCATTCAGAAGTAACTGTGCCTGCTGTCTTACAGGTAGCGTCTGTTGAAGATGTTACCTGCCAATCGTGGTCAAGAGCGGGTACTTCCTGCTGTTCAACGAGAACAGTATTGCAAGCTCCGCAGTGTGAGCCCTCTGTGAGACCTGTTTTTGTACAGGTTGGATCAACTGCATTGTCTGTTACAACTTTAGTATGATTGCTTGAATCAATCGGAATTACATCCTGAGCAACAACGGTTTTACCGCAAGCGGTACAATGTGAGCCCTCTGTGAGACCTGTTGCTGTACAAGTTGCAGGAACTTCATTGTCTGTTACAAGACCAGTGTGATTATTAGGATCAATTGCTGTGTAATTATCTACTAATTTTTCGCCATCAAGAGTACAGGTGTAGGTTGTGTAGCCCTGTGCAGTACATGTTGCAGGAGTTACAACGCCTGCATCCCAAGTATGGCCTGATGCACCAACAGGTGTTGAAGCAACTGTGTAGTTACATACTGAGCAGTGCCATGCTTCTGTGCTACCGGGTGTTGTGTGGCCGGGAGCAACTGCCTGTGCGTCAACAACCTTTGTACTTGTACAATCAACTGTTGAAGGTGTAGCAACCTCTGTGTAAGCTGTTGTGCCTTGAGCGAATGCCGGCCAGCTGTAAGATGTTGTTGTATGTGTGCCGTTGTTATTAGAAGCGATTGCAGTTGGTGTGTTAGCAGGAGCTGTTGGCTCTGTGCCTTCAGCAGCTTTTACAGTTGTTGAATGGCCATCAGCAAATGTGTAAGTATAAGTTACATCTGTTGGTGTGTCTGCAGGAGCCATTCCGAGTTCAGGACAAGTAAATACTGTAAGCTTTGAAAGGTCAACATCTTTACCAGCTGTTGCATTTGTTGAGTCTGTAACACCGTAAGGAACTAACTGCTCTGTATAGTTGTTACCCGGGTCCTCAGTATCTTTTGTCCAGTATGTCTTAGAAATGTCTGTGTTAAGATGGAATACCTGAGCAAGATCTGCTGAGGGTTGAAGAAGTTCGAAACCGACAACACAAACTACCTGACCCTGCATTTCGTATGCTTCGTTATCATCCCAAAGAGTTGTTGAACCCCAGTTTCCTCCTTGGAAAATAACCTCAGTGTTAACATTTATTGAACCGTCTGGAAGTTGTTTGTATGCATGTGTCTCTGTGTTGATAATACCTTCTGCATCCCAAGAAGATGATTCTCTAAGAACTGCTGATTTATCAGCAGCAGAGCCGGTTACAATAGATGCTGCCTTTTTATTATTATTTTTAATATAACAAGCTTGAACGACAGCTGTGTCATAACTCATTACGAATTGTCCGATATTATAACCCGGATCAAAATTCTCCATTGTTACTACAAGACAGAAAGTCGCTCTGTTCCATGCAGATGCAGTATCACAATTTGCATAGTCAGCAGCAATGGCGTCCACTGTAATGTTGTTAAAATCATATGTTTTACCAGGATCGTAATTTGCGCCTGCTTCATCATATACATCAGAAGCGGGTCCAAATTTTAACGCACCAGTATAAGGCATTGCATAAAGATGCATTACAACATCTGTATCATCGCAATAAACAACTCCCGATCCGTCATTTAAGTTTGGATTATCCAAAGCCATAGCGGAGAACGGGAAGCTGAATACTACCATTAATACTGAAAGTAATACAGCCAAAGCTTTTTTGAAGCTTTTCATCGTTTTTCCTCCTAATTTATTAAGATATAACAGTATCGGCATATGTAACTGTTGATGCTTCATAGTTACTAAAAGCCATATAAATAAGTTTATCAGCAACATTAATGCTACCATTTCTATCTATGTCAATACATACCAGATAATTCGCATCACCAAAACCGGAATTACTTGCGGCAACATACTTTGCCTTATCAGCAACATTAATAGTGGTATTTCCATCCCAGTTGCAAGCAACAATTCCAACCATGACTGACGAGGAAACCTCTGCATCATTAACAACAATAGTGAATGTGCGCTCAAAGCCATACGGATAAGCTACAGTTGCGGTGTACTCTCCGCTTGGTACGCTTTCAAGCGTAAACAATCCGCTATCATCGGTTATTGCAGATATTTCTTCTCCGTCCGTTGTTGTAACAGAAACTGTTGCACCGGTTACTGCATACTTTCCTTCTGTATCAGAAGGTTTAGTAAGTGCTCCGATATATGCCGATACATTATAGCCTTTTGGAAGCTCGGGAGACAAATCACATTCCATTGAATAGACCGCTCCCTCAAAATCATTTGCTGTGCCAAGGGCATAGCAATCATAAATATATTTACCGTCGGCTGACGCTGTGCGATCATTATAGCTTACCTCAAAAAATGTGAAATGAGGATTTGAATCTGCAATAATGATATCAGCCATATCAACGGACGAATCCGAAGCGACGGTGAAATCCATTGTTAAAAGCGTTAAGCAGGAATCTGCCAACGCAGTACACTCTGCATTTTCGGAAAGAATTCCGAAAATAAGGCTTCCGTTTTTAGCCTCCGGCCCAACAGGGAGAAGCTCTGAATTTGAATCCGGAAGAACAGAGCACGAATTAACCGTTATAACGCTTTCATTATAGGTTGCCGTAAACTGCATTTGGGAAATATAGGAAACATCCGAAACGGACAAAACCATTTGATATGTTCCTGCGGTTAAGGCATTGCCATCAACCTTTTCTCCGCTGCCATCGGTATATACGGCGGTTATCTTCGGCACCTCTGTTCCGACAGTGCTTTCAGCAGCATTTGCCGAAATTCCGAAGCAATTTAAGCTGATAACAAAAAGCGTACATACGAAAGCAACATAGAGCTTTTTTATTACTTTTTTCATAATAAGTCTCCTATGTGCTTTGAAAATAATTTTTTATACGAGTTATAAACGGGATATACCCGGCGGAGTTTCCCCCGCCGAGCACATTAATTAATCAATCCAAATTACTCAATAGTGGTTGCAAAGTAAACAACCGTTGATGATTCATAGTTACTAAATGCCGTATAAACAAGTTTGTCAGCAACATTGATACTGCCATTCTTGTCTATATCGATACTAGGAACATATGCGGCATCAGATGAGCTTGTATTGCTAGCTGCAATATATTTAGCCTTATCTGCAACATTGATAACCGTATTGCCATCCCAGTTGCAGGCTACTATACCAACCTTGGTTGTTGATGAAACATCTGCACCGTTTACTTTGATTGTGAATGTTCTTTCAAATCCGTACGGATAAGTAATAGTTGCGGTGTACTCGCCGTTCGGAACATTTTCAAGAACAAACATACCGTTTTCATCAGTTGTTGCGGAGATAACGGTGCCATCCTCAGTTGTAATAGAAACTGTTGCGCCTGTTACGGCATACTTACCATAATCATCTGTCGGAGAGGTCAAAGCACCAACATAAGCAGTTACGGTGTAGCCGGCAGGAGCTTCTGCTACATACGGAACTAATGTGTTTTCAGCCTTCATAAGGGTTGTTCTGGTTGAATCGTTATCAGAAACCTCAATGTTATAGGTTTGAGTATCATCATAGATACCCTGAGTATAACCTGCTGTTTGACTATTTGCAGTTGCAACAGTGTTGATTGCAGTTGCAAGGAATCTTACATACCAATCCCAAGAATCTGTTGTGTAAGCCTGTTTGCCTTCGGCATTTTTATTTTGAAGTGTGCCGTCAGCAGCAAGAGTACCGTACTTAGGAGTGATAGAGGTGTCTTTAAATACAACCTTTGTTTCGCCGCTTACAAGCACATTTGTATCTGGGTTATATTCGCCAACTGTTGCAGAGAAGCTGCTGTTGATATGGCTCTTCAATGCTGCTTGGTCATAGTTGTAATTATAGGTGTCGCCTGTTGCACAAATGATTTCTCTCATAAGAGCGCCATCATTGTCTACATAACCGCGATGAACAACCTTTGACTTATAGAACTCATAAAGACGAATTGCTTCATCAATTGTTGAACCTGATGCAGTTGTTGAGTAAGTGTAATCAATCTTGCCCTGTGCATTCTTAACAGGAGCGGTATAACCAAACTTATACTCGTTTGCAGTTGAAGAAGCTGTTAAGCCAACTGAAGCATATTCACCTGCTTTCAATTTTGAATAGAACACCGGATAGGTTGTTGTATCAAACGGAGTTGCAGTTTTAGGATCGTCTGCAGTGAGATAGAACTCATAGGTTTTGCTTACCTCATATTCTTCAGAGCTTGTTGTTACATAGATAAACTCTGTTTTATAAGAAGTTGAAACAAGACCTTCTGCAAGCTTAGCGGCATTAACCATAAGCTGATATGTTACCTTATCGAAGTTGTTTTCGTTAAGGTTTGCTCTGTCTTCAGATACTTCTGTTATGATTCGAGAAGCTGCCGAAGAGTTAACTGACTTCTTAGCATCGAAGATTGTGTAGCTTGATCTATCTGCTTGAAGCATATAGATACCACGGTTTTCAGTTCCGGGTGTGTTCGGGATAATACGATTCTCCTGCACCGGCACCTTGAATGCCCAGTTGATATCCTTTGAGCTCGTCTTAGAACCGTCAGCGCGTCTGTAAACAAACTGAATCTGATCGTACATCTTTGAAAGCTCAGTGGTATCTCCGTAATACGGAGCAGAATAGGTCTTTGCATCCCAAGCCTTCTCATAGGAAGGAGTATTCTTAACATAAGCGGTAAGTCCGCTTTCGTAAGCAGTTACAATCTTTTTCTCTGCATTAAGATATACATATCTGTTGAGGTTGAAGTTATCAGCTGTAACCGTAACCGGTGTGTTTGTGTAATATGGAATTGTGCAAAGCTCATCAGCATAATAATATGTTACTGTGCTTGATGTTTCGCCGAACTCGTTTGTATTCGAGCCGTATTTCTTCATATTATCACTTGTTGGCCATTCGGGTGTATTTGCCGAATCTGCCTGAACATAAGCCTTATCGCCATAGGTTGAACCGCTTGTTGTTGTCTTAGCATAGTCCTGTCTGTTTGAAAGGAATGCAACATTATTGTTTACATTCTTGATAGAAACAGGCTCACCTAAGGTGATGATTGTGTTCTTTAATTGCTCAACAACAGTGTTATATGTTGCTGATGTTTTTGTTGATTCAACATAGTCTGTAAAGTCAGACGGCTGATATGTTGCAACAAAGTTTTTGAGTTCATTATAGGAGCCTTCAAGATTTGTTTTTTCCTGAGTATCTCTGATAGAAATATCAAGTGAAGCGTGGCCTCTCTCGCTTGCATTTGAGTTTTGGTTATCAAATGCAACATTAAGAGTATAATCGCCAACTTTGAGCTCGTCGGTATTGAAGGATTTAATCCATCTGAAATACTGAGTCTGCATCGTTGTTGAAAACGAGAACTTGATTTGGCCGCCTCCATCGTTGAAGTTAAGATAGATACCGGGAATCGGAGTACCCCAACAGAATGTATCTCTGTTGTCTTTAGTATAAGTAATAGTAGCATAAAGAAGGTTTCCGTCTTTATCTGCATATTGCTTATAGTTTGCTACATTTGCAGCCTTGTTTGCCTTTATGTCTGCATAAGAAGCAATAACGTGAGGACGAGTGTCGGAATAACCGTAATCTATATTACCGTCTCCGTCAACATCCTTACCGTTTGCACCGCCGTCAGCAGCAGAAACCCAAGTATCATTATATTCATAATAATAATCGAGTGAACGATAGTCGATAATATCACCGTTCTGGTTTACAGGAACAACGGCATTATCCGCTGCAGTTGATTTGTCGCCTACATAAGCGAACATTGTGTAAACGCCGCCCGTTTTTCCGCTCTGACAATCAGCACGCATTGTTACATTATCGAAGGTGCTTGCATTACTACTGTCAAGAATAATCTTTGCAGGATAAAGAACGCTAAGCTGTGATCTCTGACCAAAGCCGCCTGTTGTCTTTGTTGCGGGAACGTTTTTAAGACCTTCAACATTATAATAGAATGTTTGAGGGCTTGAGCTGAATTTACCTGACTGAACTTCATAAGCCTGGTCAAACATCTTGAATCCGTTGGCATCACGGGTGTATGTTGTTCCGAACCAGTCTGCCTCGTTAGTTACATAAAGGTAACCGGTAGCAGTTTGATTTTGGAAGCTTGCAAGAGCATTTCCGTTTGCATCTGTAATTACATTGCCGTTTTTATCAACAACATTGTAGGTTACAGTTGCAGTTTTGATGCCGGCTGATGTCGGAGAACCTGTAACGCCGAAATAAAGCGTTTTGCCACCCTGGATAGGAGCGGCGGTTGTTGAACCGAAGGAGCCGTCGCTATTCTTCTTATAAACACTTGTAAGAGAAATGTTGATGTTTGAATCATCGCAAACAATGCTCTTAACATCTATGAAGTAACGGGAAAGCTGCTTAACCTGGCCGTTTTCAATATAGTTTCTGTTAAGACCGAGTGATTCGTTTGAAACAGCAAGATATGTCTTGCCTGTAAGCTGATCTGAACCGAGATTAAATGCATTAATATACGGTGTTGTGAACGAAGCCTCGGGAGCTGCATAGCTATGCTGAGCAAGCTGCGGAACAAAGCTTGGAATGAAGCTGTTTACAGCTTTAATAAGGTAAGCAACACCCGGAAGAACGGTATCTGTTGTTGATCTTGATGTGCCTGTGAGAAGAACACCTGCACGACCGTTTTCTGCAATTCTTGCAATAAGAACCGCAAGCATACCGCCATCACTGTAATAGCCTGTGCAAGCTGATGACGGAGCAACCGAACCGCTTGAAAGAGTACCATTCTGAACTAAATCTGTAAACGGTCTGTATCCTGTATTATTAGGAATAAGGAGACCCCAAGTATCGCCTGAATCACGAGGACCAATGATTGTGTTGAAGATATCCTGTAAGAAATCATAAACAACATTAATCATAGCCTTTGATGTAACAGGAGCAGACTGAATGAATAAGTAAACAATATTTGAGAATATTGCGCTTACACCCTGCTTGTTGCGACCGTACTGGGTTGTGTTAACATCAGCAATGTTAACAATACCGTTAACGATAGTTTTCATAATAAGGTCTTCGGACTTAACATTGCCTTCGCCGTCTTTAAGAAGAGAAGGAATTGCCGGGAATGCCTTATTTACAATAATATCAATGTTTTCCCAAAGAGTATGAGAAAGATTAATAGCACTTCCGTAAGGATCGGAGGATGCCTGGGCTGTTGAGCAGCCGTAATTTGTAAGGCCGAGAAGCTGAGCGATCTGCATATTGTCTGCATAGTAGCAAACAACCTTGTTAAGCATATCGTACAATGTGGTTGATGAATCGTTGAGAGCACCGTTTGTGGTACCGCCCTGAACGAATACGCTCCACTGAGAGCCGTCTGCTTCCATAAGCGGAACTAAATTCTGCATTACATAAGCAACAGCATCACGAGCCATATACTGATATTTAGTAATATCTGTGTCGATATAACCGTCTGCACCAATCGGAGCTAAGAATGAATAAT
>ULXL01055848.1_pt1 | contig 9829 bp, 5 predicted proteins | sample 1961241 | NCBI WGS metagenome assembly ULXL01 (sample SAMEA4835837, study PRJEB28245) | human gut metagenome | biome: gut microbiome; material: fecal sample | place: Denmark | collected 2008
TAGAAATAAATAAAAATCTTGAGTTTATAAAAAGTAAATATAATACTTTAATTAATAGTGATATTGTAATTAGAGAATTTGAAACACTAGCTCAAAATCAATTATATAAAAGTTTTATAATTTATATTGATGGTTTAGTCAATTCTATTTCAATAAATGATTTTGTTTTAGAACCATTAATGTTTCCAAAAAGAGTTCAAAATCCTAATCCTGCCAATCTATTAAATTATATTGATAATAGATTATTGCCTCAAAATAGTGTTAATAAAGTTGAAGATTTTGAAGCTGTATGCTCTGGAATTAATATGGGAAATTGCTTACTTTTTATTGATACTTTAAATATTGCTTTTGATATAGATGTAAAAAAATATAATTCTCGTGGTGTTGATAAACCTGAAAATGAAGTAATTATAAAAGGACCTCAAGAAAGTTTTATTGAAAACATAAGAACAAATACCTCTCTTTTAAGAAAAATTGTAAATAACGAAAATTTAGTAATTGAGAATATACCTGTTGGAAATATTAGCAAAACCAAATGTGGTGTTTGTTACATGAAAAATATTGCAAATTCAGATTTAGTTGGTGAAGTAAAATTCAGACTTAGCAATTTATCTATTGATTCTTTACTTTCTACTGGTCAATTGGAACAATTGTTGGATGAAGAAGAAACCTTTGGTGTTCCTCAACTCATTTCGACAGAAAGACCCGATAAGTGTTGTAAATATTTGTTTCAAGGTAGAGTAATAATTTTAGTTAATGGAAATCCATATGCATTAATTGCCCCTGCAACCATTGAAGATTTCTTATTTTCTCCTGAAGATACAAATTTAAAGCCAATGTTTGCTAATTTTCTAAGAGCTATTCGTTTAATAGCTGGTATTATTACTTTATTATTACCTGGTCTTTATATTGCTGTAACTAGTTTTCATCAAGAAATTTTGCCTACAGAACTGCTTTTTTCAATATTATCAGCTAGAGAAAATGTTCCTTTTCCTATGATTTTTGAGCTTTTACTTATGGAATTTTCTTTTGAACTTATAAGAGAAGCTGGTTTAAGAGTTCCCACTCCTATTGGTTCTACTATTGGAATTGTTGGAGCTTTAATTTTGGGTGATGCAGCTGTTAATGCTGGTATTGTTAGCCCTATTCTTATAATTGTTGTTGCTATTACAGGTATTTCTTCTTTTGCTATTCCTGATTTTTCTTTTGGATTTCATTTGAGAGTCTTTAGATTTATATTTATTGCTCTTGGATTTACTGCTGGATTTCTTGGAATTGGAATAGGATTGTTTATATATTTGACATTATTATGTAGTTTAAAATCTTTTGGTGTTCCATATACATCTCCTATTACTCCAAGTTCTTCTGATAATAATGGATATTTCATTCCTCCTGTTTGGAAACAAGAGTTTAGAGATAGCTTTTTGTCTCCAAAACGTAAAAAGTCTCAAGCAAAAATTAGTATGAAATGGAAATATTAAAAAAGAATTTCTAAATAGATTTTTTTCTATTTTAGAAATTCTTTTTATATATCAGGAAATTTCAAAAAACTTCCTAAATTTGTTCTTTTAATAATTCTCAGCTTTTATTTCAAAAAATGCTTTTGGATGATTACATACAGGGCAAACTTCTGGAGCTGATGTTCCAACTACAATATGTCCGCAATTTCTGCATTTCCAAATCTTAACTTCTCCTGCTTCAAATACTTTTCCTTCTTTTACATTTTCTAATAATTTTAAGTATCTTTCTTCATGTTCTTTTTCTATTTTTCCAACTTCTTCAAATAAATATGCTATTCTTGCGAATCCTTCTTCTTTAGCTGTTTTAGCAAATTCCGCATACATATCTGTCCATTCATAGTTTTCTCCTGCCGCAGCTGCTTTTAAATTTTCTTCTGTTGATCCAATGGCTCCACCATTTAATAATTTAAACCATAATTTTGCATGTTCTTTTTCATTATCAGCTGTTTCTTGGAATATAGCAGCTATTTGCTCATATCCATCTTTTTTTGCTTGACTTGCAAAAAATGTATATTTATTTCTTGCTTGTGATTCTCCTGCAAATGCAGTCATCAAGTTTTGTTCTGTTTTTGATCCTTTTAATTCCATAATTTTACCTCCTAAATTTCTAATATTATTATGTACTTTTATTTAAATATTAAGCATTCTTACATAATAAATATTACTTTATATATAATATATCTTTTACTCTAAAAAATCAAGCTTTGTAATTAAAATTCAACAATTTATTCAAAATCTTATCAATATTAGGAAATACAATATTTTTCATTCCATGATTATACAAATTTAATACTTTATTAGCTTTATATATTATTTCTGTTTCAAGTTGTTTAGAAACTTTAATAGGTACTTTATTTTTCATATATTGACTTTCTATATAATCTAAAGTTACCGGAAACATATTTTGAATTAAAAATGCACTATATGTATTTGCAACATCTCCAAAAACAATAGTATCAATAGAGGGATTTTTTCCGAGCTTTATTTGTTTTTGAATTTTGCTATCATATATTCGTTTATATTTATCTATTTTCGTACTAACTGGAATAAACCAAATAATATTATCATATTTTTTACTCTTAATACAATAATAACATGGTCTTTTATTTCCATTTTCTTTATTTTTCATTAATTCTGAATCATCTATAATATCAAAAAATGAATCTTTTATAAAATAAAAATATCCAACATCTATTTGCATCTTTAATCCTCCTAATACCATTAAGGGCTTACCATTTTTGGTAAGCCCCCAATAAATTTATTCACTCTTTAATTTGTTAGTCGCTCAAAGAGGCGGCGACAAACACATTTATTCACTCTCTCATTTATAACTCGCCAAAGAGGCGGCGACAAACACATTTATAAAAAGCTATGCTGTCATTAATATTATATTCATAATACCACGAAATATGTTATTTTGTCAATATTTTTTTATTTTACTTCAATAAATAACTTTTTCTTAATTCATTGCTTTGGTATTAGTTTGAAAAAATACTCTTTTATCATCTTTATTAAATCTTTCAACTCTGTAGATTTATTAGAATTAGTATAAATTCCAAACTCAATCTCTCCCAATTCCAGAGTTGTTTTAACTTCAACCAAATTAAATTTCTTATAATCATTTTCATCTACATATTCTCTTGTTATTAATCCTAATGCCTTTCCTGAACTTGTAAGTTCCAAAATTGTATTATAACTACTATTTTTCAAATTTAGCTTTTTCCCAAAAGATAACATTTCTAATCTTTTTAATGCTTGTGAATATGTTCTTGGTGTATATATAATTTGACTTTCTATATCATCAAGTGTTAATTCCTTATTTGCGAAATTCGAATTTTTACTTGCAATTATCACATCATGCAAATAACCTAATTTTGTATATTCAATACCATTTAATACTTCATTACTATCTTTTTTAGAAAAAACTATATCTAATTCTTTATTCTGTAATTTTCTCATCATTTCACAAGTTTCTTCACATATTAAATTCAAATTAACATTAGGATATTTTAGATAATATTTGTTAAGAACATTACCAAAAATACAACTTCCAATATGATTATGAGTACCTATATTAATGACTTTCTCTTTACAAACTTGTCTATCTATTGTATTCAATTCCTCAATTGGCTTTTTTATTTTTTCATATAATTTTTTTCCTTCTAAAGTTAATTCTACACCTTTACTTTTTCTTTCTAATAATTTCATTGATAATTGTTCTTCTAAATTTTTTATTTTTTTTGTAATTGCTGGTTGAGAAACATTTAACTTTTCACTTGCTTTAGTTATATTGCCTTCTTTAGCAACCTCTACAAAAATTCTATATAATTCAAAATCTATCACTTATATCACTCCATATTATTTTATATACTAGGAAAGTTCTCCGAACTTCATAGTATATAAAAGCTACACTCACTAGCCCTTTGAGATTTTCTCCTTTTAGTCGAAAACTCAAATCAGGCAAGAACAAAGATCGACTACGTCGCTTTGTTCTAACATAAAAGCATGAAGTATTCAATATATCTCATGCTTTTATACTAAAATCAATTAAGCAACTTCAACAAGCTTTTAAAAGCTCTTTCTATTTGCTCATTATCTTTTCCATTTAAATCATAATGGATAGAATCATTTTTACACCCAGATAAGTGTAATACCAAATTTGATGATAAAAATAAACTAAATACTCCTTCTTGACATTCTCCTTTCTTATATAATAAACAATTTTTTCTACAAAATTCCGAATATCTCGCTCCTCTTGTTGAGTCTTTTACTTGAACCCAATTATTGCCTCTAAAGTAGCAACTCATAGGAATACCATGTTTTTTTCCTATTAATGATGTTGTCCATTCTGCTTGAGAATGTGTTGATATTTGGCATAAGAAATCATAAAAATTACTCATTGGCACAAAAAGTTCTTGCCATAAATCATAAGCTTCTTTTCCAGTAACTTCATTAGAATAACCTAAATATTCAGAAAATCTATTTAAGTCTAATAATTTTACATTTACATCTAATTCATCTATTGCTTTTTGTACAAGTTCTCTTACCTCACATTCATTCAGTTTTGTTACAACAATATTATATCTAACTGAAATCTTATTTTTTCTCAAAGCTCTTGTTATTTCTATAACATTTTGAGAAAGGTATTTAGGGAAATTGACACCACATATATATTCTGAAAGATTATCAACACTAAAAACAATATCTATATATTCTTTGTATTTTGTTAGCACATCTATATATTCTAAAATTCTAAATCCATTTGTATTAATTCTTACTTTTGTATCTTTGAATTTCATAATATATTCAATAAGCTCACAAAAATAACTTACACTTGTTGGCTCTCCTCCTGTAATTCTAAAATTTACTATTCCATTTGCATAAGCATTGGCAATAATCTTTTTTACATCATCAAAAGAAATAGTTTCTCTTTCTTTTGATATGCTTTCTCCACCTTTCTTACAATAAAAACATTGATAATTACAATAAGTTGTGATTGCAATTGCCAAATAAGTATTTACCCGTTTTTTCATCTAATTTGCCTCCTAATATTATTAGTATCTGTTATATAAATACTACATATTATTTTAGCATACTATTTATATTATTTGAAATACATAAATGTCAGTTTGTGATAACTAAATAGAATATCATTCACATTAAAACAACTTTTGCTGATTTCCATCAATTGTATCAAAGTTCATATTCTTCAAAGAATCCTCTGTTCTAAACTCTTGTTCAACAACAACTGTTTTCTTATTACCATCTTTAAACTCATGTTTTAATACATAATTTACCTCAAACATTGATATGATCTCTTTACTTATATTATGACCTGGTGCAATTAATTGAACATTATTTTCTTTTAATATTTCAAACATAACTTTCCATAAAAATACTGCGCTTGTTGCACCAAAAGGATTATCAACAATTATAACTTTTTTACATTTGCTTGAACCATCTTTTCTTGTAAGCATACTAATATAAGAAATTATACAAACAGCAAACATAAAGTAAATTGCATTAACTTGCCCGTCTGAGCCTAAATCTTCTTCCCATCTCTTATATGTTGAATGTTCTTGCACATCTTCAATTTTATATAATTTTACATAAGCTTTATCTATATTTATAATTTGTCCCACTAACATTTTTGAAGAAAGTTTTTCATTTAAAACTTCTTTAGTCATTTCTTCTGGCTTTTCTTCCATGTCTTGTACAATTTTATAAATATATTCTTTCATTCTTCTTATTTTTTCATCTTTTTCATATTCAAATAATTCAAGTTTTATTATATTTATATCTTTTCCGCCAAATTTAATTTTAGATAATCCTGGCAATTTTTCCAAATCTCTTACTATTGTTTCTGCTTTTTCAAAACATTTTGTAATAAAGTTTTCTTGATATTTTTCAAGTTTTTCAATTGCCTCATCAATATGTCTAATTCTCTCATCAATTAACTCTATAATAGTTAATATTCCTTGATTATTATTTTCCGCTTCACTTAAACATACAGGATTTTTTATTCCTTCTATTGATTCTAACACATCTTGTTTTATATAATAATTTTCAACACATTCTTTAATATGTTTTATATAACTATCAAAGTTTTGTTTTTGTTTTGATAATTCTTTATCTAAACTAATACTTTCTTGTTTGATTTTATTATATGTATATAATTCTGCTTCTAATATATTTTCAATATCAATTTCTGTTTGCTCTATTTTTCTATCTGTTATGAAATTTTCTAAACCTATACATTCTTTCTTAAACTCTTCAACTTCATTTTCAACATCTTGGATTTTATTAGTAATATTTCTTATATTTGTTTTATTAGATATGATTTTATTTTTGTTTTCATTCATATATGTTTTGATTATTTCATTGTTTGAAATTTTATCTTCAATTTTATATTCAAATCCTGATTTTTGTAATTGACCAATTGATAATTTTATTTGTCCTATTATTTCACTTTCTGCTTTATCTTTTTCTGTTAGCCTGCCTTTTAATGATTTAATATTTTTTTCTAAAATATCAATATTTGTCTTATATGATTTCAAATCACTCTCATTAATTCTTTCAAATATTTGATTTTTTTCTTCAAAATCATGTACATAATATCCATTTTCTTCAATTCTATTTTGACAATTATTCATATTTTGATTACACATATTTAATATTTTTACTAATTGATTATATGTTGATTCAGATGTACTAAATTTTTCTGTTAATGCTTTATATGTTGTTTCTATTTCTTCAAAGCTTTCCTCAATAATCTCTGTTTCTTCAAATTCTGTAAGTTCTGATAATTTTATCAAATATCTATTTTTTTGATTTTCTAAATTATTTATTTGTTTTTCTAGTCCTCTTATTTCATCTTCAATTTCTTGAACTATTTCAATTTTTTCTTCTAAACTTTCTTTTAATATTTGTTCATTTGATTTTTCTTTGCTGATTTGATCTTGAAGTTTTTGTAATTCATTATTTATATTTTTTAATTCATTTAAAACTTCAATTTCTTCTAAAATGCTTTTCTGGTCTTTTTCTAATAAAGTATTTTCTTTAGAAAGTTCTTCTTTTTTCTCATTATTATTTTGAATATTATTACTTAAGTCTTTTTGCTCTTTTTCTAATTTTTCTATTTGAGATTTTGCACTATCTACATTTTCATATAAAGAATCTATTATGTTTTTGCTTGAATATGTTTGTTCAAATATTTTAACTTCATTCAAATATTCTTGCTCTCTGTCAATTCTTGATTTTACATCTAATATTTTAGAATTTAATCCTTCAATATTTTTCTCTAATTTTGATTTATATTCTTCAAGTTTTTCTGGATTTGAATTTTGCAATACGCCAACAGAAATAGGAAATATGTAATCTTTGCTTTTTATTGCCGCTTCTTGTCTTAACATTTCAATATTTGCAATTGGTACTAAATTTTGTAATTCTGTTTCTATTTGTTTTACTTTTAATTTTTCAAAACTATTATTATCAACAAATACTGAATACATTATTAATGAATTATTTTTTATTATTTCATTACGTTTTTCTTCATCATATTCTGCTAACTTTTCAAATCCTGCAATTACATAATTACATTTATTTTCAAGCTTTTCTTTCAAATGTAATATATCTTCATTTGGAATTATTGTATTATATTTATTAATTAGTTCAAGTTTTCTTGATTTTATTTGTTTTTCTATTTGATATGAATTTCTTTGCTTTTCTCTTTCCTCTATACTTGCCTCTATTGTTTGTTTTATATTAGCAAAATCTACATCAAATAGTTTGGCTAGTTTTTCTATACTATTTTTCGCTTTTTCATATTCTTGAACATCTGCTTCTGCATCTTTAAATACTTTATTTTGAAGTATTTGATTTGCTCTATTTTGAGCAAGTTCTTGATTTATTTTTATATTTTCATTATCTAATCTTTCTATTTCTGCATTATTTTTTTCTACTTTTTCTTTACACTCATTTTGTAATTTTTCTTCTTTTTCTATTCCTTCATCAATATTTAAAATTAAATCAAGTTTTCCTTTTTCTGTAAACTCATTCGTAATTATATTCTTGCTTTCATTTTCTTCATCAATTTGTTTTTGATAATTTTCTATATTTAAAGAACTTTTTGTAAAATTTGTTCTTGCAAAATTTTCTTGATCTTTGGCAATCTTTCTAGCACTAGTTTTTTCATCTTTTTCTTTTGATTTATCAGAATATTGTTTACTAATCTTCTCTATTAATTCTTGTAATTTTAATTTATAATTATATCCATAAATATTATATTTTTTTGCCAAATCTTTATCAGCAATTTGCATACTATTTATTTGTATTTGTGTTTTATCTCTTTCTTGCTTATTTTCTAAATATTCAACATATTCATTTTGAGCTTTTGACAATGCTAATTTCTTTTCCACATCATCTTTTTTGGCTTGTATTTTTTGTATTTCAATGTCTATATTTTGTTTGTCATTTTCAATTTCTGCTTTGTCATTATGTAATTTATCTATTTTATATTTTTCGTTTTCAATGTTTAATCTTGTATTTTCATCTTGTAATCTAGCAATTTCATTTGTTTCATGTTGAATTTTGTCTTTCAATTCATTCATTTTATTTTGCTTATATTGATATGCTTCATTTGCTTTTTTATTTATTTTATCAATTCTGTTAAATTCATCAATAAATTTTTCATTTTCTTTTTGAAGATTTTCATACATTTCTTTTGCTTGTTCATATTCTTTTTTGTTATCATTTTGCTTTCTAAATAACATTAAATTATCTTTTAATTCTATCAATGTATCTACTAATGTATCTTCTGTCTCATCACTATTTTGTAAATTGATATTATCAATTATTTTTATTAAAAAATTTTCTATTAATTTTCTTGATGTTTTATTTTCTTTGAAATATTTTTCTATATAATTTTCAGATACATTTATTTCTGATATAAGCTTCCATTCTGCTGATATAAGTCCATAATATTCTATTCTTTTCATATAATCTTTTTTACTATCAAATATTTCTACTGGTAATCCATCTTTTTTCATTCCAATAAGGTATTGTCTTAATTTATCATAAGACATATAAATTTTATCATTTCCATCTCTTGTTACAAGTGGTAATTTCTTTATATCTATTTGTGCATAATCATTATAAAAATAACAATAATTGTAATAATCTATTTCTAGTTTATTATCATCTTCTTCATCATTATCTGACTCTTGTTTTTTTCTTGCACAAAATCCTGTAAGCATATATTTGTATTCATATCCTTCATCAAGTTCCCATTCTACAAGACAATGTGATGTTCTTTTTGTGTTTCCACCTATAAATATATTTTTTATAGGCTTTTCTTTTTTTAAATATGTATTTGGAAGTACTGTTTGTAAAAGCATTAATATTAGCATTGATTTTCCGCCAGTATTTATTAAATCATATGTCGTAGATTTTCCATCTAATCTCATATTAAAATCATCATATATGCTTTTTGCATCATTATAGTTTACATTTACTAATCGAATTCTATTAATATGTGGCATTTTCATTACCTCCTAATTCATATACATATTCAAGTAATCTATTTTTATTTTCTTTACTATATTCAAAGTAAAAATAAACTATTGATTTGAATCTTGTTGTAATTGATATTATTCTTCTTTCCTCATCAAAGAAAATTAGATTTTCTTCTTGCATAAAATTTAATACTAATTTTACAAAAGATATTTTATCATTTTTTCCAGAGTTGATGTCTTCTCTTGCATCTGGCAACCTTTCCCATACTTTTTTTACATCTCTAAAATTATATTCAT
>ULXL01011723.1_pt1 | contig 9795 bp, 7 predicted proteins | sample 1961241 | NCBI WGS metagenome assembly ULXL01 (sample SAMEA4835837, study PRJEB28245) | human gut metagenome | biome: gut microbiome; material: fecal sample | place: Denmark | collected 2008
TGCCTCGGTATCTGGGACGGCATGGCCGAGGGCGTCCCGCCCTATGCCAGACTCCTCGCCGCCACCGAGCGCGGCCGCGTCCTGCTCCGCCAGGCCCAGGACAAGGCCCGGGTCCCGCTCATCACCAAGCCAGCCTCCGCAAGACGCCTGCCCCCGGAAAGCCTCGCCGTTTTCGAGCTCGGCGCGGGCGCAAGGGACCTCTATGTCCTCGCCTACAGGGCAGCCGCGGAGCGCCGCGGTGGCAGTGACTGGCGGACAGGTCCGGCAATGGTCTGATTGTATAATATGCATAAAATTTTTATCCTGCTGAATGATTTTTTCGGCAGGATATTTTTCTGCGCTGATTGATTAAAGAAATTGTAATGAAAAGTGCTAAATTATGTTGCAATCTCCCGCGATTTGGTTTATAATCATGCCCAGGCTGCGAAGTACATTTGTCCACACAAGATGGACGTCGCGGCCGAACATGATTTAGGAGGATGAGACTGAATGAAGAAGATACTTGCACTCTTGCTTGCTCTGTGCATGGTGTTTGCCCTGGCCGCCTGCGGCGAGCCCGCCCCCGCCGCGAGCGACGCCCCTGAGGGTGGCGACGCTCAGGTTTCCGACGCCCCCGAGGGCGGCGATACCACCGGCGACAAGGTCATAAAGATCGGCGTGTTCGAGCCCCAGTCCGGCGACAACGGCGCCGGCGGCAAGCAGGAGATACTGGGTATGCAGTACGCCAACTCCCTGACCCCGACCGTCGAGGTCGGCGGCGAGACCTACACGGTCGAGCTGGTGTACGCCGATAACCAGTCCAGCAACGACAAGGCCGTTTCCGCCGCCCAGACCCTCATCGCAGAGGGCTGCAGCGTGGTGCTCGGCTCCTACGGCTCCGGCGTGTCCATAGCGGCCGCCACCACCTTCGGCGACGCGGGCGTCCCGGCCATCGGCGTCACCTGCACCAACCCGCAGGTCACCCAGGTCAGCGATACATACTACCGCATCTGCTTCATAGACCCCTTCCAGGGCACCGTCCTTGCGAACTACGCAAAGAGCCTCGGCGCGACCAAGGCTTACTGCCTCGCCAAGCAGGGCGACGACTACTCCGTCGGCCTGGTGAACTACTTCGTCGAAGCCTTCGGCGCTGAGAACTGCGTGCAGGAGGTCTTCCAGGAGGGCACCTCCGACTACAGCAGCTACGTCACCAACGCCAAGTCCAATGGCTGCGACATCTTCGTGGCGCCCGTCTCCACTGAGGCCGCCGCTCTGATAATCGACCAGGCCGCCACTCAGGACCTGGGTATGCCCATCCTCGCCGGCGACACCTGGGACTCCAACGTCATCGTCGGCGCCGCCCAGGGCAAGGACAACGTCAAGATCTACGTCACCACCTTCTATCAGGAGGGCGGCAACGCCGAGTTCGACGCCGCGTTCAAGGAGTGGATAAACTCCGACAGCGTCAACCTTGAGAACAACGGCGGCAACGACATGGTCGCGGCTGTCTCCGTCATGGGCTATGACGCCTACTACGTCGCGCTCGAGGCCATAAAGGCCGCCGGCAGCACCGACCCCGCCGCCGTGCTCGCGGCCCTGCCTTCCGTCAACTACGCCGGCGTCACCGGCAACATCGCCTTCGCCGACGGTGCGAAGGACGCCACCCGCGACGTTGCCTTCATCAAGTACTGCAACACCGAGACGGCTGTTTGGGACCTCATCGGCGAGCAGGGCATCGAGTAATTTCAAAAAAACAACTGTTTAAGGGCAAGGGCGGGGGCGAAAGCCTCCGCCTTAGCCCCGATTTATTTGTCTGCGCTGCGTCGAAAACGCGGCAATCGCGGCGACCGCGCTTTCGAGGCGGCGCGAGCATTGGGGAGGACGCTCAATGGACTTTTTTGATAAACTACTGCCGTACCTGCTCTCCGGCATATCCGTCGGCGGACAGTACGCGCTCATAGCCGTCGGCTATACGATGGTCTACGGCATACTCAGACTCATAAACTTCGCACACGGCGACGTGTTCATGGTCGCGGGCCTCATGATGGTCTACGCCGTGACCTGGATGCCGCTGTGGCTGGCTATACCTTTTGTAATAGTGTTCACCGTGCTGCTGGGCTTCATCATAGAGCGCGTGGCCTATAAGCCGCTGCGCTCCGCGCCGAGGATGTCGGTCATGATAAGCGCCATAGGCGTGAGCTACCTCTTGCAGAACCTCGCGCTCTACATCACCGGCGGTCTGAACAAGAACTACCCGACCATGCCCTGGATCTCCGACACGGTGAGCATTTTCGGCGCGACGACCAAGGTGGTCACGCTGGTGACGCCGGTGCTGACGCTCATACTCGTCGTGCTGCTGGTGCAGCTGATAAACCACACGAAGATAGGCATGGCCATGCGCGCCGTGGCAAAGGACTTCGAGACGAGCACGCTCATGGGCATCAAGATAAACAACGTCATCTCGATGACCTTCATCATCGGCTCCTTCCTCGCGGCAATCGGCTCGATGCTGTTCTTCACGAACTATCCGGGCGTCACGCCGACGGTCGGCGCAATGCCGGGCCTGAAGGCCTTCGTCGCGGCGGTGTTCGGCGGCATAGGCTCCATACCCGGCGCGGTCATCGGCGCCTTCATCATCGGCATCTGCGAGAACATAATAAAGGGCCTCGACACCCTGCTCGTGGCCTACGGCGTCATACCGACGGGCATTGGCCTTTCGACCTTTGCGGACGCTTTCACTTTTGTCCTGCTTATCATAATTCTCGTCTTTAAGCCCACCGGCCTCTTCGGCGAGAAGGCTACGGACAAGGTCTGAGGAGGGCGAAAGCATGGATACGAAGAAAAAGAAACTTACAAAGCTGCTGATAACGGCGGCCTGCCTCATCGTTCTCTACGCGTTGTGCATCTGGATGGACCAGGCCATTACCGCCACATCCAAGTTCTATATGCTCATAACAGTCGTGCGCAAGAGCGCGGTCTACGCGCTGGTCGCGGTTTCGATGAACCTGCTCAACGGCTTCACCGGCCTCTTCTCGCTGGGCCAGGCGGGCTTCATGCTCATAGGCGCGTATACTTACGCCATCTTCTCCATACCGTCGGAGAGCATCGCGGGCGTGTACCAGTACTATGACGCGGCGATAAACTTCTCCTTCCAGGAGGCCATAAACGGCATCTTCGGGCTGGAGGCCATGGCCGCGCCCGGACTTATCATCGGCGCGCTGCTGGCCATGCTGCTGGCGGGCGTTGTGGCGGCTTTCTTCGCCTGGCTCATCGGCCTGCCTGTGCTCAGGCTCAAGAGCGACTATCTGGCGATAGCCACCCTGGGCTTCGCCGAGATCATAAAGGCCATCTTTCAGTGGCAGAAGTTCGGCCCCATCACGAACGGCTCGAACGTCCTGCGAGGCTACACCCGTCTCTCCGACTTCACCTTCAACATCGGCGGCACGCAGGTGTCTTTTGCAACCTTTGTGCCTGTGTTCATAGCTTCGCTCTGCATCCTGGTCATCGTGCTGCTCATAAACTCGTCCTACGGCCGCGCGTTCAAGGCCATACGTGAGGATGAGATAGCCGCCGAGGCCATGGGCGTGCGCCTGTTCAAGCACAAGCAGATGGCCTTCTGCATCTCCTGCTTCTTCGCAGGCGTGGGCGGCGCGCTGCTGGCGATGTTCATGAACACCATCCAGGCGGCGCAGTTCAAGTCCTCCATGACCTATGAGATACTGCTCATCGTCGTGCTGGGCGGCCTCGGCTCCGTGACGGGCAGCTGCATTGCCAGCTTCCTGTTCATAGCCTGCTCCGAGTGGTGGCTGCGCGGCCTCGACAGCGGCAAGTTCCTCGGCATTGAGTCGAGCCTGTTCCGCAGCGGTTTCAGGCTGGTCGTGTTTTCGGTCATCATCATGGTCGTCGTGCTGTTCTTCCGCAAGGGCCTGATGGGCCAGAAGGAACTGCCGGACCTCTTCAAAAAGCGAAAAAAAGCGCCTGCCGCACCGGCACAGGCTGAGGGAGGTGCCGCGAAATGAGCGAAAAACGTGAAAACGTTCTGAGCCTGCAGAACATAACCATGCAGTTCGGCGGCGTCGTGGCCGTGAACGACCTCTCGCTCGAGGTGGGCCGCGGCGAGATAGTCGCCCTCATAGGCCCCAACGGCGCAGGCAAAACCACGGCCTTCAATTGCGTCACCGGCGTCTACCAGCCCACGAACGGCGAGATCAGCTTCGAGGGCAAGGCAATAGTCCGCAACCACCCGCAGGGTAAGATGAAAAAATCCTACTTGGGCGAGAACGCGGAGAAATTTACAGGTCACGTCCTTGCGCCGACGCCGGACAGGATAACCGAGCTCGGCATAGCGAGGACCTTCCAGAACATCCGCCTCTTCTCCTCCCTGACGGTGCTGGAGAACGTGCTCATAGCCAAGCACATGAGGGCAAAGCAGAACGTCTTTTCCGCCACCTTCCGCGTGAACCGTGCGGAGGAGCGCCGCATGCAGGAGGAGGCAATGGCGCTGCTCGAGGAGCAGAACCTCGGCCACTTGAAGGACGAGGTCGCGGGAAGCCTGCCCTACGGCATACAGCGCCGGCTCGAGATCGCCCGCGCACTGGCCACGGAGCCGAAGCTGCTGCTGCTCGACGAGCCCGCTGCCGGCATGAACCCGCAGGAAACGCAGGAGCTGGGCGAGTTCATCGTGCAGATCAAGGACACGCACCACCTGACGGTGTTCATGATCGAGCACCACATGGACCTGGTCATGCAGTTCTCGGACAGGATTTATGTCCTGGACTTCGGCAAGCTCATCGCGCAGGGCACTCCCGCGCAGGTACAGAACGACCCGAAGGTCATAGAGGCTTACTTGGGGGTGTCGGACGATGCTTAAAATAGACGGGCTGAAAGTCAGCTACGGCGGCATAGAGGCCGTCAAGGGCATAACCTTTGAGGTGCCTGAGCGCAAGATAGTCACCCTCATCGGCGCGAACGGCGCCGGCAAGAGCACGACGCTCCGCACGATAGCGGGCCTGGTGAAGCCAGCGAAGGGCCGCATCCACCTCCAGTGCGAGGATATCACAGGTCTCTCGCCGGACCGCATCGTCGCCAAGGGCGTGACCCTGGTCCCCGAGGGCCGTCACGTTTTCCCGGACCTCACGGTCCTCGAAAACCTCAAAATCGGCGCCTACCTGCGCAAGGACGATCTCACGCAGGACCTCAACTGGGTCTACGAGCTCTTCCCGAGGCTCAAGGAGCGCTCCTGGCAGGCCGCCGGTACGCTCTCGGGCGGCGAACAGCAGATGCTTGCCGTCGGCCGCGCGCTCATGAGCCGGCCGAAGATAATCATGATGGACGAACCCTCCCTGGGCCTCGCGCCCATCGTCGTGAAGGGTATCTTCGACATCATCAAGGAGATAAACCGCATGGGCGTCACGGTCCTGCTCATAGAGCAGAACGCCAACATGGCCCTGCGCATAGCCGATATCGGCTATGTCCTCGAGACCGGCAACATCACCATGACCGGCCCCGGCCAGCAGCTCCTGAACGACCCAGCCATCAAGGCCGCCTACCTCGGCACCTGAACGCACAAAAACACCCCGGACAGCGTCCGGGGTGTTTTCACTTTTATCTCTGCTCGTTCACATATGTGGACACCCTGTCCTGGATGAGGGAGGCGGTCTGCTCCGCGGTCTTGGCGCCGGAGAAGAAGTCCGCACACTCCTCGAGCACAAGGTCCATGATGCTCTGGTCATAGGAGTAGCAGCGCTCAACCGAGCCTATCAGCTCGCGCAGCTGCTGAGCCTGTTCCTCCGTCATCGCGTAGATGTCCACGCTGAAATCGTCCCAGCTCCAGCCGCCGACGGAGACCTCGACCTGCTCGCCGGTCTCGGGGTCCGTCTCGTAGCGCTTTTCCATTGCCGCAGCCTCGGCCTTTTCATAGGCGGCCATGTTCAGCGGGTAGCCGTTCACATAGCGCCCTTCGTCGCTGTAGTAGTCCTCGAGCAGCATCCGGCGCACAAAGCCCCAGGCCGCGTCCACGTCCTTGCAGGTGGAGCTGATGCTCAGCCGGCTGCCCACGGGCGCCGCCACGTTGCCCGTCCTGTCGCTCGACGGGAAGCCCTTGAACGCCAGCTTGCCGCCGAACATCGCCTCGTACATCTGGAATCCCTCGAAGTCCGTCGCGGAGTAGGTCGTCAGCAGCTGCTTGCCGCCCAGCACCAGGGCCGGCGTGCTCCCCTGGTAGCTGCTGTAGTCGAAGGTCTCCGGGAACATGGCGCTGAAGTTCAGCAGGTCTGTGAAGTCCTGGCTGTCAAAGCTGCACTCGCCCGTCGTCCAGTCCACATACTCGCCCAGATTCATCACCAGCATCGCCTGGAGTATCGAGGAGCTCGTCGTGCCTGGGTCGAGCAGATACTCCGCCTCGGGATGCGCCTTCACGACCTCCATCAGCTCCTGCAGCGTCCAGCCCATCTCCTCGCCCAGGACCTCCGCGCTGCCCACAAGGCTCAGCACGCCGAAGGCCGGGGATATCGAATACAGCTTGCCGTCCGTCTCCATCGCCGCGAGGATGTTCGGGAAGAAGTCCTCCCGGGAGAGCTCCGCGTCCGCGTCTATGAGCTCGTAGAGGTCGTAGAGATAGCCCTTCGCACCGTACTGCTCTATAGGCAGCTCGTCCGCGATGAAAAGGTCCGGCACGTTCCCGCTTATGATCTCAGTGTTCAGCTTGGTCAGGCCCGCCGTGTAGTCCTCCTCGGTGTTGTACTGCGAGTAGTCCGTCACCTCTATGCGCACCCCGCTGTTAGAACGGTTGAAGTCCAGTATTTCCTTTCTCAGGTCGTAGCCGAGATAGTTGCAGGCCAGGCGCAGGGTCGTCACCGGCGGGACCTCCGAGGCGTCCACCTGACGCAGCCGCGCGAGCTCGGCGCTGCCGCTGTTGTAGCTGTATACCAGGCAGACGAACTCGCCCTCGCCGGTGTAGATGATGCCGTTCACGTCGTCCGAGTCCACGTCGCAGTTGATGAGCGAGACGATCTGCTCGCCCTGGCCTGTCCCGGCGTTCACGCCGTAGATGCAGGAGCTGTCCGTGTAGAAGGCCAGGTATTCCCCGCCGCCAGTGCGGAGATTATAGGCGTTGTCCGGCAGCGCGATGTCCTCGCCGAAGCCTTTGGTCTCAAAGTCCACGGGCCTGAGCACAAAGCCCGCGCCGCCGTTGCCGTAGAGCGCAGCGCCGCCGTCCGGGAGATTTATGAGCCTCTCCCACCAGCCATCCAGCGCCGTGCAGCTGAGCAGCTTGCCCTCCGCCGAGAGCAGGACCAGCACGCTCTGGTTATACAGCAGGCAGAGCCTGCCCTCAGCGTCCGAGACCATGCTGCTCAGATAGGTGTAAGTATCGCCGTACATGTCGCCGGTCTGCATCTGCGCCAGGACCGCCTCTTCCACGGCCGTGAGGTCCGCCTTCTCCAACTCCGAGCCCGCGGCGTCCACGCGGCGCAGCAGCGTCTGTCTCACGCTCTCCGCGTACTGATACCTGTCCCCGGTTTCCTCGTCGAAGTCCTCCGGCAGGTTGAACTTCACGGAGTTCAGCTCCTCGCACACCCAGAACGAGCCGTCCGCAGCCTTCGCCAGACCGTTTATGTTGATGTAGCTCTCCTCATAGCCCTCCGGCGCGGCGCTCTGGACGTAGCCCTCCAGCCTGGCCGCCTCGCCCGTGGCGAGGTCTACAGACCAGAGGCTGAGCTCGTAGCCGCCCGTCTCACTGTCGTATACGTTCTGGGAAAAATACGCCTTTCCGTCCAGTACCAGCGGGCTGCCCATGTACTCCGTGACCCCGTCCAGCTTCGTGAACTCGGACACCCAGACCTTGCCCTCCGCCGCGCCGCCGGGCGCGTCCGTGCTCTGCTCCCCGCCGCTGTCCCCGCAGCCGGGCAAAAGCGTAAATATCAGCGCCGCCGCCATCAGCAGCGCCGCGAAACGTTTGCCTCCGTTCATTTTCAGTCCTCCGTAAACTGTATTATTTGCCGTAACACAGTTGAATTATATCATCCCTCACTGCGTCTGTCAACGAAGCGGGGTTTAAGTAATGCTTAAGTTTCGATTAAGGTGCATAGATATGAAAAAGGGCCGCGGAATTCGCGGCCCTTCTGCGTCCATATTCATCTTGCGACCAGGTGTTCGCCTATTTTGAAAACGTCCCCGGCGCCGACTGTGAGGATGATATCGCCGGGGCGGGCGGTCTCCTTGAGGCAAGCCTCGATCTCCTCAAACCTGGGGAAGAAGCGGCAGCCCTCTATGTGCTGCGCGAGGTCCGCGGAGGAGATGCCCATGGTGTTGTGCTCGCGCGCGGCGTAGATCTCAGCCAGGAAAGTGAGGTCCGGGCGCTGCAGCTGCTCTATGAAGTCGTCGAAGAGCGCGGCGGTGCGCGTGTAGGTGTGCGGCTGAAAAACCAGGATGGTCCTCTTGTAGCCCAGGGGCTCCACGGCGTCCAGCAGAGCCTTTAGCTCGCCGGGGTGGTGGGCGTAGTCGTCGTAGACGTCCGCGCCGTTATACTTGCCCTTGAACTCGAAGCGCCGCCCCGCGCCGTTGAAACCGGCCAGGCCGTACTTGACGGCGTTCGGCCTCACGCCCAGGCAAATGCAGGCCGCCGTCGCCGCGAGGGCGTTCTTGACGTTGTGCATACCCGGGATGTGCAGCGTCACGCTGGTGAAGAACTTGCCGTGACAGTAGATATCGAACTCGCTGTTCGCGCCGACGCGCCGGATGTTACGCGCGTAGACGTCTGCCTTTTCCGTCAGGCCGAAGGTGAAGAGCTCCCTGCCCAGCGGCTCGAGCGCGTCCATGGTGTTCCTGTCGTCGATGTTGGCGACGATCCTTCCGTGCTCCGGCACCTTGGACGCGAACTCGCGGAACGAGCGCTTCACATCCTCCAGGCCGGAGAAGTAGTCCAGATGGTCCGCCTCTATGTCCAGGATGACGGCTATCGTCGGTTGGAAGTACAAAAACGAGTCGTGGTACTCGCAGCTCTCGAGTATTATCGTGTCCCCGCCGCCTACGCGGTGGCCCGCGTGCAGCAGGGGCAGGGTGCCGCCTATCATGACCGTCGGGTCTCGCTCCGCGGCCATGAGGATGTGCGTGCACATACTCGTCGTCGTGGTTTTGCCGTGGGTGCCGGCGATGCAGAGCGCGTTGTCATAGTCCTTCATGATCGCGCCCCAGGCCTGCGCGCGCTCGAACACCGGCACGCCCCGGGCCTTGGCCTCGACTATCTCGGGGTTATCGTCGCGCACAGCGGCGGTGCGCACCACGAACTGGATATCCGGCGCTACGTTCATCGCCGAGTGGCCTATCTTGATGTCTATGCCCAGGCTGCGCAGGTAGCGCGTCTTTTCGCTCTCGGCCATGTCCGAGCCGTCTATCACCAGGCCCATACCCGCCAGCACCTCCGCCAGCGGCGCCATAGAGACTCCGCCCGCGCCGATCAGATGCCCGCGCTTGCCCGGTTTCAGATATTGTTCAAAGTCTGCCATATATGCTCCAAGCCCTCGAAAAATTTAATCTTGTCATTTCCCTGAGATTATAATACATTATGCTTAACAATACAAGGATTAAAACAGGAGCCCCGATGAAACAGCCGCCTAAATATGTTCTTGATATCCTATGCGCCCTGGGCCGCGCCGGTCACAGTGCGGCTTTGGCCGGCGGCTGCGTGCGCGACAGCCTCCTCGGCAGAAGGCCGAACGACTGGGACGTCGCCTCCTCCGCCCGACCGGAGGAGGTCCTCGCCCTCTTTCCGCGCTGCGTCCCCACCGGACTGCGCCACGGCACCGTCACCGTCCTCTC
>ULXL01006936.1_pt1 | contig 9792 bp, 6 predicted proteins | sample 1961241 | NCBI WGS metagenome assembly ULXL01 (sample SAMEA4835837, study PRJEB28245) | human gut metagenome | biome: gut microbiome; material: fecal sample | place: Denmark | collected 2008
AAAAGGAAATGAGATTAATATTTTCGATATTAATAATGACGCTCTTTCGGCACTTAATGAAAAGCACGGCTGCAATATTTGCAGTGATGAAATTGAAGCAACTGAAAAAAGCGATATTCTTTTTCTTGCGGTTAAGCCTAATGTTATCGGCTCTGTTATCGGCAAAATCAGTAAATCGGCAAGTGAAAATAACTGCCTTGTTATCTCGATAGCGGCAGGAAAGGATATTGAATTTCTTGAAGGCAACGCTTCAAATTCTTTAAAAATTGTTAGAGTTATGCCGAACATTAATGCAAAAGCCGGAGAAGCAATTTCCGCATACTGTTCAAACGAAAATGTTACCGAAAAGGAGAAAAAAACAGTTGAAGCTCTTCTTCAAAGCTTCGGAAAATTTATTGCTCTTGACGAAAAATTCTTTCCTGTTTTCGGAGTTATCGGCGGTTGCAGTCCTGCATTTGCATATATGTTCATTGACGCACTCGCAAGAGCGGCAGTTAAAAACGGTATGAGCAAGAAGGACGCTCTTATAATTTCAGCGCAGGCGGTTTACGGAAGTGCAAAAATGATCCTTGAAAGCGATAAGCATCCTTTTGAGCTTATAGATAATGTATGCTCTCCCGGCGGAACAACTATTGAGGGTGTTCTTTCTCTTCAAGAGGACGGCTTTGAGGCGGCAATTCATAATGCGGTTAACAAAGCGGTTGAAAAGGATAAAAGGCTTTAAATAGATAATAAAAAAGAGGCACAGACCGATGATTATCTCAAAGGTCTGTGCTTTTTAATTGTAATATTTATTGATTACATATATTTTTTGATGTCGTCAACCTTATCAAGCTTTTCCCAAGAAACGCCGAGGTCTTCCCTGCCCATATGGCCGTAAGCGGCAACATTCTTATAAATCGGCTTTCTTAAATCAAGTCTGTCTATAATTGCAGAGGGGCGCAAATCAAACACCTTATTAACGATATCAACGATTTCTTCATCGGGCTTAACGCCTGTTCCGAAGGTGTCCACCATAACGGAAACAGGCTTTGCAACGCCGATTGCATAAGCAAGCTCAACCTCACATTTATCTGCAAGTCCTGCGGCAACAATATTTTTTGCAACCCATCTTGCAGCATAAGCGGCGCTTCTGTCAACCTTTGTTGGATCCTTTCCGCTGAATGCACCGCCGCCGTGGCGAGCATAACCGCCGTATGTATCAACAATTATTTTTCTGCCTGTTAAGCCGCTGTCGCCCTGAGGACCGCCGATAACAAATCTGCCTGTTGGATTAACGAAGAACACCGTGTTTTCATCCATAAGCTCAGCAGGAACCGTTGATTTAATAACCTTTTCGATTATATCCCCACGAAGAGTATCAAGCGAAACATCGGCACTGTGCTGACTTGAAACAACAACCGTTGTTACTTTAACGGGCTTTCCGTTATCATATTCAACAGTTACCTGAGTTTTTCCGTCTGCATAAAGATACGGAAGAGTGCCGTTTTCACGAACCTCCGTTAACCTTTTTGCAAGCTGATGAGCCAGACTGATGGGAAGCGGCATAAGCTCCTTCGTTTCGTTGCAGGCATAACCGAACATCATTCCCTGATCTCCTGCGCCGTTAAGATTATATTCTTCCTCCTCTGAATTTTTAAGCTCAAAGGATTTATCAACGCCCATAGCAATATCACTGCTCTGCTTATCGAGTGCAACAAGAACGGCACAATTATTGCCGTCAAAGCCTTTAACGCCGTTATCATATCCTATATCGCAGATTGTTTTGCGAACGATAGACGGAATATCAACCTGAGCCTTTGAGGTTATTTCGCCCATAACGAGCACCTGACCTGTTGTGCAGGTTGTTTCGCAGGCAACACGGCTTTGGGGATCCTGCTCAAGCATAGCGTCAAGAATAGCGTCTGAAATCTGATCACAGATTTTATCAGGATGGCCTTTCGTTACCGACTCACTTGTAAATAAATATTTAGACATAAAAAATACCTCCAATACTGTTGAAAAATAAAAGCGCACCCAACCGAGCGCGCAACTTAATACTCATCACTCGGATAAACCGCAGGAATTAGCACCTTGCCGAATGGCAGGTTGCTGTGGTTTCAAAGGGCCTGTCCCTCAACCACTCTTGATAAGAATTATTAACTTGCTGATATAATATACCCTTGCGGTTAAATTGTCAATATATAATCTGCAAATTAATTCTTTTGAAACAAAATTAATAATTAATGTTAAAAATATTTATAATTTTTTATCAATATTGTTGTTTTTTGTTTAGAAATAGTTTATAATATGACTGTTAAATTTTGTCCATTCAGAAGGAGGAAAAAATTCTATGGCAAAGAAAACAGTATTTATTACCGGCGGAACCGGTAATATGGGTTGGGCTGCCGTTCAGGAAATGCTCAAAAAGCCAAATGAAATTAATATTAAAATGCTTGCAAGAAAAAGCGCTAAAAACGAAGAAAAGTTAAGTCCGCTTATGAGCAAGCCGAATGTTAAGGTAATCTGGGGCGACCTTCTTGATTATGATAAGATTCTTGAAGGTGTTACCGGCTCTGATTATGTTCTTCATATTGGCGGTATGGTTTCCCCTACTGCAGACTGGAAGCCTTACAGAACACAGAAAACAAATATCGGTGCAGCTGAAAACATCTGCAAAGCAGTTCTTGCTCAGCCAAACCCTGATGACATTAAGGTTTGCTACATAGGAACAGTTGCCGAAACAGGCGGAAGAAATTATCCTATCCATTGGGGCCGCTGCGGAGATCCTATTAAGATTTCTATTTACGACCACTATGCAGTTTCAAAAACAGTTGCAGAGCGCACATTCGTTGAAAGCGGAATTAAGAATTGGGTTGTAATGCGTCAGTCCGGCATTCTTTATCCAAACATTCTTAAAAATATGGATCCGATTATGTTCCATGTTCCCGTTAACGGTGTTCTTGAATGGTGCACCGTTGAGGATTCTGGAAGACTTATGTGCAACCTTGTAACTGAGGATGCAGCAGGCAACCTCGGCTCTGATTTCTGGAATCATTTCTTTAATATCGGTTCCGGTAAAGAATACAGAATTTCCAACTATGAATTTGAATGTCTCCTTCTCGGAACACTCGGTCTTGCAGGCCCCGAAAAGCTTTTTGATCCTAACTGGTTTATCACAAAGAATTTCCACGGTCAGTTCTATGCTGACGGCGACAAGCTTGAAGATTTCCTTCATTTCCGTGAAAATCTTCCTGTTAAAGACTACTTTAACCGCCTTGCAGATCAGGTTGAGTTCTATTTCAAAATACCGAGATATCTTCCTAAATCGCTTGTTGCCGCTTGTGCAAAGCCGTTTATGAAGAAGATTGCCGAAACTCCGGGCTTCGGTACTCTTGATTGGGTTAAAACAAACGATCCCGTTCGTATGAGTGCATACTACGGCTCAAAAGAGGAATGGGAAAAAATTCCTTCAAAGTGGGAAGACTTTGAAATTATCAAGTTTGATAAAGACAACAGCGCTGCCGAAGAGTTTAAGCTTGACCACGGCTATGATGAGAGCAAGCCCGAATCAGAGCTTGACATTGAAGATATGAAGCAGGCTGCTAAATTCCGCGGTGGAGAATGCTTGTCTGATTCAATGACCAAGGGCGATATGGCAACAAAGCTTAAATGGAAATGCGGCCACTGCGGTGCAGAATTTGAAGCTAGCCCTGCGTTGATTCTTCTTGGCGGACATTGGTGCCCTGAATGCTATGTTCCGCAGAAGGCTTGGGATTACGATTCAATTGCAAAAACAAACCCATTCTTTGCTCAGGTTTGGTATCCAAGCCACAGAAAAGACGAAAACAACCGTTATGATTTTGATGAGCTCTTCCATATTGACGGTGTTGCTTGGGACGATATTAAGAGATAATATCAATCTATATCAAAATCTCCTCGTGTTTACGGGGAGATTTTTTATATAGACATAAAAATATAAAATTCCGTTTCATTTCAACAACAAAAGCCGCAGAAGCCATTGCTCCTGCGGCTTTTGTTATAAATTATAGCTAATACATTATCAATTAATTAATATGTGCTTGTGGCGGTGTAGTTTACACTGCCGTTTGCATAACGCTTCAAAGTGTATTTATTTCCGCTTCTTGTTACGCTGAGCTTTATATCTCCCGGATTTTGACTGCTAACCGTATAGAACGAGCATGAAATTACTCCGTTTGAAACAGACATATACACTCTTATATGGAAATCCTTATCATTAGTCCACCTGAAATTCTTTGAGCTGCCGGATATTGCGGCGTCTCTTCCGAGCGGAACATAGGAAACCTTTTGAGAATGCTGATGGCGTTCCGTTATTTTAACATTAGAATAAAGAGCGGTATTGAAAACAGTTGACGCAACCTGGCAGATTCCTCCGCCCAATTCCTGCGCCGTACCCTCTGTTCCCGTGAAAACCGTTGCCTCCTTATAGCCCTTGGCAGCAGTACGAGGTCCAACTATTTTATTAAAATCAAAGGTTGCCCCCGGATTGATTGTTACTCCGCTTATGGCATTTGAGGCTATACGCAAATTAGTGGTTCTGTTTGCATTATTAACATAATTCGAGGAATAAGATTCATACAGATACTTAAAGCCTGTGTTTGCAACAGAGCTCCATGAGTTATAATACAGCTTTCCGTTTATACTTGAAAAGGCTCTTACCTTAACAAAATAGCCTTTATCAGACGGAAGATTAGATAACGAAACGGAGTTATTTGTTCTTCCGTGAACATAATAGCTGCTGACATCATAGCTGAATGTACTGCTTGGTGAATACATAATTTGATAGCCGTCGCCATAATACTGTCTGTCAAAATTAATATTCATTCTTGTTGCATAGGCATTTTTCTCAACAGAAACACTTCCCTTAAAGCTTGTGCCTCCGTCAGAAATAATACTGCCCCAGCCGCCGTAAATTCTTTTACCGTTAACATCAACATACATTCTTATTTTGAAATAATAATTTCTTGTAACTGAAAGACCTGTTATTCTTTTTGAATTAAGACTTACATCATTGTTATCTGCATAGTGAACGCAGGTGCTCATTGTTGGGTCAAACGAATAAGCAATCTGATAGCCGCTGCAATATTTATATCTGCCGTAAGTTATATCAGCATAATTTGAGCCATATCCCCTCTCAATTTTTATTCCGCTATTATAAGTAGGAACAGAGGTGTAGCATATTATTGCTTCGCTGAATATTCCCTCGCAAACCTTTGAGGAATCAACATAGTAGGCTCTGATCTTGAAATTATACTCTGTTGCATAATGAAGATTTTGAACGGTAAAGCTTGTTACATCTCCCTCAATAACCTTAAACCGTTCATAACGCTTTGTGCTATTATTAAAATGATAAATGCAATATCCGTCTGCACCAGCAACGCTTGCCCATTCAAGCTTAACAGATGACTGCGTTGCGTTTGAAGAAACAAAATAAGCCGTTTTTGCAGCATTGATTTTGAACGGCACACTAACCGTTCCGCTGTAATTTCCAATGCCTGTTATAACTGCCTGAGCAGTTCCGCACTTATCGTTATTGACATATTCAACCTCATAATCGGTGCCGAGAATAAGCTCTGCATCATCAACCGTAACAGTAACAGAAGGGGTGCAATCTTCTCCTTTAAAAATAACCGAATGATATTCAAGCTCAACATTTGTGCTTGAAGATGCGATATCAACAGTTAAAGCATCATAATTAACAGAAGAGTTGCCTGCTATATTTCCTGCATCGTTTGCGCTGACTCCGAATGATATTACGGATAACACAATCACAAACAATACCGAAGCAAGCAAAGTCATAATTCGTTTAGTCATTATATCAAACCCTCTTTATTTTGACCGTAATAGGCGTTTTTTCCGTGCTTTCTTTGATAATGCTTATCAAGAAGATACTGTTCAATTCCTATATTTGAATTATCTCCGAGAGAAGCAATGCTCTCTGTTCTGTAAGCCATTTTGCAAACCTCTTCAAGAATAAGAGCATTTTCAACTGCCTTAAAGCAATCCTTTCCCCAAGTGAAAGGGCCATGGCGATGAACTAAAACAGCAGGACATTCCTCGGGGCTTACCCCTCTTTTTGCGAATTCCTCAACAATAACTCGGCCGGTGTTAAGCTCATACTCTTCCTCAACCTCCTGCTTCGTAAGCCCTCTTGCACAGGGCACTGCGCCGTTTGCAAAATCAGCGTGAGTAGTTCCGTAAGCGTTAACATCTCTGCCTGCCTGAGCCCAAGAGCAAGCCCAGCTTGAATGAGTGTGAACAATTCCGCCGATACTGTCAAACTTTCTGTAAAGCTCAAGATGAGTTGGCGTATCCGATGAAGGATTAAGCCTTCCCTCAACCTTTTCGCCGTTTAAATTCATAACGACCATATCGTCAGCCGTCATTTTATCATACGGCACGCCTGAAGGCTTTATAACAAAAAGCCCCTTTTCCCTGTCTATACCCGAAACATTTCCCCAGGTTAAAACAACAAGGCCGTATTCAACGAGCTGAAGATTTGCTTCAAACACCTTTTTCTTTAATTCTTCAAGCATAAGATAAACCTCTTGTTTACATACCTAATTTATAAGCAACATCATTATAGAAAAGCTCTTTTCTGAATTCGTTAATTTCAGTGCTTTCATTAATATGAACAAATTCTATGCCCATAATTTCGGCAAAATCCCTCATATTATCGGCGGTTAAGCTATATGATAGAACGCTATGGTGAGCACCGCCTGCATAAATCCACGCCTCTGCCGATGTTTGAAGACACGGAAGCGGCTTCCACAAAACACCGGCAACAGGAAGCTTCGGCATATCATTTACCTGCTCCTTACATTCAACATCGTTGCAAATCATACGGAGTCTGTCGCCCATATCTACGAGCGTTACAACAATGCCCTTGCCTGTTTGAGCTTTAAAAACAAGCCTTGCAGGGTCTTCCCTGTTTCCTATTCCGAGAGGATGAACCTGAATTTTAGGCTTTTCAGCCGCACATGTTGGGCAAACCTCAAGCATGTGAGAGCCGAGAAGCATTTCATTACCGGGCTCAAAGTGATAAGTATAATCCTCCATAAACACGGTTCCGCCGTCTAATCCCTCAGACATTGATTTCATAACACGGAGCATTGCGGCAACCTTCCAGTCGCCCTCTGCACCAAAGCCGTAGCCCTGACGCATCAAATCCTGTGAGGCAAGGCCGGGCAGCTGACGAAGTCCCTGCAAATCCTCAAAGTTAGTATGGAAAGCGTTAAAGCTATGCTTTTCAAGGAATTTTTTAATTCCAACCTCTTCCTTTGCCTGATAGCGAACTGCGTCAATATTGTCGGTGTCCATAATATATAGCTTCTCGTATTCAGCCATCTGCGCATCTATTTCTTCTTCGGTTACGGCGTCTATCTCTTTTATAACATCGCAAACTCCGTAATGGTCAACCTGCCAGCCGAGCTTGATTTGCGCTTCGATTTTATCGCCGTCTGTTACTGCAACATTTCTCATATTATCGGAAATGCGAAGAACATGAACCTTTCTTGACTCCGCAGCACCAACTGCGGCACGAATCCAAATTTCCATTTTCTTTTGGAATGCTTCGTCCTTCCAATAGCCTGCAATAACCTTTCTTTTAAGGCGCATACGAGCGGCAATAAAGCCGTGTTCTCTATCTCCGTGAGCAGATTGATTTAGGTTCATAAAATCCATATCAATATCATTCCACGGGATATCTCTGTTATATTGAGTGTTTAAATGAAGATACGGCTTTTGAAGAGAGTTAAAGCCTGCAATCCAAGCCTTAGATGGAGAAAAGGTGTGCATCCAGGTTATAACGCCTGCGCACCTTTCATCTGTGTTTGCCTGCTGAAAAACATCAAGAATTTCCTTTGATGTTTTTACACACGGCTTTGCAATGATTTTGCAAGGAAGCTTACTGCTCCACTCGGCGCACATTTCCTGCGCATGCGAATTTATCGTTTCAAAAATTTCTTCTCCGTAAAGAAATTGCGTTCCGACAATAAACCAAAATTCATAGTCCTTTAAAGCCATAATTATCCTCCTATATGCTTTGATATGCAGATTTTTCAACTGCAAGGCCTTTTTTATAAAGCCTCATATATTCAGTAAAGCCCTGTGCGTCCTTTTCATCGGGCTCAACAACTGATTTTTTACTTTTGGCAAAAACTCTGTTGTTAAGGTATTCTTCAAGAGAAGCTCCGTTACCGTCAACAAGATATTCTGCAAGCACGGCAATTCCCCAGGCACCGCCCTCGCCTGCCGTTTCCATAACGGCAACGGGCGTGTTAAGTGCACCTGCCATAAGCCTTTGACCAACATATTTTGTTTTAAAAAGTCCGCCGTGGCCCATAAGGCAATCTATTTTAACATTTTCATTTTCAAGTATTTCCATTCCGATTTTAAGAGAGCTGAATGTTGAATAAATCTGCGCTCTGAAAAAGTTTGCAAGACTAAATTTGCAGCCTTGAGCTCTCATAAACAGTGGTCTTCCGTCTTCAGCGTGAACAACGGGCTCGCCGGAAAAGAAGTTGTAATTAACAAGTCCGCCGCAGTCTGCATCTCCTAAAAGTGCCTCATTATAAAGCAAATCATAGATCTGCGGTTTAGTTAAATTTGCCGAACATAAGGACGCAAATTCCGTAAATATCCTAACCCAATAATCAAGGTCTGTGCAGCAGTTATTGCAATGCACCATCGCAACAGGCTTACCCGTTGGAGTTGTTACCATATCAATTTCTTCATAAAGCCTTGAAAGCTTATTTTCAAGAACAACCATTGAAAAAATCGAGGTGCCCGCCGAAACATTACCTGTTTTCGCAGATATACTGTTTGTTGCAACCATTCCGGTTCCTGCGTCTCCCTCGGGAGGACAAAGGGGTATTCCTGCTTCAAGTCTGCCCGACGGGTCAAGAAGCAACGCGCCCTGTTCAGTAAGATAGCCTGCATTTTCTCCTGCAATGAGCACCCTTGGAAGTATATCCTTTATATTCCATTTAACGCCTTTTAAAGCAGGAAGATTATCGAAAAGAGAAATCATCTTGGCGTCATAATCATTTGTATTACTGTCTATCGGAAACATTCCCGAGGCTTCTCCTACGCCAAGCACTTTTTTTCCTGTAAGCTGCCAATGAACATATCCTGCAAGAGTGGTCAAATAAGAGATATTGTTAATATGCTCCTCGCCGTTGAGCATTGCCTGATAAAGATGAGCAATGCTCCATCTTTGCGGAATATTAAAATTGAAAAGCGTGCTTAAATCAGAAGCCGCCTGCGAGGTTATTGTGTTTCTCCAAGTTCTGAATTCGCAAATTTGATTACCATTTTCATCAAACGGAAGATAGCCGTGCATCATAGCAGAAAAACCGATTGAAGATAAAGTGGTAATATACTCGCCGCTTTTTTCCTTAACCTCATCGTTAAGACTTGCAAAGGCACATTGCAGACCGCTCCAAACATCCTCCAAATCATAAGTCCAAACATCGTTTTTAAGCTTGTTTTCCCAATCAAACGAGCCGGAGGCAACCGTTTCAAAATCATTATTGATGAGAACTGCCTTAATTCTTGTTGAGCCAAATTCAATACCGAGAGCTTCGCTTCCGTTAAGTTTGTACACAGACATAATCCGCCTCCGAAATAATCTTTAACTAATTCTACTATATATTAAAAAATTATTCAATATAAATTAATATATAAAAGAAAGATTTTTTACGAAAAAGCCAAATATTTAAAAATAGGTATTGACTAAAAATTGATAAAATGTTATTATATCAGCGTTGC
>ULXL01058391.1_pt1 | contig 9748 bp, 10 predicted proteins | sample 1961241 | NCBI WGS metagenome assembly ULXL01 (sample SAMEA4835837, study PRJEB28245) | human gut metagenome | biome: gut microbiome; material: fecal sample | place: Denmark | collected 2008
CAGGGCAAGGACGTTATCACCACGCCGAAAACGAAGAAAAGCAACCGCGTGATCCAGATGCCTGACTTCCTCTGCGACGAGATACAGGACTACTTCAAGCAGCTTTACGGACTGGAATCGGACAGCCGTATTTTTCCTCTGTCCAAATATGCCTTAAAGCGTGGGATGGCGTTTGGCTGCAAGGCGTCTGGTGTCAAGGTCATTAGAATCCACGATTTGAGGCACAGCCACGTTTCTTTACTTATCAACATGGGCTATTCCGCCGTTGCCATCGGCAATCGCGTGGGACACGAAAGCGTGGAGATCACCTATCGGTACGCGCATCTGTTCCCAACCGTTCAGAAGGAAATGGCAGATAAATTGAACGTCGAAAGGGGTAATTGAAAATGTCACTGAAAAATCGAGACAACCACAACCGCTGGCGCAACAAGACCGTTGCCTTCCGGGTATCACCGGAGGAAGATACGCAAATCGAAACCTTTGTCAAGCTCTCCGGGCTGACGAAGCAGGACTACATCACCCGCCGCCTGACCTGCAAGGATGTGGTGGTGCAGGGCAATCCGAGAGTTTACAAGGCGCTGCGCGACCAGCTTGCCGCTGTACTGAACGAGCTACGGCGCATTGAAGCGGGCGGCAGCGTGAACGACGAGCTGCTGGAGGCGATTGAAATGATCGCCGTCATCATGGATGGCATGAAGGAGGAAAATGCCTATGGAGAATGAAAACTATAAAAAGAAAACGACCGCCCCGGACACATCTGTTGGCGCAGATGATGGGCAGCCGCTTCACAATTCAACTGAGAACAGTATATCCGCTTTTGATGAAGAAATCAACGGTGATTTTCAAAACAGCACGGAAAGTCTGGATGAAATCTACCGCAGGATACAGCGTCTAACCGACCCGCATTACCTGCACACGATCTCCATGACCGAGCTGTACCAGACCGCGTATCAAAGTAGGCCGCCCATTATCGACGGCTTGCTCTACGCGGGCGCGTACATCCTCGCAGGTGCGCCGAAGATTGGCAAATCATTTCTGGTGGCGCAGATCGCCTATCATGTCAGCACGGGCGAAGCTCTGTGGGGCTGCGAAGTCCATCCCGGTACGGTGCTGTACCTCGCTCTAGAAGATGATTTTCAGCGCATCCAGAGCCGTATGTTCATGATGTACGGCGTCAACGACACCGACCGACTGCACTTTGCAACCGCTGCCGGGAAAATCGGAAGCGGATTGGACGAACAGCTTGAAAACTTCGTGCGGGAGCATCCCGACACCAGACTCATTATCATTGACACCATGCAGAAAATACGCGAGGTCGGCGGCGAGGCGTACAGCTACGCCAGCGACTATGAGATCATCGGCAAACTCAAGCAGTTTGCCGACAAGCATTGCATCTGCGTCCTGACCGTCCACCACACCCGCAAACAGCCTGCCGGTGACAGCTTCGAAATGATCTCCGGTACAACGGGATTGCTCGGTTGCGCAGACGGCTCGCTGCTTATGCAGAAGAAAAAGCGCACGGCGCTGGAGGCAACTATCGACGTGGTGGGACGCGACCAGCAGGATCAGATCCTCTATCTGAAAAAGGACGCCGATACGCAGATTTGGAATCTCGAAAAGTTGGAAAACGAGCTGCACAAGGAACCGCCCGATCATGTTCTGGAAGCCGTTGCCGAGTTGGTGTCCGTAGAACAACCGGTATGGACAGGTTCGCCCTCTGTGCTTGCCGATGCCGTCCATGTCGGTATGGCGGCAAACGCCCTGAGCAAGTATCTGAATGTGAAGTCTGGTAGACTTCTGGATGAATACCATATCCGTTATGAGAACAAAGTTCGGCACGAAGGGCGGCGTATTACGCTGATCTATGATGCTGAAAGCAAATAAGCCGCGCGACGGCTGCGACGGTTGCGACGGTAAATCTGATACCGCCAAAACAACCGTCGCAATCGTTGCGACCGTCGCGGAGAAAGGCCGGCAGCACGACCTTCCGCGTCCCCCGTCCCCATCGAAAAATCCGCAGAGGTTGAGATGGATGTGGGCAGAAGATTATGCGCAGAGGACGCCTGCAAATAAGCTGCTGACCACGTCGGTTTTTGCGGTTTGTATCCACACTGCAAACCGCAAAACCGGCAGAGGCTTCCGCAGAAGCCGCATACCCCCTCGGAGAGCCCACGATACTTTGCAGCCGCAAGATGAAAGTATCATAGTGGGTTATTACACTTCCGCAGAAGTGCTTCCCCGAAGCTACTCGTCCTGCACAATTTGAAATCAGGAGGCAAACTGCCTATGGCAAGAGGCGACGGTATTCACCGTACCAGCGCAAGAAATGCAAGAATGAAAGACGCAGACATCGGCAACGCACAAGCACACAATGAGCGCGAAAAATCGTCGTATGTCAATCAGGACATCGTTCCTGAACGGACGCCATACAACGTCCATTTCAAAACACCAACCGCCGGGTATAAGGAGATGTTCGAGCAGATGCGCTCCGACGGCGTGATTTCCACCCGCGGTCTGAAAGCGGATGCTGAGAAATTCGGAGAGCTGATCTTCGACGTCAACTCCGCCTACTTTTTCAACCACGGCGGCTATGACTTTGCAAAACAATTTTACGCCGATGCCTACAAAGCTGCAATCAAAATTGTGGGCGGCGAGCAATACATCCTATCGGCGGTCATGCACGCCGACGAGCGCAACCGTGCCATGTCTGACGCACTGGGACAGGATGTGTACCACTACCACCTTCATGTGGTCTATATCCCTGTCGTAGAGAAGCAAATCCTGTGGTCGAAGCGCTGCAAGGATGAGTCGCTTCGCGGCACGGTCAAGGAGATAATCCAGCAGGTCAGCATGAGTAAGAAGTGGGCTTCCAAGCCCGCGCTAGACGAGAACGGCACGCCGATTCTGAGCACCAAGGGCAAGCCTGTTCTCAAAAAATCCTACAGCGTTTTGCAGGATGATTTCTTCCGGTATATGCGCGACGCCGGGTACGACGATGTGGAGCGCGGCGAACGTGGCAGCTCGGAGGAACACCTGACAGTGACACAGTTCAAGGTGCAGCAGGAACAGGCGCGGCTGGCAGAACTCACAGAGCAGAACCGCCAGCAGGAACAGCAGGCAGCGACGCTCGGCAAGCAGATCGAGAAAATTCAGAATCAGCAGGTCGCTGTGGCGGCTATCGAAAAGATTGAATCGAAGCCCATTCCCTTCTCTACCAAGATTGCCGTGGAGCGTGAGGATTTTGAACACCTGTCTACGCTTGCGAAAAAGTACGTTGCAGCCGAGAAAAAGGAATCCAAACTGCAAAAGGCTCTTGACGCTGCAAACAGGCTGATTGCAAAACTCAAGGCAGAGATTGCCGGTTTGAAACAGGAGATTTCTGATTATAAGTCTGTTCGCGGCAAGCTCCGTGTGGCAGATTTGGAGCGTGAAAACGCAGAGCTTCGCGGAAAAGTCCGAAGCTATGAGGATGTGATTCAGCGCAATAATCTGTGGCGTTTCTTCCGCCCGCACAGAGAAAAAGCAGCGATGCGTGACGATGCCCGTTGATGTCGTGTTGAGCTGAGAAAATCGAATTTTACCGAATGGGAGCGTCCAGATTGAGCAGCGTATCATTTGGGCGCGCCCCATTCAAAAATCAACCTGCTTTTGCAGGTGTAGAGCTGACAAAAAAACTTGAAAATGCGCCTGTTTTTGCAGAACAGGCAGAAATGGAGACAATATGAAAACCGGACTGACCAAGCGGCAGAAAACGACCTGTATCTATTTTGACGAAGCCAGCAAAATCGTCGAAATTCAGACGCATAATACCGCGCTCAAAAAGCGGCTGACACAGTACGCAGCGGCGTATCCCAACCTGTGCAAGCAGAGCGACGATGACGAACAGGGCGGTCTGACCTTCGAAGTCGACCGCAGGCGCTTCGCTGTCCGTCTGACCGCGCCGTATTCCGACGAGCGCCGTCACGCGGCAAGCGAGCTTGCCAAGAAGAATGGATTGAAAGGACGTGTATAAGCACATATCCAGCGCAGTCGCCCGCAGGAGTTTGGATGCTCCTGTGGGCGGCTTTTTCTTTGCAGAGAGCATCTCACGTTCTGATGAGATTATCTTGCGAACATCGTCGTTTTGTGCTATAATACAATCAGTCTAAATTTGGAACGGAGAATTGCAATGCCTATTTCCTACGATAAGCTCTGGAAGCTGTTGATCGACAAGAAAATGAACCGGACGGATTTGAAAGACGCCTCCGGTATCAGCTTCAATGTGCTTGCCAAGATGGGGAAAAACGAATTTGTCTCTATGGAAAGCCTGCATAAGATTTGCTTGACGCTCAAATGTGATGTAGGAGACATCATGGAGTTCGTTGATGAAGGAGATACAGAACAGTCATGATTTCAATCGAAGAACACCGGAATGGGGAAATTATGAAAGAACATTCCAACGGCAATTTTCTCGATAATTTTGCTTGTCAAAAAACCTTATTTCCCTCCTTCATAGCTAGTGCGAGTATGCATGAAGAAAAAATCAAAAAAATGCTTTCGGAAACGTCCTCTTTGTTTCTTGGAGATGCAAAGAAGTATTTGGATATGATGCCAGATGAATCGGTACAGTCTATAATTACCTCACCTCCGTATTGGGCATTACGGGACTATAATATTGATGGTCAAATTGGATTGGAAGAAAGCGTCTATAAATATATTGACACGCTTGCCGACCTTTTTGATCAGGCTAAAAGAGTTCTAAGAAATGACGGGACATTCTGGCTAAATATTGGCGACAGCTATACATCGGGGGGGCGTAAATGGCGTGCCCCTGACAGCAAGAATAAGGCTCGAGCAATGTCGGTTAGGCCTGATACGCCAGAAGGGCTGAAACCGAAAGAACTTATTGGAGTACCTTGGCGGCTTGCCTTTGCCTTGCAATCGCGTGGGTGGTATCTTCGTTCCGATATTATTTGGGAAAAACCAAATTGTCAACCTGAAAGTGTTAAGGACCGTCCAACAAAGTGCCATGAGTATTTGTTTTTGTTCTCTAAAAATGAAAAGTATAAATATTACGTTGACGCTCAAAAGGGCCCAAATGGAAGACGAGTTCGTGACGTTTGGAGCATCAGCACTAAAGCAAATAAAGAAACATCGGGGCATTTTGCCGTATATCCAATAGAGCTAATTGAGCCGTGCATCCTATTTGGAACGAATGAAAATGATTTGATTCTAGATCCCTTTATGGGTTCAGGTTCAACAGCAGTTGCTGCAAATCGCTTGAATCGTCGTTTTGTTGGAATTGAACTCAATCCTGATTATTATCAAATGTCAATAAACCGATTGTGCGCAGAGGGAATGAATGTTTTGGAGGATTTAGCATGAACGATATTGTTATTCCATCAACAGCAAAGCAAATTCAAACTCAGAAAATTCTTCATGAGTATCGTGATAGAATGCTAGGCGAAAACCTAAGGATTGCAGTGGCAACTATTGACCCGGATATTTTACAATCCGAAATTGCTAAGTTTGTAAATAAAGATTGTCGGATGATTTTGCAAGGACTGAGCATCCGCGAGGAAACTATGTTTGCATTGCCGTGTGTCTTAAATAGTAATCCGACACTGCTGGGCTATTATCGTCTGCTTATGGGAATCAGCGAAAAGCAATTCTATACAAGTTCAACAGGTTTGTCGATATTTAAACCGATGGAACATGACGGGAAAATCACCAAGAATTCCGAGCAGGAAATCAACAATTTGTGTTATGCGATTAATTCTGCAATGGAGAATTTATTGAAAAGTGTTAATCGTTCCACATTAACTCAGGATCTTGAAGCGTTGCCCTTAATGACTCTCGGAGTATATGCGGATGGTGTTTGGCGAAATATAATTGGTACACAGGCTGCACTACATGTCTTCGGAACGATAAAGCAGATTGTTAAATTGTCTGGCGCAGATATTATTACAGATGAAGATAAATGTTTAAGATTTAAAAATGGCGCAGGAGCTATTTATCGGGTAATCCCTAGTTCTGATCCAGATATTTCTGTTTTCTTAGAAGAACCATCAGAAGAAAAGCTTCTTTGTATCGAGATTAAAGGTGGGCAAGATGTTGCGAATGTACACAATCGTGCGGGTGAAGCAGAGAAAGCGCATCTAAAGGCAAGCCAAGCGGGATGGCTCGAAAAATGGACGGTTATATATCTCGTGGGACTGCAGCATAAGCAAGCTGATAAGCTGTTGACAGAGTCTCCTTCCACCGATGCATGGTTTGATATTAATGAAGTTTGCGCGCAGTCTGGCAGAACATATGAATCATTCAAGCATGCGCTTGCAGTAAAATTTGACATCGTCGTTGGATAAAGAGGTGAAGATATGGGAGCAACAGAGATTGTGCAAGCAGTGGTATCTCCCGCTGAAAAACTAATTGAAGCAGTTTCGGGAGCAATTGGAAAAGCATATGAGCCTAGACACGTCAGAAAAATGGCTGAAGCGAAAGCGTATGAGCTTAAACTCATCGCTGATACAGTTCGTAATAACAGTGATGTCCCCATTGTATATGATTCTACAGGCGTTTCCATAGATACTAGTAATTATGAAGAAATTGCAAAAAGGGCATCGTATCGATTGGCGTTTCAGGAAATTACAAAACAGCAAAACATTGAAGCTGTTGTAGATAGGGCTTATGATGAACTGTCAGGTGAAGAGTCTGCAAATAGCGAACCCGTGAGCCAAGATTGGATGTCACGTTTTTTCAATTCAGTCGAAGATATTAGCAATGAAAAGATGCAGGAAATATGGGGGCACATCTTAGCAGGGGAGATCCGTTCTCCTAATACATATACTTACCGTACACTGGAATGTCTTAGAAATATTACACAACAAGAGGCAGAAGTCTTTCTTCGGGTTACAGCTCTGGCACTTCGGAGCTCGGGAACCTATTTTATTATGACGGACAACGACTTATTAAACAAATATAACGTTTATTTTTCAAACGTTTTAAAACTGGAGGAGTGCGGGTTGATGACTGCGCAAACTCTTTCATTCACATTAGCACCCTCTACTGAACAATCTTTAATTTTCAACTCAAAATATATTGGGCTAATAAGAGAAGAAAAACCAAATGCCCAAAAAATCAAACTCTCCATATTTGCTTTTACGGGGAGTGGCATTCAATTAATGAACGCAATACAACCTGAATGTACCGAACAGTATCTATTTGACTGTCTACAATTTATTGCTGATAAGCATAAGGATTTTTCGATTACTGCTCATAAAATAAACAGCATCAGCGATGACGGTAGTATTAATTACAATACTGATATATCTTTCGTAACTGAGCAGAAGTAGATAATCCCAAAAGATGTGAGTATTTCCGCTATTGATAGCATCCCCTGATAGCTTTTTGATAGCAGAAAGTCGGATACCCCATAGGATTGGGATAATTGGTATCAAATAAAGCCAAATGGAATCAAACGGTCTATACAAAAAAGTTTAGACTGCGTTTCCACTTGGCGAATGGGAATGATTGCACAGGTCGAAAAAAAGCCCGTAAACACTGGACTTTTTGAGCCTTGAAGCCCCTCGCGGCAACGATTTGGCAACAGAATTTCATTATTCACAAGAAAAGAGCTATCTGATTTCAAAGGAAGTCAGATAGCTCTTTTTCTATCCAAAATACTCGTCGTATTCTTTGTCTGCCATTGCCGGAATGAAGCCGGGGGTCGTGATCGTGAATACCTCCAGAGGGGCATTGATCGACACGGAGGCGCTCATTGACGGCCTCAAGCGCCGCAGGATCGGTGCTGCGTGTCTGGACGTTTGCGAGGAAGAGAGCGACCTGTTCTACGAGGATCGTTCGGACAGCATTGTTGAGGACGATGTGCTGGTGCGGCTGATTGCCATGCCGAATGTGATCGTCACGTCTCATCAGGCGGTTTTGACCCGCGAGGCGTTAAACAACATTGCAGCGGCCACGGTGGAAAATCTTCTGAAATTCAAGCGCGGCGAAGCCGCGCCGGATCCGGAGGTCTGCTACCGCTGCGCACAGTAGGGCTTCCACGATATGCAGAAACCGCGCTGGCGCTGCCAGCGCGGTCATTTTAATTTTCCCGGGTTTCGAGCATTGCCCATGCGATCACGAAAAACGGCGTTGACAGGCACATGGAGATCCCGAAGAACGCCTGCACGCAGTACCCGAGCACTGCGCTGCCACAGATGAGAGCTGCGGGCCGTTCCCCTGCCCTGCGTACAAAGCGGACAGCGGAGCAGCCAAGCGCGCCCAGCCAGCAGAGCAGGGCGAAAAGGCCCTGATTTGCAAGGATGTTCAGATACTCGTTGTGCGCCGTATCGATCCCAGTACGGCGTACAATGTGTCCGGCTTCGTCGTACCGCTCAAAATACGCCGTAATACGGCGGGACAGTGTATCCGGGCCGCCGCCGAACAGCGGTCGCTCCTTTACTGCCTGCCAGACGTTTTTCCAGATATAGATCCGGCCGGAGCCAAAATCGTCCTCCGCGCGGCCATGCAGAAGCGCGTGCGCTTCACCGAGCATTCCGGGCAGTCCCGGAAGCAGGAATACCGCGAGGAACGCCGCAAGCAGGAGACCTCCAATGATGATTGTCGCTGCGCGGCGCTTTTTTTCGTCCAGCGCCAGCGGAAGCGGCAGAACAAGGCCGGCTGCAGTACCGAGCAGTCCGGCGGAGACATTCATCCTGACGCTGACAGTCACGCACAGCGTCAGCGGAACAAGCAGCCAGCAGCGGCGGAGCTTCCACGCGCCATAGAAAAAAGCGGGTACGGCCACGCACATCACAGCCGCCAGCAGGTCTGTATTGCCGATAGTACCGAGATATGCGCCGCTGTAGGCGGTTCCGGCATCGGAATAGGCCAGCCCCTTCGGGTACAGGCCAAGCGGGTTTCCGCCCGCCAGCTGCCAGAGCGCCAGCAGACAGCATAGGCTCATGGCCGCGCCGAAGACGTCAAGCAGCCATGCTTTCGGGCGCGCAAGCCGCCCCAGCAGCAGGAAGACCGCGCCATACAGCGCAAGCGTCAAAAGTCCCTCGCGCCGTGAAAGACCAAGCCACGCGTCAGCGCGCCACGGTGAAAGGAACGTCGAGAGCAGGCTGCACAGCACGTACCCCAGCATCAGCCATTCAGCCGGGCGGACGGCACGCAGCAGCTTGCAGAAGCAGAACGTTCTGATCTGCCGCAGTGCAGACAGCGCCGCAGCGGCGCAATAGACGATCGTCAGAAGCAAAAACAGCCGGTATTTGGCCTCCAGAATCTTGGTGTAGCCGTCCGGCCCCGTCCAGAGGAGAAATGCGCTCAGCATCAGCGCAAGGTACACATCGGAGACGGTTTCCGCCGTCCGCGCGCTGCGGTTCATCTGCGTTCCAGCGCGGCCTGCAGTGCGCCGCAGAGCGGAAGGCCGGCGGACGCGTCTGAAAGAAGAAAGACTTTAGCATATGCGGGTGTCTTGGACGCGCTGGCTGTCAGCGTCAGCTCGTTTACGCCGGTATCCGACGCGGCGATTTTCTGAACGGACAGGCCTTCCATCAGACCGTCGCTGTCATACAGCGCCAGCAGGCAGGTAAACTCCGTTCGCGCCTCCGGGGTCCCGGCGCGCATATCGCTCACGTCCACGTCCAGCAGATATTGCGTCTGACCGGCAGACGTGTCGGCGCGCAGCGTTCCGGCGAAGGCCGCAGCGGAAGTGGTGTAACTCAGCGTCGTGGGCCGCACGTCCGCGGCGGCGATGCGGCTG
>ULXL01035749.1_pt1 | contig 9744 bp, 8 predicted proteins | sample 1961241 | NCBI WGS metagenome assembly ULXL01 (sample SAMEA4835837, study PRJEB28245) | human gut metagenome | biome: gut microbiome; material: fecal sample | place: Denmark | collected 2008
TGTTCCTTGCCCGCCGCCTTGCGGGCTGCGGCGAGCCCTTTGCCGGAAGCGACGATTTTCTGGGCGGATATATGGCATGCCGGCATATGCTTGAAAAGGGCAAACGGGATTTCATTATAATCAGCGGCCCGCACATAATTTCCTCCTTTGCCGACCGCTGCGAAGGCTTTATGCGCTGCCTTGACGAAAACGGCATAAGCCGGGATCACGCCGAAATATTTCAGATCTCTCCCACCCTTGAGGACGCCCGCACGCTCATAAAAGACCGTCTTGCCTCCCGCTGCCGCAGCAGAGCAATATTTGCCCTGAGCGACTATATGGCAATAGGGGCGGTAAAGGCTCTGAACGAGCTTGATATACGCATTCCCCAAGACACCGCCGTCATGGGCTATGACAATACGGAAAGCGGCGCCCTTATAACCCCGGCGCTTACCACGGTGGATATCCGCGCACGGGAGCTGGGCAGCAAAAGCGCAGCCCAACTGTTTTCCCTTATTGCCGGCGTACAGCAGCCGGACGAGCTTCTGCCCCCGTTCATGGTAACGCGCAGCTCCGTATAATGCCAAATGCCGCCCGAAATCCTAAAAATCATTTTGCCGCGTTTTTAAGCGCGGCTTTTGCATTTTCCCGCCGTCTTTTATTTCGTTTTCCGTCGCTCGCTTCGCCTAAAATATGGACTGCCATTTTGGTATAATGGCAACAATCCCGGAAATTGATTTTATTGGAGCAGCTCTTTCAAAAATTCATCATTAAAGTGCAGCTTCATCGATTACGGTCTTCCGCTCCCGACCGCCCATAATCGTTCTGAAAAGCTCTTCATACTTCAATTCGATGTAATTCCGATTATCATTTTATAAAAAAGGGAAAATGACTGTCGCCCGTCATTCTCCCTCATAGTTTCCATCATAGAGGCAACGGCTATCTTACTTTCCGCTTACCTCCTTTTTCAGATTTTCAGATAGTTTTGTAAAGACAAAAGAATACTCGGTGTATTCGGAATTCACCTGTTTTGACACCTTTTCTCCCGCCTTGGTATTCTTAAGAACCAGATCGTTAATAAATAATGAATCATGATAAGTTTGATAGCCCATATTCATTTGACAAAACAGCGCTGATGCGGGAACTTTGTTTGGGCACTGAATATCATCAAGCTCTTGATACATTGAAAAATTATTGTCAAAATCATCGAGCCTAAAATAGATATCAAAAGATTCCACACACCCAATAGGCTTAAAATAATTGAAAAAATATGTGTTTAACAAAACACATTGGTCTAACAACTCATCAGTGTCTTCCTGTAGAGGCATATAATTATTTCGAGCAATAATAACTATATCATCGTTACTTGTACAATCACCATCAACAGAAATATACTCTTTCTCTAATAAACAGTCAATGAAATCAATGACTGCGGTATTGGTGAGTCGATGCAGTTTAATAAAAACCGTGCCAACAAATCTTCTTTTTCTTTGAATCTTCTTTAAGGATTTAAAGAACCTCAGCCCCGATGCAGAATCAAAAAAATTGGTTGGCTTATCTGCCTTGTCACTCTTTGCCCGAATCTCGTAATGATTCTGCACCTTTACGATTTCAAAAGCAATTCCGTTTGCAGTAAAGCACGGAAATTTGTCTGCCTTTTCATCGTTCGTACTGATGTGGCAGCAAACCATATTATGGTCAGCCGTAACGCCGCCTCTGCTTAGCGGAAGTACATGATCCACATTCCATCCGAACTCGCTGTTGCGGTCATTATAAGCCCCCTTGGCGATGATTCTTCCGGCAAAATCCGCTGCCTTCGTATCCTTGCCAAAGGACTTGTTCCAAAGCCGCATGGCGGTTTCTCTATTCAAGTCCATGAACTGCTGCTTGCTCTTTCCCATTTTGTATATACGGAAAGAGCCGATTGCCTCCCGTGATGAAGTCAATTCAACAAAAGCATGTAACCGACCATAGGGCGACCTATTGCTATAAGCCTCAAAGGGCAATCCTCATAATAGCATTACAGAAGATTAGCCGGTTCGTTTTCAATGGCGTTCCATCGAAAAGGTTCAGTTTCATCAAATTGCATTTTTATTATACCATGAATATGGAATTTTTCAAGTGCCTCTGGCAAAAAAGCGTCACGCCGGAAATGAACAGAAAGCACACCTCCAATCAAAAACCTGTTTTTATCTTCTCGACCGTGTCTCTTTTTTGGTTCGTCACCCAAAAGCAACAGAAAAACATCCCAAGTCAGCGCCGCTGCGATTCCGATTTGGTTTCTATCAATTTCTGCATTGCAGCACAGTCGCGCCTCCCGCTTTCCCGCTCCCGCCTCCCTCAAAGCCTGCGCTTTTTGCAGCCCGCGTTTCTTTGCTGCCCGTGTTTTTTGCAGCCTGCGCTTTTTTGCAGCTGCGGCTCTCCCTGCAAATTTATCAAAAAAATTTTTCAAAAAAATATTGACATACGCTCTTAAAAACAGTAAAATAAATTCGCAGGTTACATTAACGATAATGTTGCGCTGCTATGCGCACTTTTGCAGGGCAATGCGCATTTTTTAATGCGCTGCCGCACTGCAAGGAAAGGAACGGAATGAAAATCACTTTTGCGCTTTATTTTGCAAACCGCGGCTTTTTTCCGGGCGAATCCATTGCCGCCGCCCGTGCCGAAATGGAAAAGGCCGTCACCGACGCCGGCTTTGATTACATCGCCATGGAGGAAAGCCTCACCCGCTTCGGCGCCGTCGAAACCATAGCCGAGGGCAAGCTCTATGCCGATTTTCTTGAGAAAAATCGCGGAAAATATCAGGGCATCATCATGTGTCTGCCCAATTTCGGCGATGAAAACGGTGCCTCCGAGGCTCTTAAATACGCCGATGTGCCCGTGCTTGTGCAGGCCTATCCCGACGAGCTTTCCCATATGGATTTTTCCCACCGCCGCGACGCTCTGTGCGGCAAGATAGCCATGTGCAATGTGCTGCGCCAGCTCGGCATACACTACACCCTCACTCAGAAAACCGCCGTATCGCCGCTTGACCCCTCCTTTGCCGAGGATCTTCGCATATTCGGCGGCGTGTGCCGCGCGGTAAGCGGTCTTTCCCGCTTCAATATCGGCGCGCTGGGCGCACGCACCACTGCCTTCAAAACCGTGCGCTGCGATGAAATAGCCATGGCCAATCACCGCATAAATGTGGAAAGCATCGACCTTTCCGATGTTTTTGCCCGGATGGATGCCGCCCCCGCAGGCGCCGTCAGAAAAAAGGCTGAGCTGTACGCCGCCCTTTCGGATTTCGGCAGCTATCCCCCGGAAAAGCTGGAAAACATAGCCCGCCTCGGCGTTGCCGTGGACGACATCATAAAGGAATTCGACCTTCACGCCATAGCGCTCCGCTGCTGGAACGAGCTTCAGCTCCGATACGGCATTGCCCCCTGCCTTGTGCTGGGCGAGCTTAACGAGCGCGGCATTGCCGCTGCATGCGAGCTGGATATAAACAACGCCGTTATGATGCGTGCGCTTTATCTTGCCTCCGACCACCCCGTAATGCTGCTTGATGTAAACAACAATTACGGCTCCGACCCGGACCGCTGCATCCTGTTCCACTGCGGCCCCGCCCCCCGCTCCATGATGAAGGGCAAGGGACATATAGAGGAGCACCTTATGTTCCGCAAAACCTTCGGGTCGGGCAGCGGCGTGGGAATAAACAAGGGCGAGCTGTACACGGGCGATGTCACGCTGGGCAGCTTCAAAACCGAAAACGGCCGTCTTTGCGCCTTTGTAACCCAAGGTGAGCTCACCGGGGAAAGCACCGGCGAGGGCTTTTTCGGCTGCAGCGCCGTTTTCCATAAGCCCGATGCCGAGGCCATGCTCCGCTATATGTGCAAAAACGGCTACCGCCACCATGTGGCAATAGCCCCCGGAAGCTGGAGCCGTGCAATAAACGAGGCGTTTGAAAACTACCTTGATTTTGATATCGACGCCATCTGAGCAACACGCATACCCGCCGCAGCAGTAAACATACTGCTTTATAAATAATTTTTAAGGAGTGCAATATGAACAAGCTGGGTATTTTTATGAACTTCTGGGAGAAAAACTGGGATGCCGATCACGCAAAATACATAAAAAAAGCGGCAAATATCGGCTTTGACATTTTGGAATTCCAGGCTCAGCCGCTGCTGGAAATGACGGATGAGCACATTCGCTCCCTGCGCAGGCTTGCCGACGATGCCGGCATAACCCTTACATACAGCCTCGGCTTGGACCCGCGCTACGATGTTTCCTCCCTTGATGAGAGCGTGCGCACCGGCGGGGTAAAATATCTTCAAAATATAGTGCGCAAAATGCATATCGCGGGCGGCACCCTGCTTTCCGGCGTGAGCTATGCGGGCTGGGGCGTTCCCGGAAAAATCATGGATAATAAACAGCCCTATCTCGATCAGTCCGTAAAAAGCATGAAGGAAATAATCAAAACGGCGGAGGACTGCGGCGTAACCTACTGTGTTGAGGCGGTAAACCGCTTTGAAACCTGCATTATAAACACCGCCGCCGAGGCCCTTGATTATATCGCCCGCGTGGACAGCCCCAATATCGGCGTGCTGCTGGACACCTATCATATGAATATAGAGGAAACAAGCTTTGCCAAGGCCATCGAGGCCGTCGGTCCCGAACGCCTCAAAAGCTTCCACACCGGGGAAAACAACCGCACCGCACCCGGCCGCGGACATATAAACTGGGATGAGATATTCTCCTCCCTTGCAAAAATAGGCTACCGCGGGCCGATAGTAAGCGAGCCCTTTGTAATGCAGGGCGGCGAAGTGGGCAGGGATATCCATGTTTTCCGCGACCTTGTGGAAAACCCCTGCGAAGCCGTAATAGACGCAGAAGCCGCATATCTTCTGGATTTTGAACGCAATATGCTGAAAAAATACTCAGCAGACTGATTTTGCCCATCTTTCCTTTTTCATCGTTTGCCGGATGCCGCCGCATCCGGCATATTTTTATGCCCGAAAGCGCCGAATGCGCACAAAGCGTTTGCCCCCGCCGCGCTGCGGTGCTATAATTGTTCGGTATTTCCGCTTACGGCGCTATGCTTAAGCCTTAAGCGCCGCAGCCCCTCTGAAAGCAGGCTTTCTCATATGACGATAAAAAAATTTTTTCTTACCATCGCGATATTTTTCCGCCGTAATACGGTTTTAACCGTCGCTTTTGCCGCAGCCGTTATAACCTGCGTCATAATCCCTCCTGACAGCCAATACGCCGGCTATTTCGATTTTCGCACGCTCCCCTGCCTGTTCTGCGTGCTGGCCGTTGTATGCGCCCTTAAAAACATCGGCTTTTTCTATGCCGTCGCCCGCCGCCTCGTGGAGCTTTGCAGCAGCGCGCGCATGGCAGTTCTCGCCCTTGTCTATATCACCTTTATCGGCTCCATGCTCATTGCAAACGATATGGCGCTGCTCACCTTCCTTCCCCTTGGGTATCTTGTGCTTTCCTCAACCGGCAAGGAAAAATATATGTCCTTCACCTTCATTATGCAGAATATCGCGGCAAACCTCGGCGGTATGCTCACCCCCTTCGGCAACCCGCAGAATCTGTATCTCTATTCCCGCTTCGGCATACCGAACGATGAATTTATGCTCACCATGGCTCCGCCCTTTGTGCTTTCCGTGCTGCTTATAACCCTTTGCTGCATATTTGCCGTAAAACGCGAGCCCCTTGAGCTTAAGGGCGAGCCCATCCGCCTGCCGCGCGGGCGCACCGCCCTGTATCTTGCGCTTTTTACCCTGTCCGTGGTAATAGTTTTTCGCGGCATCCCCTATTATATCGGGCTGATAATCATTCCCGCCGTGCTGCTCTTTGCCGACCGCAAGGCTCTGCGCGATGTGGATTATCCCCTGCTTTTCACCTTTGTTTTCTTCTTTATATTCGCAGGCAATATGTCCCGCATCGAGGGGGTGCGCTCCTTCTTTTCCGCCCTTCTTAAAAGGAATACCCTGCTTGTAAGCGCCCTGTCCTGCCAGTTCATAAGCAATGTCCCCTCGGCAATACTGCTGTCACAGTTCACCGCTAACTGGCGCGAGCTGCTTATGGGGGTAAACATAGGCGGCGCCGGCACGCTTATCGCCTCCCTTGCAAGCCTTATAACCTTCCGTCAGTACACCTCTCACAACCCCGGCCGGACCGGGCGTTATATCGCGGAATTCTCCGCCTATAATTTCGGCTTTCTTGCCGTGCTGCTTGTTTTCTGCCAGCTTATAAAGGGCTTTGTCTGATCTTGCCCCCGCAAGCGCACAATGCATATATTTCGCCCTTGCATACACATGCCGCCTCAGCCTGCATTTTTATTTAAGCCGAATTCCTGCACCGGGTTTTTGTTGCGGTTTTTAATGTATTGCGCTATACTTTATACAGACTTCAGGTTATATTCCCGGCACAAAAAAAACAACGATTATAACGGAGGAATAATTATGGATACCTGCAAAATAAAGCATGACGGCGTAGGCATGATTGCCCATCGCGGGGTAAGCGGTCTTGAGTGCGAAAACACGGCCGCAGCCTTTGTTGCAGCGGGAAACCGCAGCTATTTCGGCATTGAAACCGATGTTCACCGCACTGCGGACGGGCAGTTTGTCATCTTCCACGATGACGATACCGGGCGCATTTCCGGTCAAAACCTGCATGTGGAATCCTCCACGCTTGAGCAGCTGCGCTCCATCCGCCTCAACGATATAAACGGCGCGCCCTCCCGCGGCGACCTTATTCCGGCCACCCCGCAGGAGTATATATCCATCTGCAAAAAATACGGAAAAACCGCGGTGCTGGAGCTTAAAAACGCCATGGCGCCGGAGGATATTTACCGTGTTATGGATATTATCAGGGAGCAGGATTATCTTGACGGCACAATAATAATTGCCTTTGATTTCAATAACCTCATCGCCCTGCGCAGCCGCTATCCGTATCAGAACGCCCAGCACCTTATGCTCATGGCGGGCGAAACCCCGGAGGCAATAGCACAAACAACGGACAGGCTCAAAAAATATAATCTGGGCATGGATATCTTCCACGGCTACTATACCCCTCAGGTGGCGGACGCCGTACACAAAAACGGCATAACCGTAAACGTATGGACGGTGGACACCCCCGAGCACGCCGCACGGGTGCTGGATTTGGGCGTGGATTACATAACCACCAACATTCTGGAATGATAATACTCATTTAAGGCCGCCCTGTTCTTTATGCGGCCATACGGCAGCGCGTGCGCATTTTCCGGCTGCAAAAAACCGGAAAATGCGCACGGTTCTCTCTTTTGCGTTTTACCGCTGCTTTCTTTTTCGCAAGCGCAAAACGCTTCCGAGCAAAACAACACACACCTGAATTACGGAGGATTTTCCCCTTGACAGCAGCTTTAATAATTTTCATAGTGCTCTATGTGCTTATGTTTGCCTTCCAAAAATACCGTCCCTATATTGCCTTAGGCGGCGGAGCGGTATTTATAATTCTCGGGCTGTGCGGACTGTACGATTTCACCCCGATTGATGCCCTTTTGTGCATTGACTATAATGTTCTGCTTATGATAGGCGGCACCATGGGCATCGTTACCCTGTTTATAGACAGCAAAATGCCCGCACGCCTTTCCGAGGTGCTTATTTCCAAGGTACCCAATGTAAAATGGGCAGTAACGGTTTTGGCTCTTTTTGCCGGGGTTATAAGCGCCTTTGTGGACAATGTCGCCACCGTGCTCATGGTGGCTCCCATAGGGCTTGCAATATCAAAAAAGCTTAAAATCTCCCCCGTTCCCGTTATAATATCCATAGCCGTCTCCTCTAACCTTCAGGGTGCTGCCACCCTTGTGGGCGATACCACAAGCATACTGCTGGGCAGCTTTGCAAACATGAATTTCCTTGACTTTTTCTGGATGAACGGCCGCCCCGGCATATTCTGGGCCGTGGAGCTGGGTGCCTTTGCCGCCCTTGCAATACTGCTCTTTCTCTTCCGCAAGGATCGCCAACCCATCTCCTGCAAGGTGGAAACAAAGGTGGAGGATAAATTTCCCACCGTGCTGATAATAGGCACCGTGGTGCTGCTTATTCTCGCCTCCTTCCTCCCCCGTCCCGCAGAGGGCTTCTGGTCCTCGGTCTATGATATGCGCAGCGGGCTTATCTGTGCGGTTCTGTGCATAATAGGCGTTGCGCGCAGCTGCATAAAAAACAAATCCTTTTTGCCGCTTGCACATGTGGCGGCGGAAACCGATACCGACACTCTGCTGCTGCTTTTCGGTCTTTTTATAGTTATCGAGGGCATAAAGCGCGCCGGAGTAATCGATGCCGCCGCCGGACTTTTTTATTCCGTGGCCGGCGACAGCCCGTTCCTGCTGTACACTCTTATTGTATTTGCATCGGTGCTGCTGTCCGCCTTTATTGACAACATCCCCTATGTTGCCACCATGCTGCCCGTTGTGCAAAGCATAGCCGCCCTTATGAACGGCGGTCAGGGCTTCCCGCCGGAGGTGTTCTATTTCGGCCTGCTCATAGGCGCAACCCTCGGGGGCAACCTTACCCCCATCGGCGCTTCGGCCAACATTGCCGGCATAGGCATACTGCGTAAAAACGGCGAAACCGTAACCACCCGCGATTTTTTGCGCATCGGCGTTCCCTTCACCGCCGCCGCAGTGCTTGTGGGCTACGCCTTTATATGGCTTATTTGGGGTGTATAACGCCTCTATAAAGCCTTTATGCTCACAGCATCGCTTAACCGCCGTGTTTCGGCTTTACGGCGCATGTTTGCGCAAATGTTCATATATGCATATTTAAGACTTATAATTATAAATTCTGCGGAGGTGTACTAAATGTCCGATAAATGCGCGCTTGCTTTCGGCGAAGTGCTTTGGGATGTGTATCCGGAAAAGAAAACTTTGGGCGGCGCAGCACTCAACTTTGCGGCGCACTTTGCCTTAAAGGGCGGCAGCGCCCGCCTTATATCCGCCGTGGGCGATGATACGCTCGGACAGCAGGCTCTTTGTGAAATTCAAAGGCTTTCCGTGGATACCCGCTTTGTTTCCGTCCTGCCCGGCCGGAAAACCGGGCGCTGCGATGTAACCCTTGACAGCAATGCCGTGCCGCAGTACGATCTTATCCCCGATACCGCCTACGACCGCATACCCGCTGAGGGCGTTGACGATACCCGCTGCGATGTTTTCTATTTCGGCACCCTTGCTCTGCGGGAAGGGCGCAACACCGCTTCCCTGCGGCAGCTGCTTGCCCGCATATCCGGCCTTAAATTCTGCGACCTTAATCTTCGCGCCCCGTATTACGGCCGCGATGTAATTCGGTTCTGCCTTGAAAATGCCGACATTGCAAAAATCAGTCTTGAGGAGCTGCCCGAGGTTCTTCGCGCGCTGGATATGCCCTGCATCACCGATACCCCCTTGCAGGCAGAGGCCGCCCTTTCTTCCCTTGCCCGCCGCTTTAATAACCTCCGCCTGATTCTGCTTACCTGCGGAGCCGACGGCGCGGCAGTGCTTGATTGCAAAGCCGCCCGCATATTCCGCTGCAATGCAGTAAAGACTCAGGTGGTATCCACCGTGGGCGCAGGCGACAGCTTCAGCGCCGCCTTCATTTATTCTCTTCTGAACGGAAAATCTCTTTTATCCTCTCTTGAGTGCGGTGCTTCAACAGCCGCATGGGTATGCTCATACCCTCAGGCCGTTCCGCCCTCGGCGCAGAAAAAATAATTTCCTGTATTTGCTCCCGTTTCAAAAGCAAAAATTCCGCA
>ULXL01040742.1_pt1 | contig 9725 bp, 14 predicted proteins | sample 1961241 | NCBI WGS metagenome assembly ULXL01 (sample SAMEA4835837, study PRJEB28245) | human gut metagenome | biome: gut microbiome; material: fecal sample | place: Denmark | collected 2008
AATATTGATAACGAGCATATTGTTGTGCCGGAGAATATAGACGGCGCAGCCGTGACGGCAATAGGCACCAATGCATTTCATAAAAAGAGGATGTCGTACATTACTCTTCCGGGAACAGTAAAAGTTATCAGAAGCGGGGCATTCAGCGGGTGTCAGAATTTAAGAAAAATTGTGATTCCCGGCGGGGTTGAAAAAATTGAAACTACCGCATTTTATAACTGTTTAAGCCTTGAAAGCATTGAAACGGAGGAATCTGTGCATTTCAAAAGCGAAAACGGAGTGCTGTACAGCAAAGATATGACTGTGTTGGTTGCTTATCCCGAAGGTAAATGGGACAGAGAATACTATCTTCCGCAGAGTGTTGAGAAAATAGAAGCGGCGGCGTTCGGATGCCGTCCGCGCCTGCGAGATATTTATGTGCTTAACGATAATATTGAATTTCCGCAGGCGGCGCTGTGTACTCAGACGGACGGCATAACGCTGCACGGCAGCGAAGGCTCAACGGCGCAGAAATATGCCGGGCAGTGGGGAATTGCCTTTGAAGCGCTTTAAGAAAAATGTATAAAGCGCAAGCCGGACCGATAAATTTCAGAATATGAAAGGCAAGCATAAGAATGTACGGCATTGATGAAATTTTAGATATATAAATGTGTCGGAGGGATTTTGAACATATTGTTTTTTGCCTTGAAAACGCAAGAATATTATATAAATTTTAGTGGAGAGTCAGCTTCGATATTCCGTACTGGGGGTGAATAAATGGCTAAGGGTGTTTTGAATTCTTTGGTGTTTTTTGTATTGCTGGTTTTTTGCGCAGGCTTTGGCGGCTGCACATATAAGCAGCTTGTTTTGGAAGAAAGAGAAACGGCTTGGAATTATGATTGGAATTGTTATCAAATGATGAAGCAGGTTGTTGAAGAAGAAAAATTTGTACTTGAAACGGATAAAAGAATTGATAACAGCGATAAAGCGGTGCATGAGTACCATATTGATGTGGAGGACGGCGTTATACACATAGGCAGTGTTCCTATTACGAAGGAAGGATATCCCACGGTATCTATTAAGTACACAAGGGAACTTAACAGCAAACCGTACTTAAAATGCAACGGAATGAATATCGGGCTGTTTTCTAAAATCATAGAGATATATACGGGCATAGAGATTACGGAAGATATGTTCGGCGAGCTGTTTTATAATCCCGAACATCAATATAAGGATTCCGGAATTAAGGGCGATAATGCCTATTATAATCGCATGGCCATTCGTCCCGTAGGTATAAAGTATGCTGGTTTTTTCCGATTGGGTGCGCTTAATTACTGGCTGCATGCAACATATTCAGGGGGTAAAGCAATCGGATATACAGAGGATTTATATTATTCGGGCTATCATGGCTGCTGCATTGAGGGCATGAACAAGGAGGTTAAATATTGAGTGAAGTTCGCTTTTATACGAAATCGGTAAGAAGCATGGAATGTGCTTGCAATACGGGGGATAACCTTCAGACGGTGCTGAGCGGCGCGGAGCGGACAGTATGTTCAAAGAAAGTGCAAAGGCAGGTTGAAGCATTGCGGAGGCTTTGATAATTCCGCAGTTAAAGAGGTAAAAACCATGCGGGTCGGTTCGGTTGCCGGCAGAGCATTTTATAAAAACAAGGAGCGGGAATATGCTGGATATTGATTATATAATGGATTTGCTGCAATGGGACAGAAGCAGTGAAGAGCAGGAGCGGGGAATTGAGCTTGCAAAAAGGATAAGATATATAAATGTTTTTTTGCAGCCGGGCTTCCCTGCAGGTCTTAACACATGGGACAACTGTGCAAAGGTGCTGTCCATGAAAACAAATGCGGAGCTTGAGCCATACATGATAGAGCTTATGGAATGGATTCAGGATATGAATTGGCCGGGGGCATTCTGCATACTGGAAAGATTGAAGGCAATGCAGACAGAGCAGCTTTTTGAGCATGATTACAGAATATGCATGAAATGCGCCCGCGCACTTGGGGACGAGGTGTGGGTGAACAATCTTAAAATGATAAAGGAAAAATAGAGATTGCGGGGGTTAATATGATGAAAGGCCGCAGAATAACGGCGGTATTGTGCCTGATGGTGATTATAACCGTTTTTGTCGGCTGCACATATGAGCCTACAACCGCTCAGCGGGCTGAAACGGCCGGGCAGGAAAAGAGCCGCATTGAAAAGCAATAAGAGAACGGGGAGGGAAAAGAATTTATGACGGATTTACGGGCATATCTTGAAAAAAAGCTGCGCGGAATCATTTCGCAGTGGGACGAGGAAGACATTTACGCTGTTTCGTTTTTTGTTTATGCAAATGAGGAAAATGAATATGGCGGATATACGAATGTTCCGGAGTTTTTCGTGAGTTATAATACGCAAAGCGATTGCGCCGGTGCTGATGAATTATCGGAGGAGCGCTGGAATTACGCCTTTTGGCGTCAGGACGAAATACCGGTCATTCAGGCATCTGAGGGCGATGAGGGGATGCAGGTGCTGTTTAATTGGTATAAGGTAAACGGCATAGACAACATCGGCTATGAGGACTATGATGCCGGATATGACAGTCAGATGCGGTACATAGGCAAGGGGCCTGCGGGATATTACGAACTGCTTGGCGAAATAACGGCGGTTGCAAATAAGCTGCAAAGCAGCGGATTTATTGAGGGCAAATTCGGAAGACCGATCCCGATAATCATTCATGACCTTGAGTATCCGTGGTATATTATCGAGGCAACAAGGAAGGCGAATCCGGGCGGTGAAGCCGACACCTTTCTTGCGGCGATGCAGGAGCTTGGCTTTACGGAGTGAAAAACAACAAAAGCACCGTTTTGCATAGGAATATTTTATTTAAGTGCTTTTTCAAGAAACAGAAACGGAATACGGATGGATAAAACTCGGGAAAGAATTATTGAGCTGTGCCTGCATTTGTTCGGCGAAACGAAAGCCGAAGTTAAACGGAACAATAAGAGCGTGGACAAGCTGATGCAGATATTTGAGCAAATAAAAAAGCAGGAGGGGTATGTCGAAGCGGTATATACGGATCTGCTGAATTATGATGATGACAGGGTGCGCTTTGAAGCAGCCGTTTGCTGCCTGAAGCTTAAAAAGAGGGTTCGGGAGGCGGAAACGGTGCTGAAATGTATATCCCGACAAAACTCAAATCCTCTCATTAGTTTCAGTGCGAAAATTGTACTGAACAAACGGAAGGAAGACGGACAATTATGATGCAGAAAGCGTTATGAGCTTTGTATAGGTTAAAAATACGGCGCAGAATGTAAATGTATAGGTGAAACGCGGCGGACGGGAGGGTAAGAAGCAGTGCTTAAATCGGGTATTTTCAAAAAAGAGAAAAAGGCGGGCGGCAAAAAACTGAAGCATAACGGATATTTGGATTACGAAATACCTTTGCACTGGATAGCGGAGGAGGACAGCGATACGCTGACTGTTTACGATCCGGACGGCGAGGGGGCAATGACGGCTTCATTTTATAATATGCCGGCGGATAGGTCGATTGATGAGCAGATAACGGTTATGGCAAAAAAGTTTACTGAACAAAATGCAATAACGGTGGATAAATCCATGTTTTTCATACATGGCGGTGCGGAAAAAACCGTACTGCATGCTACCGGCATAACGCAGGACAAATGGTTTGTAAAACTATGGGTGGTGGCAAAAAAACCGAAAATTGTGATGATAACATATCAGAGTCAAAAGAAAACAAAAGAAATCGAAAAATGCGATGCAATTATCGAAAGCATGCGTTTCAGTGTTTGACCCAAAGCTTTGAAATGCAGCGCGCTTGCTTTTGCATGGAGAACGGTATGAAAAAGAATGACGGAAAAAGCATCGGCGTTTTGGAACGCGAACCCGATATAGAGGCCGTATTTGAATTCTGCGGCGTTCGAAAAGCTCCGGCTTCTGACGGCTACAGGCCGGGCCATCTGATAAAAGAGGGCTATATTACATCGGGAGTGCATCACTATTACAATCAAAATTCGGTACCGCCCGACGGAACTGCAGCGGGAACCGTTACCTTTATCACACCTGAATACTATCCCCACTGCCTTTGGGAGGGGAAAAGGCTGCCCATAAAGGAGGGCGCGCACAGTAGGGTATGTGAAGGTAACCAAGGTGCTGAATCCTTTGCTTAAAAAACAGGAGTGAAATTGAAGCCTGCGGGTTGATTTCGGATTTTTTTATGTTATAATAGCCCTAAGCTGCTGCTTTGGCGGTTTTATGGCTGTATGTAAATTTGAAAATAATGCGTCGGAGGGAAATATGGATATTTCGGCATACATAAAAAATGAAAAGGAAAGGCCGCTTGATGTTATAAAGCCGGACGGCGGTTTTTTCGGCATATTCAGAACGGTGGCTTGCGTGGGGGACAGCCTTGCTTCCGGGGAATTCAGACGGTTAACCCGCATGGGGGCTATGACTACTATGACCGCTACGATTATTCCTGGGGACAGTTTATGGCAAGGGCGACCGGGTGCAAGGTGTATAATTTTTCGCGGGGCGGAATGACGGCCTCGGAATATGTGGAAGCCTTTGCTGCCTGTCAGGGCTATTGGAACCCCAAGCTGGCCTGTCAGGCGTATATCATTGCTCTGGGCGTAAACGATATTGTAAATCAGCGCCAGGAAATGGGAGCGGCCGGGGATATATATACGGAAAAGAAGACCTTTGCGGCGTATTATGAGGAGATTATCAGGCGGTATGAAAAAATATCGCCCGGGGCGTATTTCTTTCTTACGGTAATGCCGAGGGACGGCTGGAACGGCTTTTGCCTGGAGCAGTTCGGCAAGCTTATATATGACATTGCCAAGGGGCATGAAAGATGCTATGTTATAGACTTTGCGCAGTATGCGCCGGTATACGATAAAGAGTTTGAAAAGAATTTCTATCTGAACGGGCATCTGAAGCCGCAGGGATATCTGATGACTGCGCATATGTATATGAGCTATATTGATTATATAATCAGGCAGAACCCTGATGAATTCGATATGGTGGGGCTTATGCCGCAGGCAACCCCGTAACGGGAAGACGGGCTTGCGGCGCCGGCGCATTTGAAGCATCGGGCATAAACGGATACAGAATAAATTTTTCGGATTATTAAAACGGGGCATGACCGCGCGCAGCGGGGCATTCCCCGTTTTTATGATTATTGCATATATGCACATGCGTGCAGCAATACGATTATATCAGAGCTCCAGAACTTTTTTTATAAATGAGGAAACCGTTTCAAGATATTTCGGCGTATCCGCCATATAACTCATGCCGTGTCCGGCTCCGGGAACCGAAAGCAGCTCTTTTTCGGGGCAGCGGCAGCGGCGGTAGTTTTCCAGGCTCATATCAAAGGGCACAAAGCGGTCGTCCGTGCCGTGAATGAACAAAACGGGAATATCACATTTGTCCATTGCCTCGGCGGCGGAGGCGCTGTCAAGGCGGAAGCCTCCGAAAAGCAGGCAGCCCAGATAAATCAGGGCATACAACGGAAAGACGGGATAATGCCGCTTGCGCAGCACCGTTTTTATAATGGCGCAGGGCGAGGTGTACCCGCAGTCCGCAATAATTCCTTTAACGGCATTGGGCAGGCCGAGCGCTGCGGACATCAGCACGGTGGCGGCGCCCATGGACACGCCGTAAAGCAGAATCTGTGCATTCGGATAGCGTGAAAGGAGAAAGTCCACCCACATGCGGCAGTCACGGCGCTCCTTTATGCCCATTGAGAGATATTTCCCCCGGCTTTTGCCGTGAGCGCGCTGATCGACCAAAAGAACATTATAACCCGATTCCAGAGCAAATTTAAGTCCGCCGCAGAAATCGCGCTCGGCACGGCTGCGGTAGCCGTGAAGCATAATGATCCACGGCGCGGATTCGCCGGAAAAGCAGCATTTGCCGCAGAGCTTGAGCCCGTCATACGAGGTTATGCTTTCTTCCCGGGAGGGAACAGACAGCGCTTCCAGTATCAGCTGCCTTGTTTTTTGGGCATAAGGGGTGTATTGCTCGGTATCGGGCAGACGGAAAAATTCCTCCGTACCGCGCCTTGGCACGCGCATGGCAATGCGATAGCACAGATAGGCGGCAATTGCAATAAGAAGCATGACGGCGATAAGTATGTACAGTATAAGCATCGGCGGCACCTTTTTCGATTTTATGAGTTTGTTTTGCCTTTATGGAGCATATTGATTATACCGCATTTTTATGTTTTCTTCAATAATGCATGAGCGCATTTTTGCAATCATGAGGCGGTCGGCAGCAGCTGCTGCTGCCCGATGGCCTCTCTTGAGCCAGTAAAGCACCTTTTTCAAAAACACGAACAATAAAACAAATCAATAAAAAATAATTCGCATATTTCTTGACCTTGACACGGCTTTGCTGTAACATTGGCGTAGAAAGCATTAAAAAGATAAACATAACGGCTTTTTGCAGGGAACATCAACATTAAACATCAACATTAAACACGGAGGTACTGTTGTGAAAAAGGTTGCAGTGGTAATGGGCAGTATATCGGATTATGATGCGGTAAAAAAATGCATTGATACCCTTAAGGAATTCGGAGTAAAATATGAGGCTAAGGTGATAAGCGCGCACAGAACTCCGGCCTTGGCGGCGGAATTTGCTGCCGGGGCAAAGCAAAGCGGAATAGGCGTGATAATCGCTGCGGCGGGCAAGGCGGCACATTTGGGCGGAGTATTGGCTGCGTATACCACGCTTCCGGTTATAGGGCTGCCGATAAAATCAAGCCTGATGGACGGCGTGGATTCGCTTTTATCCATGGTTCAGATGCCCTCAGGCGTCCCGGTTGCCTGCGTAGCCGTAAACGGCGCGGAAAACGCGGCCCTGCTTGCGGTGCAGATGCTGGCGCTGTCCGATGAAGCACTGGCGCTCAGGCTGGAGGAGCATAAGGAAAAAATGAGGGCGTCGGTTGAGGCGGCGCAGGAAAAGCTGGAGCAAATGACGGCGGAGCAATAAAAGCGGCCATGCACTGGGCCGGGCGGAGGAAACAGGCGGCAAAGCGGACGGAATAATAAAGCAAAAAGAATAAGCGCGATTATCGGAATTGTGAAAGGCGGTAATAAAAATGGCGATAAGCTACAAGGATGCCGGAGTGGATGTGGAAAGAGGCTATGAGGCGGTAAGGCTCATGAAGGAGCATGTCAAAAAAACCATGTGCGCAAATGTGCTTGGGGATCTGGGCAGTTTCGGAGGCTTTTACGAGCTGAACGGAGAGGACTGCGCAGAGCCGGTGCTGGTGGCGGGCACTGACGGCGTGGGCACAAAGCTCAAATACGCAATAGTGCTTGATAAGCATGATACAATCGGCATTGATGCCGTTGCAATGTGCGTAAACGATATAGTCTGTCAGGGCGCGCGGCCGCTGTTTTTCCTTGATTATATAGCCTCCGGGCATATTGATCCGGCAAAAACCGCACAGATAGTAAAGGGCGTAGCCGAGGGCTGCGTGCAGGCGGGCTGCGCGCTTATAGGCGGAGAAACGGCGGAAATGCCCGGCTTTTATGCGGACGGTGATTATGACATTGCGGGCTTTTCCGTGGGCGTTGTGCAGAAAAGCCGTGTGATCAACGGCAAGAACATTAAAGCGGGGGATGTGCTGGTGGGGCTTGCGTCAAGCGGCGTGCACAGCAACGGCTTTTCCCTTGTGCGCAGGCTGTGTGGAACGGATAAAGAAACGCTGCTCAAATACAGCCCGGAGCTTGGCGCGGGCTTGGGAGAAACGCTGCTGACCCCCACAAGAATATATGTGCGCCCCGTGCTTGAGCTGATTAAAAAATACGAAATAAAGGGTATTGCACATATCACCGGCGGAGGCTTTATAGAGAATATTCCGCGCATACTGCCGGAGGGCCTTGGCGTGCGCATAAGCTTGGGAAGCTGGGAGAGCTTGCCGGTATTTGATATGCTTGCGCGCCTTTCCGGGCTGGAAACGCAGCAGCTTTACAACACCTTCAACATGGGCATCGGAATGGTTATGGCGGTGGAGCCGGCCTTGGCGGACAGGGTGACGGCAAAGGCCAAGGAGCTGGGCGAAAAGGCGTACATAATAGGCGAGGTTATACAGGGCGAGGGAGTGAAGCTGGACAAATGACGGATATTGCGGTATTTGTCTCCGGCGGCGGCTCCAATATGCAGGCGCTGCTGGACACAATAGAGGCCGGAAAGATAAAAGGGCGCGTGCGGCTTGTGCTTTCAAGCACTGATAAAGCCTATGCGCTGCAGCGGGCGCACGCGGCGGGCATAAAAACGCTGGTGCTGCCCAAAGAACTCAAAGAACGGGAGAGGGTAACGCTGGAGGCGTTAAGGGAAAACGGCATATCCCTTTGTGTTCTGGCGGGATATCTGGGAATAATATCGCCCGAGGTGGTGCGGGAGTATGAAAACAGGATAATAAACATACATCCCTCCCTCATACCTTCCTTTTGCGGCAAGGGCTACTACGGGCATTTTGTGCATGAGGCGGTGCTGGAATACGGAGCCAAGGTTAGCGGCTGCACCACGCATTTTGTTGCCCAAGGGATAGATACGGGCCCCATTATAATGCAACGCGCAGTATATGTTAAGCAGGAGGATACCCCGCAGACGCTGGCGGATAGGATACTTGAGCAGGAGCACATTATTCTGCCGGAGAGCGTAAGGCTGTTCTGCGAAGGAGCCATAGAGGTAAACGGACGGAAAGTAATCATAAAGGAGAGAAAAGAATGAAAAAAAGAGCATTGATAAGCGTATCGGATAAGACGGGCATAACGGAGTTTGCCTCCGAGCTTGTAAAACTCGGGTATGAGCTGATCTCCACCGGCGGAACCTACCGGGTGCTCAAGGCGGCCGGTCTTGAGGTTATGCAGATAGATGAGCTTACCGGCTTCCCGGAGTGTCTGGACGGCAGGGTGAAAACGCTGCACCCGGCGGTTCATGCGGGCATTTTGGCAATGCGGGATAATCCGAAGCATATGGCTACCCTTGAAAGCCTTGGAATAAATACAATAGATATAGTTGCGGTAAATCTTTATCCGTTTAAGCAGACGATCCTCAAGCCGGGGGTAACGCTGGCCGAGGCTATTGAAAACATTGATATCGGCGGGCCGACCATGATCCGCGCGGCGGCAAAGAATTATAAGGATGTAGCCGTGGTGGTAAACCCGGAGGACTATGCCGTTGTTATAAACGAGCTTAAGGAAAACGGCGAGGTTTCACTCAAGACAAAGCTGTATCTTTGTTACGGCGTGTTTGAGCATACGGCGGCGTATGATGCGCTTATCACCCAGTATCTGCGCACGCAGGCAGGGGTAGAGGGCTTCCGCAGCAGCTTTACCCCCACATTCGAGCTGGTGCAGCAGATGCGCTACGGCGAAAACCCTGCGCAGCGGGCGGCATTCTATAAGGAAATCGGTTCCTGCCGCGGCGCGCTGCCTTCCGCCGTGCAGCTGCACGGCAAGGAGCTTTCCTTTAACAACATAAACGACACCGACGGCGCACTGGGTCTGCTTAAGGAGTTCAGCGCCCCTACAGCGGTGGCGGTAAAGCACGCAAACCCCTGCGGCGTGGGCAGCGCTTCGTGCATAAGCGAAGCCTTCAAAAAGGCGTATGAGTCCGATCCGGTGTCGGTGTTCGGCGGAATAATCGCCGCCAACAGGGAAATCGACCGGGATACCGCGGAGCAGATATCAAAAATATTCATTGAAATAGTGGCGGCG
>ULXL01038611.1_pt1 | contig 9720 bp, 8 predicted proteins | sample 1961241 | NCBI WGS metagenome assembly ULXL01 (sample SAMEA4835837, study PRJEB28245) | human gut metagenome | biome: gut microbiome; material: fecal sample | place: Denmark | collected 2008
CTCCGGGGAAAATCAGCGTTACCTTGAACAGGTCGCCGTCCACCAGCAGCTGTAACTGCCCCTTCTGCAGCTCCATCAGGGTCTTGGCAATGTTCAGGCCCAGACCGCTGCCCTCGGTGTTCCGGGAGTCGTCGCCCCGGGCAAAGCGCTCCATCAGCTCGTCGGCGTCCACGTTCAGCTCGTCACGGGAGATGTTCTTCAGGGAAATGATGACCTTCCCCTCCAGCGCCATCACGTCGATATACACCCGCGTGCCGGGCAGGGCATATTTCACGGTGTTGCTCAGGAGATTGCTCAGCACCCGCCAGGCAAGTCTTCCGTCCGCCATCATGGCGACAGACTCTTCCGGATGGCGGAATACGGGGGTCAGCTGGGCTTTTTCCAGCTTGTCGGCAAATTCTCCCAGCGCCTGATTCACGGATTCCACCGCGTCCAGCTTCGTAATGTCCGCCGTCAGGTTCCCCGTGCTGGCCTTGCTCATTTCCATCAGATCCTCAATCAGCTTTTTTAAGCGCTGGGACTGCCGGTTGAGGACTTCCAGATAGGTCTTCTCCTCCTCCGGCGTGTGGGGCTTTTGCAGCAAGTCCACGTAGTTGATGATGGAGGTCAAAGGCGTTTTGATATCGTGGGAAACATTGGTAATCAGTTCTGTTTTCATACGCTCCGATTTTAATTGCTTCTGCGCCGCCACTACGGCAACGCCGGCCACGTCATTCAGGTCACCGGCAAAGCTTCTGAACGCGCCGATGAGATATTTGTCGTCTACCTTGGTGTCCAGATCGCCCTTGCCCATGCGCTTGGCGCTTTCCAGCAGGATGCCGAAGCAGTACGCCCCATACAGCACCACGGCCACGCAGGCGCACAGGCTCAGCACCACCATCAGATTCGATCTGCCCGCAAGGGCGGCGAACAGGAGCATCACCATGATGAAGCCCGTCAGCAACCACTGCCAGGTCAGCGGCATCATGGAATACACCCGGTTGACGGATTTTCCGATTTTTGCGCAGGTCTTCTTTATCTGCGTCCACAGCCATCTCAGGGGTGTAAGAAGCATCAGCAGGAAGTCCCAGAATACAGCCGCCGCCTTGGGCAGCTTCCGCAGCAGCCAGCCGCAGCCGGAGAAGCAGCCCTTGACGCACTTCACCAGCAGGTTCAGGCACCGCCAGCAGACGCTGTTGCGCCACCAGTAGCCGCCGGGGGTCTTGAACTGGGCGGCGCAGGCAAAGCAGAAGCTCACGAAAATCAGGCTCATGGCGTAGCCCGCCATCAGCATTCCGGCGCAGAGCGTCTGAATATTCTGCGTGAACAGGCCGGCGGCATCGTTGAATTGGACGATCACCATGAAAAGGCCGAAGATGATCAGCCCGCCACCGGCAAGGTAAATGTCCAAAGGAATGCAGTTGAAGCCTGCGGCATGGACTTCCTCACTGCCGGGCTTTCTGCCCGCCGCGCAGCAGAGATACACGGCCAGAACGGCAAACAGCAGCAGACACGCGCCCATGATGAAGAGCAGGCTGTCACGGCAGCTCCACAGCTGGGTAAGCAGAGCGTACCCGCCGTCAAAGCGGTACGCGCCGGGCGCCAGGGTCAGCTCCACGGTATAGTCGGGCAGCTGGGCGTAGCGGTACTCCACCACCATGGACTTCTGGGCGTCGTCGTCCCAATATTCCATGGTGTGAGCTTCGCCGTCCGCAAAGATCACGTCCGGGGCTGCCGTGCCGGTTGCCAACGGCTTGGTGGGGTTCGCGGACAGCGTCTCGAGGGGGGCGGTCTCCTCCGTCGTGTCCGGGACGGTCTCGGCGGTCGTCTCCGGAACCGTTACGGTAACGGTGGTTTCGTCGGTTGTTTCCGGCACCGTCTCTGTGGTGGTCTCCGGGAGGGTCTCGGGCATCACCTTCTGCGTCAGGCTGGGCGTTACCCGGAATACGACCGCCGTGCCGTTGGCATCCCATTCGAATTCGCCCACGCCCGCCGGGTTTGACGCCCGATAAACGATAGAATCGTCCTTGTCCCGGAATTCCACGGCGGTGATGACGGCATCCTGCGGCATATTGTCCCGGTAGAATGCGTCGCCCGACTGAAAATACAGGACGCCCGCGTCATTGCGCTTCAGCACGCCCACCGGGGTGCTGCCGCTGCAGGTATGTTCCCCCTCGCCTGCCAGCTCCGATTCCGTGGAGAATGTTACCTTATATATATATGCGCCCTCAGTGGGAACGTCGTCCATCAGAACTTCGCTTTGGCTCAGCTCCCGGGTCGTGTCGAACACCAGATAGCCGGATTCGTTTTCCGAGAAGCAGTCCGACACGTCGTTGTAGGTCTGATACAGGACACTGCCGTCTACACCAACGAACGTCACGCACGTGGCAGGCGCGTCAGGCAGGTCTATCACGCCCATCGATGGATTGGCCTCAAAGCGAACGCCGTTGCCGGTGTCGTAGATATTACCGATCGGTTCGACGCTGTCCACGCTCCCACTGGAGCCTTCCGTTTCGATGCTGAGACTGAGAACCAATGCCCCGCCCTCCGGGATGGCGTTGTAGGTGCTCGCGTCCGCCTGAGGTGCTGTTTCCGACTTTTCCGTAATGGACAGGACGTATTTATACGAGCCGCTGACGGGGAAGGAATAAAATTCGGCGTCCGTCAGATTTTCCGCGCCGCCGGATTCCAGCACGTTTCCTTCCGCGTCTTTCAGCACATAGCCCGCCAGCGCCGGGTTGAACACGCCGTAAAGCCAGCCGGTCTTCCCCGACGGCCCCAGATCGTACACGGTCGGCCCCGCGATCGCCTCCGGCACGCCGCCCAGGTTCGCTTCGGCATAGTCCACGGCAATGCGGCCTGCCATGGAAGTACCGTCCGAGCGGATATATCTGTCCCGCAGCTCCTCCACGGAGATGTCGTACAGTCCCGATTCCGTCATGCCGATGATGGCGGCGGCGCTTCCGGCGGCTCCCAGAAGCATCAGGGCACACAGGGCGATGGCAAGGAATTTGAATACAATATTGTATTTCAAATTATTTTCCTCCTTCCATTTTATAGCCCTGTCCCCACACGACTTTCAGATAGCGCGGCTCAGAGGGGTTAATCTCGATTTTCTCCCGCAGATGGCGGATATGCACTGCCACGGCGCCCTCGCTGCCCAGCGCCGCCTCCTGCCAGACGGATTCATAGAGCACCTTGGTGGAGAATACCTTTCCGGGGTTCGCCATCAGCAGGTGCAGAATGGCGTACTCCGTAGGCGTGAGGGACACAGGTTCCCCCTCCACGGTGACGGTTTTGGTGCGGTCGTCCAGAACGATGCCGCCGATGGTGATGCTGCCGCTGCCCTCCTCCGGGCGGCTGCCCAGCTGGGCATACCGGCGCAGCTGGGAACGCACCCGCGCCAGTACCTCCACCGGCACAAAGGGCTTGGTGATATAGTCGTCCGCCCCCACGTTCAGCCCCAGCACCTTGTCCTCGGTTTCGGACTTTGCGGTGAGCAGAATGATGGGCGCGTTGGAGAATTCCCGGATCTTGGAGGTCGCCGTGATACCGTCCATCACGGGCATCATCACGTCCAGCAGAATCAGGTGGATGTCGTTGTTTTTGGCGATCTCCACCGCCTGGGTGCCGGTAAAGGCCTCAAACAGATTGTACCCCTCGGGGGTCAGGTATATTTTCAGCGCGTTGACGATGTCCGGCTGGTCATCGCAAATCAGAACATTGTACATGTGGTTTTCCTTCCTCTCGTCATCTTTTTTTCTTATTATATCACCGGCTTCTTTAAGATGAAAGAGGTCTATTTCTTAAAATGGGATTAACATTTGAAAAAGCGCCTTTTGCCAACTTCTGCGCCACATTTTTTCTTGCTATTTCCCCGTTCCCGTTTTATAATTACATCATTCAATTGTTACACCGAAGGAGTTGTTTTCCATGCTGAAAGATTTTTTTACCGCTCTGGGAACCGGCGCGCTGGATAAGGTGCTCCATGCCGTTCTCGTGCTGGTCATTGGCCTTCTGATCATTCGCGTCGTCACAAAGCTGCTTCAGGGGGGACTGGAAAAATCCCACCTGGAAAAGGCCGCCCACAGCCTGATTCTGTCTCTCGCCAAAGTGGCCATGTATATCCTGCTGGGTCTGAGCGTAGCCTCCAGCCTTGACATTGACGTTACCGGCATCGTCGCTCTGGCAAGCGTCCTGACATTGGCCGTTTCCCTGTCGCTGCAAAATATGCTCACCAACGTCATCGGCGGCTTCACCATTCTTTCCACCCACCCCTTCCACTCCGGCGACTATGTGGAGATCGCCGGGCAGTCCGGCACGGTGCAGGAGATCAACATGACCTACACCCGCCTTGCCACCTTTGACAACAAGCTCATTTCCATTCCCAACAGCGCCGTGGTCGCGGCGCAGATCGTCAACTACTCCGCCGCCGACACCCGCCGGGTGGATATCCCCGTCTCCGCCTCCTACGACGCTCCCACCCAGAAGGTCATCGACGCGCTGGTGCAGGCCGGGACCATGGACAATGTGCTTCTGACCCCCGCCCCCAGCGCCTGCGTGAGCAGCTACGGCGACAGCGCCATTGCCTACACCCTTCGCGTCTGGGTCAAGACCGAGGATTACTGGGACGTGTATTTCGCCCTGACCCAGCGGGTCAAGGACGTCTTCGACGAGCAGGGCATCACCATGACCTACCCCCATCTGAACGTACATCTGGATAAGTAAAGCATACCGCCCTCCCCGAATGGGGAGGGCGGTACTACGCTGAATTCACATCGACAGCACTTCCAGCAGCGCCATGACGCCGATCCCCGGCAGCCCAAGGAATCCGGCCACCAGCACCGTCACGGCGTTGATGGGGAAATATGCCCCCGTGAATCCCGCGACGGAATTCAGCAGCCACAGGCACAGAAAGCCGCACCCGGAGTGTATGCCGACCTTGAAGATCAGCTTCATGGGCATCAGCAGCAGCCGCACCAGCACCAGCGCGACAAGGGCGGGAATGAGCAACGTTACAAATTTTTCCATAGGCACCTCCGAATAATCAGGCTTGTTCCGGTTAAGCTACCTGCGGACAGCAAAGGAACGGGAACCAAACGTGACGACGGTTGCTTTCGCCCATTTCATTTACTGTCAAGTGTGTCGCCGAATGCGCAGCGGTACGACGCGAATTAGGAACTCTGAAAACAAGCTTCTTCTGCTTTCTCGCGGCATCAGACAGAATGTATTTTCTCTTTGATACCATTTTCTGATTAAAATACTTATTTTAATCGGAAGCGAGCGGGCAAAAAAGATTTGCGTTCAGCGATTCCTGCGCAGGGAGAAGGGAACGGCTCTCCTGCGTACATTCTGCCACAGAAATTTTGCGAATAAACGAAAACCGGAGTACAGCTGCGCACGCGATTGGTGCCCTGACTCCGGTTTTTGTACTTGCCCTCTCCCCTGCCCACAACATCCTGTGTCCTGCCAAAAAAAATCTTCGTTTTTCTGCGAAATTCTCTGCCGCCCCGCCGTTGTCCCCGTTGGGAAGCTGTGGTATAATGACGGAAAACGACTTTTTCTGCGAGGCACCGAAATGATAACCGAACCTGTCAAAATTTCCCAGAGCGACATTCGCAGGCTGCTTTCCGCCGCCAATCCGGATGCAGCGCTGCTTTACCTTTACATAAACAGCGGCAACCGCCCCGAGGACGCGGAAGCCGATCTGCATTTCAGCGCCCCCCGCTACGGCTACGCCGCCGCTACCCTGCGGCAGCTGGGTCTGTGGCCGGAAGACCGTCCCAGCCACATCGCCCCCGGCGAGCGTCCCAGCTACTGCGAAAAGGACGTACTGGACGCCATGGATTCGGACAACACCTTCCGAAGCCTTTACGGCGAAGTGCAGCGTCTGCTGGGCCGCAGTTTGAACACCGAGGAACTGAAAATTCTTCTGGGCTTTGTGCGCTACTTGGGACTGACCGCGGACGTGATCTCCCTGCTGGTGTGCTACTGTAAAGAACGCGCTCGACAAAGGGGAAGTCTGCGCAACCCGTCTCTGCGCACCATCGAGAAGGAAGCCTACAACTGGGCGGAACGGGGCATCGACACCGTAGAGGAAGCCGCCGCCTTCATTCAGGCGCAGAACGTGCGCAATTCCCGGCTGTCCCGGCTGATGAGCCTGATCCAGATCCGGGGGCGCAGTCTCACCGCCGCCGAGGAGCGCTATGCCCAGAGCTGGCTGGACATGGGCATGGACGACGAGCTGATCTCCATGGCCTACGAGCGCACCTGCCTGAACACCGGCGGGCTGAACTGGGCATACATGAATAAAATTTTGCAGCGCTGGCAGCAGCAGGGCTTCCACAGCGCCGAGGACGTCCGCACCGGCGACCGGAAGACGGGCGTCCCGAAGGGTGCCTCCGGCCAGCTGGGCGAAGCGGAGTTGGAAGCCATTCAGAAAGTATTGCAGGAGGAATAATTCGTGGGATACAGTGCGGAAGTGGTCCAGCGCGCCCGGGCGCGTCTGGCCCAGGCGAAGGAAGACCGGGAGTCGGAAAACAGGCAGCATCTGGCAGAAGCCTACGCCAAAGTTCCCCGCATCCGGGAAATCGACATGCTTCTGCGCCGCACCATGGCGCAGGCCGCTCAGGCGGCCTTTTTGCAGGGTTCTGACGGTCAGGCACTGCTGGAACAGGCGCGGCGGGAAAACCTCAGCTTACAGCAGGAACGGGCAGCGCTGGCCGCGGCGAACTTTGAGGATGGCTTCTTGGACGAAAGCCCCATTTGTGACAAATGCGGCGGCAGCGGCTATGTGGGCACTACCATGTGCGAGTGCCTGAGCGAGCTTTGCCGTCAGGAGCAGAAAAAGGAAATTTCCGTGCTGTCCAACAGCCGGGAAACCTTCAGCCAGTTCCGGCTGGACTACTACCCCGACGCCGTTGACCCCAAATACGGCGCCAGCCCCCGCACCATTATGGAGCGGACGCTGAACATCTGCCGCCGGTATGCCGCGACCTTCACCCCCAACGCAGGAAATCTGCTGTTCATCGGCGGGACGGGGCTGGGAAAGACCTTCCTGTCGGCGTGCATCGCCCGGACGGTGACCGACCGGGGCTACAGCGTTGTTTACGAAACTTCAAGCCACCTGTTCTCCAAGCTGGAGCAGGCGAAATTCAGTCCCAGTGATGACACCCGCCGGGAAGCGGCCAAGCTGACGAGCAGCGATCTTCTGATTCTGGACGATCTCGGCACAGAGATGCCCGGGCAGTTTGTCACGGCCGCGCTGTACAGCTTACTCAACGACAGAATGATGGCCGTCAAGCCCATGGTCATCTCCACCAACCTGAATGTGGACGAGCTGAGCCGCCGCTACTCCCCCCAGATCGCGTCCCGGCTCCACGGTGACTTTCAGCGTCTGACCTTCGTGGGAAACGACATTCGGGTACTGAAAAACAGAGGTTTATGATGAAAACAGGTATTTTATTCGATTTGGACGGCACGCTTCTGGACACGCTAGCCGACCTTGCCGACAGCGTCAACCACGTTCTTGCATCCTTTGGCTATCCCCAGCGCACGGTGGAGGAAGTCCGTCAGTTTGTCGGCAACGGCGCTGCCCGGCTCATCGCTCAGGCCGTCCCGGAGGGTGCAGACCCCGCCCCGGTGCTTGCGGCGTTCCAGCCCTATTACAGCGCCCACTGCCAGATCAAAACCAAGCCCTATGAGGGCATTCCGGAAGCGCTGGCCGCGCTCCGGGAGCGCTACCCCCTCGCCATTGTTTCCAACAAGCCGGACGCGGCGGTTAAAACCCTCTGCGCCGACATTTTCCCCGGCATTTACGCCCGTGGGGAAAGCCCTGACTGTCCCCGTAAGCCCGCCGCGGACATGGTTTACAAGGCCATGGCATCCATCGGCGCCGATACGTGCATCTACGTCGGCGACAGTGACGTGGACGTTCTGACGGCGAACAACGCCGGTGTCCCCTGCCTCAGCGTTCTCTGGGGCTTCCGGGGCAGAGCCTGCATGGAATCGGTGGGTGCGAAGCATTTCTGCGAGACGCCCGCCCAGCTGGTCGCAGACATAGAGGAGATCATCCATGGCAAATGAATTTTACGCCCTGATGGGCCGTATGCGCTACATAACCCGCTGGGGTCTGATGCGCAACACCTTTTCCGAAAACATTTCCGAGCACAGCCACATGACCGCGGTGCTGGCCCATGCTCTGGCGCTGATCCGCCGGGACATTCTGAACCTCCCCGCCCCCGACCCTGACCGCTGCGCCGTGGCGGCGCTGTACCACGACGCTTCGGAGATCCTGACCGGCGACCTGCCCACGCCCATCAAATACTACAATCCGGACATCAAAACCGCCTACAAAGAGGTGGAGCGCATTGCGGGCAACCGTCTGCTGGACATGCTCCCGGCCGAGCTGCGCTCCAGCTACACCCACTATGTCCTGGAGGACGACGCGGAGCTGGAACCCTTCGTCAAGGCCGCGGACAAGCTGTCCGCCCACATCAAGTGTCTGGAGGAGCAGAAGGCAGGCAACACAGAATTTGACTCCGCGGCGCTGCAGACTCTGGACGCGCTGAAAGCCATGAACAGCCCTGAGCTGGAATGGTTTCTAAACAACTGTCTGCAAGCCTTCACGCTGAATCTCGACCAGCTGTAGCACTTGACGGTTGGCAGAAAATATGCTACCATATGTTGTGTTGATACGCTGACGTTTGTTATGCAATTTCATATCCCCCCGTCATGGGGGAATATGCCGCTGTGGTGGAATAGGTAGACACCCGAGACTTAAAATCCCGCGGGCCGAATCATGCACCCAATTTGAAAAGCCTTAGAGAAATGCGAGCTTTTTGAATTTGAAATTTGGGAAATTTGGAGCATCCCTCCAAAACATCCCTCCAACCTTCCATCCCTCGTTTTTGAGGGATGCATATGCCGCTATGATGGAATGGTAGACATAGCAGACTTAAAATCTGCCTGAGGTTACTCAGTACCGGTTCGAGTCCGGTTAGCGGCACCATTTTTTCAACGGACACTCGGAGATTAAATGCTCTGAGTGTCCTTTTTTTGCTCCAAAATGCCAATAATTGCATTGGCAGAATTGATTTTGGAATTCTCGTCCAGATGCGTGTAAATATTGGCGGTTGTTCCGATGGTACTGTGACCAAGCCACGCCTGAATTTCCTTCATGGGGACACCCTGGGCAAACAGAAGCGTTGCACAGCTATGGCGAAGATCGTGGAAACGAATATGTGGCATATTGTGTTCTTCCAGGACAGCTACAAAATGCGCTGACAGGTAGCCGGGTTTAATGATTTCTCCAATTTCATTTACATAGATATAGTCGAGATAGTCTGTACAATAACAGGAACCGCAGAGTTTTCTGTTTTCTGCCTGACTCGCTTTCATCCTGAGCAAAATCTCCTCATAGGGTGCGACAAGCGGCAGGGTTCGACAGCTGGATTTTGTCTTGGTTCTGTCACAGGCTACAATTTGGAATTTTCCGTCAATTTGAACCTCTTGAATCGTGTGCTTAATGGTAATGGTCTTCTTTTCAAAGTCAACTGCATCCCATTTTAAGCCAAGAACTTCGCTGCGCCGCAACCCATAGAAAGCTGCCGTCACGACACCAAATTCGGCGGGATCACCTTTGAAAATATTAAATAGTTCTTCAAGCTGCTTTTGACTGTAAACATTCCCGGAGTATTTCTCAAAATGCTTATCGACTTAACTCAGCACGCTACAAGATAT
>ULXL01066476.1_pt1 | contig 9669 bp, 9 predicted proteins | sample 1961241 | NCBI WGS metagenome assembly ULXL01 (sample SAMEA4835837, study PRJEB28245) | human gut metagenome | biome: gut microbiome; material: fecal sample | place: Denmark | collected 2008
CCTGGGCGCGGCGCAGACCGAATTCCATCACGCCGTTTCCCTGTGCCGCGTGGACAACGCGGGAAGCCTTTGTTGCGATCAAAGACTGATGGTTGATAATGTTTAAGATCGCGGTTTCGACTAACTGCGCTTCCATGATAGGGGCGATCACTTTCACGAGCGGTTCCCGCGGAAAGATGACGCTGCCTTCAGGAATGGCATAAATATCGCCGCTGAAGTGGAATCCGCTCAAGTAGTGGAGGAAGTCCTCGCTGAACAGTCCGAGTCCCCTTAGATAATCTACGTCTTCATAAGAAAAATTCAAGTTTTTAATATATTCGATCACCTGCTCTAAACCGGCCATGACAGAGTATCCGCCCTTGTTTGGATTTTCGCGGAAAAACACGTCGAAAATGACCGTTTCGTTTGCCTGCGATTCAAAATATCCCTGCATCATTGTCAGTTCGTAAAGATCTGTCAGCAAGGTGAGATTTTGTGCGCTCATGGTTATTCCCTCTTTTCATTGCCATGCATAAGACGAAACGATGAAACTGCTTTCGTCTGTATCGTAAATTTGCAGAGGAAGCAGAAGTGGTTTTTACTGCGGCTTCCGTCTGCCAACGCTCATTATATCACAAGAAAATAAATTTAGAAACGAAAATCTCTTCTGTTATCCTGCTCGATCAGTTTCAGATTTTCCAAAACGACGGCACGCGCTTTCTCATTCGGAACATTGAGAACTTCTCTGTCGATCAGCCGGTCTCCGATTGCCTTTGTCTCAGGAGACGCATAATCCATCAAATATTCTTTCAGTGTCATGAGAGCGTTCGGATGACAGCAGTTTTGGATCTGTCCGCTTTTGCAAAGAGACATAAACCGATCTCCGGTTCTTCCTTCACGATAACATGCGGTACAAAAACTTGGGATGTAATCCATTTCCATAAGCCAGCGGACAACTTCGTCAAGTGTGCGGGTATCGCTGACGTCAAACTGTTCGGATTTGGCATCTTCAGGTTCCGGTTCACAGTACCCTCCTACGCTGGTTCGTGATCCGCCGCTGATCTGGGAGATTCCAAGATGAAGGACGCGCTCCCGTGTTTTCTGGTTTTCGCGGGTAGAGATAATCATTCCCGTATATGGAACGGCGATTCGGATGCAGGCAACGATCTTGGCAAAAGTATCGTCGTCGATTCCGTTGTCAAACTGATCGGGATCGATATCGTCGGCGTGTTTCAGACGAGGAACGCTGATCGTGTGCGGACCGACTCCGAATGCCGCTTCCAGATGCTCGGCATGCATGAGAAGCCCGGCAAATTCATAGCGGTATTTGTCCAGGCCGAAGAGTACCCCCAGTCCGACGTCGTCTATGCCGCCTTCCATGGCGCGGTCCATCGCTTCGGTGTGATAGTTGTAGTCGTGTTTTGGTCCGGTCGGATGCAGTTCAAGATAGCTTTCTTTATGGTATGTTTCCTGAAACAAGATGTACGTTCCGATGCCGGCTTCTTTGAGCAGGCGGTAATTATCGACTGTCGTAGCCGCAATATTAATATTGACACGGCGGATCGCGCCGTTTTTATGTTTGATGCTGTAAATCGTTTTGATCGATTCTAAGTAATAGTCCATCGTATTGCGGACAGGATCTTCGCCTGCTTCCAAAGCAAGCCGTTTATGCCCCATGTCCTGAAGTGCGATGACTTCTCTTCGGATCTCTTCCTGAGAGAGCTGTTTCCTCATAATATGTTTGTTTTTCGCGTGGTACGGGCAGTAAGTACAGCCGTTGACACAATAATTTGACAGATAAAGAGGAGCAAACATTACGATTCTGTTTCCGTAGAAATCTTTTTTGATCTGTTCTGCAAGCTTATAGATCTCTTTGTTTTTTTCTTCGTCCGAACAGGCGAGAAGAACTGATGCTTCCCGATGTGTCAGCCCTTTTCGTTTTTTTGCTTTTTCAATGATCGCATCGATCAGTTTCATGTTATTTTTATTCTCATCTGCATAGGCGAGCGTTTCGAGAATTTCTTCATGATTGATAAAATCATCTGCATGTTTTGAATTTACATCGTACATAGTTGAGTCTCCTTTTAATTTTTAATATTATTTTTCGGAATTTTAAATCGTTTTATCTGCTTTCAGACAGGGAAAATGTTTCGGATGAAAGTGCTTTTTATATGTTCAGGGAATCTCCTCTGGAAACTGTGATTTCATATCCGATATTTTGTATTCTCTGCTTTAAAGAACGAAGGCTTTCGGCGGCTTCGTCACCGGTGCACAGTTTACTGTCGTAAAGTAAATATTTTTCTCTCACCTGCGGCGGAGAAAGATTCGGCATGATCACGTTCGCTCCGGCAAGAATTCCCTTTTCGCGGCCGTCGGAATCAATCGTGCCAAGAGCGGTCGTGGCAGGGAGAAGGACTTTCGGAAGAAGCAGACGGATCAATCCGAGCAGAAACAGCGTTAGATCAGCGCTTCCGGCCTTTTGATCTGCAAACGGGGTGTCATGATGGGGGATGAAAGGACCGATCCCGACCATCTGTGGATTGAGTTCTTTTAAAAACAGCATATCGTCTGCCAGATTTTCAAAAGTCTGATAGGGCGATCCGACCATAAATCCGGTGCCGACCTGATAGCCGATCTTTTTTAGATCAAAAAGACATTGCTTTCGTCTGGCGGCGCTTAAGGCAGGGGGGTGAAGCTTTCCGTAATGCGTGTCATCGTATGTTTCATGTCTTAAAAGAAAGCGATTCGCTCCGGCGTCATAAAGTTGCTTGTAGCTTTCATAAGAACGTTCTCCGATTGAGAGTGTGATCGCGCAGTCACTCCATCGCGTTCGTATAGAAGAAATAATATCAGTCAGCCGGTCATCCGTAAATGAACCGTCCTCACCGCCTTGCAGAACGAACGTCCGAAAGCCGAGAGCATATCCCATCTCACAGCAGGAGAGTATCTGCTCTTTTGTCAGACGGTAACGGTTGGCATTTCTGTTACTTTTTCGTATTCCGCAGTAGAAGCAGTCGTTTTTACAATAATTTGTAAATTCGATCAGTCCGCGGATGTATACGCTGCGTCCATAATGGCGTGTGCGGACGGCCTGTGCCCGTTCAAATAAATAGTCTGCATCATCGGCCGTTCTGTTTTGAATCAGGCGGATCCATTCGTCTCTGGAAAGATTACGGGTTGCTTCTAATCGGTCAATCAGTTGTTTTGTATCGTTTTTTTCGGTCATAGTCGTGTCCTCTCGCAGAAAAATAAGTGTGACAGTTCAGTTCGCGCCATTCGTAAAACCGTACTGCGTGCTTATCGCGGCTGACGCCGCTGTTTTACTCATAAGCGGGCGTTTGGATCATATAGCTGTTACAAATAAGTTACGTTGTTTTGCCGTAGATCGTTTTCGTGCTGACGCCCGGAAGCATTCCGAGTTTGCCGGAAAGGGCGCTGATGATATTGTTCGGGGCGTCTACGGCGATACTGATAATATGGATTCCTTTTTCTTTGTATGGCAGTCCCATTCTTCCGATTACATATTCTCCGTAGTCGCTTAGAAGATGGTTTAGTTTATCGACGGATTCTCGGGTTTCGAGAAGAACGCCGATAAGAGCGATTCTAGTGTCCATAGTATGTCTCCTTGTTATAATTCGTATAGTGTAAGCAGTTGACAAGGTTTCAGACAAGTTCGGACTTTCGTTTGCAGACATTGTAAAAAGCGCGCCTGAAAAGGCGCGCGGATATACAAAGAAAGAGGGAGAGTCCCTCTGATATTCCATATGTGCGCCTTTTTGCTCAGGAGGATGCCTTTGCAGTCAGAACGTATGTCTTGTGTTTGAGTATAGCATAAAGTTGGAAGAATGACACGAAAAATTTTGGGATTCACTTGTTGTTTTATGTATTATGCATAAAACTTTAATATGTTTTTAGTGCGGTTTCTATAATATGATTTTTATGATTTCATTTGTGATATAGTCACTGTTAAAAAGTTTTTATTGGTTTAATATGAAACTAGAGTATAATAGAAAAGGGTTCGTAAATTCATTTCTATGATTGAAGCATATATTTTCAGAAATTGAGGAGGCGGTAATATGGCAGAGATCAGAAAACGGATCGTTTTTCACGGACGCGTTCAAGGCGTCGGATTTCGTTATACGGCAAAATATCTCGCGCAGTCTTTGGAATTGACAGGCTGGGTTCGCAACGACTGGGATCAAACTGTGACAATGGAAGTTCAGGGAAGAGAAGCGCTGATCAATAAACTGCTTGTCGGCTTGAATCAAGGGCGTTTCATCGATATTCAATGGATGGATACTGAAGAGATTCCGTTAGAGGAAGAACGGGAATTTACGGTGAAGTATTGAAAAATGAGCAAAACGAAAAACTGAAAAAATGATAAAACAGAGAAAATATTGAATAGAACGACGACAGATAAAAGGAAAATAGAAATATGGAAAAGGAGAATAAGATTATGAAATTAGGATTTATCGGAACAGGAAATATGGCGGGCGCGATCATGGGAGGCATTATCAGAAATGAGATCTTTAAGCCGGAAGAGATCATCGGCGCGGATATTTCAAAGGAAAGCCGAAGCAAAGTGCAATCTGCATATGGGATCAATGTGACAGAGGATAATAAGAAAGCGGCGTCAGAATCAGAAGTTCTTGTACTCTCGGTGAAGCCGCAGTATTATGCGGAGACGATCAAGGAGATTAAAGACTGTGTAAGAGAAGATCAGCTTATCATTACGATCGCTCCCGGAAAGACGCTTAAGTGGCTGGAAGAACAGTTTGAAAAAAAGGTTAAGATCGTTCGTGCAATGCCGAATACACCGGCGCTTGTAGGAGAGGGGATGACAGCCGCATGTGCAAATGATGCGGTGACAGAAGAAGAAAAAGAATATGCGTTGAAAATCTTACGTTCTTTCGGAAAAGTAGAGATTGTGGCGGAAAATATGATCGATGCTGTCGTTGCCGTAAGCGGAAGCGCTCCTGCATATGTATTTATGTTTATTGAAGCGATGGCGGATGCGGCTGTGTCGGAAGGAATGCCGAGAAAGCAGGCGTATGAATTTGCCGCGCAGGCAGTTTACGGAAGTGCAAAGATGGTGCTCGATACGGGAAAACATCCGGGAGAATTAAAAGATATGGTATGTTCTCCTGCGGGAACAACGATAGAGGCTGTCCGCGTTCTGGAGGAGAAAGGACTTAGAAGCGCGGTGATCGAAGCTATGAAAGTATGCGCTGATAAATCGAGAAAGATGTAATAACGAAGAAATAAAGTGCTGCAAAACAGACTTTTACAGAAGCAAGGAAGCGAATTGAATTTTGCAGAATGAAAGAAATAAACAGGTCGTTTAGTGACAGGAAAAAAGGAGATGAAAATTATGTATGATATCGGAATCATCGGCGGCGGGACTGCCGGAATGACAGCGGCGATCTATGGTCAGAGAGCGGGAAAAAGAACAATTATTATAGAAGGAGGAACATTTGGCGGTCAGATCACTTCGTCTCCGAATGTAGAAAATTATCCGGGGATCGCAAGTGTGAGCGGAAGCGAATTTTCCATGAATCTGCTCGATCAGGCAATGAAACTCGGCGCAGAGACACAGATGGCGCAGGTGACGGGAATTCGTGATGAAGGAGAAGTAAAAGTAATCGTTACACCGGAAAAAGAATATCCGTGCCGGAGTATTGTTTTAGCAACCGGAGTGACGCACAGACATCTTGGAGTACCGAATGAAGAGCGGCTGACAGGGGCGGGAGTTTCCTATTGTGCAACATGTGACGGAATGTTTTTCAGAGGAAAAGAAGTCGCCGTAGTAGGCGGCGGAAACACAGCGATCCAGGATGCGGAATTCCTTTCCGACTATTGCAGTAAAGTATATCTGATCCATAGAAGAGATGAGTTCCGGGGTGAAAACAGCGGTGTGAAGCGGCTGAAAGAAAAGGAAAACGTAGAGTTTATCCTCAGCGCGACAGTGAAAGAACTCGTCGGAGAATCCATGGTGGAAAAATTAATTTTAAATGATAAAAAGACGGGAAAAGATTTTGAACTTCATGTGTCAGGTGTATTTGTCGCAGTCGGCCAGATCCCTAAAAACGAGACGTTTGCAGATACGGTAAAATTAGATGAGGGAGGATTCGTTCTCGCATCGGAAGACTGCCTTACATCTCATCCGGGAATTTTTGCGGCGGGAGACTGCCGTACAAAAGAAGTAAGACAGCTTACGACGGCGGCGGCAGACGGCGCGGTGGCGGCGCTTGCGGCATGTAAATATATCGCAGATCAAAGTTTGTGAGATTTTGTGCTGAATTATCATTTTAATAAGTAAAATAAAAAACAGTTCCGTTTTACAGACAGTTCGATGAGTCTGTATGAAAAGCGGAACTGCTTTTTTATTTTTTTGATATTTTTATTTGAGTTTAAAAATATAATTTTGCATTTTTTTCAATCGTTTCTTTGATGATCGATTCTACGTGATCTCCGATATGACGTTTTGTTTCTTTATCAAGCCGGTCCGGATAGATCGGTTTTTGGTATTCGATCACGACATGGGTTTTTCTAATCTTCGGAAAATGATTTTCAAAAATTTCAGCCGTGTTGTTCATGCAGATCGGAACGATCGGACAGCCTGTTTTTGTGGCGATTTTAAAAGCGCCGTCTTTAAACGGAAGAAGGGAAAGCTCCGCTCCTGTGTTGCGCGTCCCTTCGGGAAAGATGCAGATTGAAATCCCCCGTTTAATGTAATCTATAGCAGTCAGTATAGTCTTTAGTCCTTGTTTTGGATCGGAACGGTCAAGGAAGAGACAATACAGGCGACGCATCCACGTTGTAAGTGTCAGATATTTCTCCATTTCTTTTTTTGCGACATATCCGGTGAGACGTTTGCATCGGCTGTATGTCAGGAGAATGTCGAAGTAGCTTCGATGATTTCCTACAAAGAGAACCGCTTCGTCGGGAATGTTTTCCTCTCCGATGACCGTCGTTTTTACTCCGGTTATTTTTAAAATCACTTTGAATCCCCATTGTACGATGCGCAAAGAACTTATGTCGCGGGCGTTCGGGGCAAATTTTCCGATGATCCATTCAACGATGAGGATCGGAATTGTAAGGATGAGAAATAATATAAGAAAAATTACAATACAAATAAAACGAAACATAAATAAACCTCATTTTCTTCTTAAATTTGCAATACAACGGTAATTATACAGCGGAGGATAGGAAAACACAAGACTTATAAAAGGATAGAATGATATAGGCATAAGGAAGGTGTACAGCGCATATGTTTGTATGGAAAAATGCAGAGGTTCGATCGGAATGGACCGAGGATATGCAAAAAGAAAGCTGTTAAAAAAAGATACGCAAAAGGCGGCAGTGTTCGGAGCGGTTCTGATCTGTGCCGCAGCGTTTACGGCAGCGCTGACAGGATGTGTTTCAACACAGGCAGAGACGGAAAAGATACGAGATATGAAGTACGAGGTGATTGAGGAAGAAGATATTCCCCAAAGTCTTCGGGAGATGATCAAAGGAGGAGAGAAGAAACCGTTTCGGATTACATATTCGGATCAGGGCTTCCTCTATATCGCACAGGGATACGAGGTTCAGCCGACAACCGGTTATAGTGTGGAAGTGAAGGAACTTTATGAGACGGAAACGGCCGTCTGTATAAAAACGACTCTGATCGGTCCGAAAAAAGGGGAGGAAAAAGAAAAAGCAGAAACATACCCCTATATAGTCGTGCAGACGGAAGATGTAAAAAAAGATGTTTTGTTTAAGTGAGGAGGAGAAAGATGGATCTGACGAAAAAAACAGTTCATTATACACAGGAGGGAAAAACCGTTTTTGACCGGTTTTATCTGGATGAAGATTACAATGTGCCCGAGCAGAAAGAAGCTGTTCAAAGAATCGTGTACAGCAGTGCCAAGCTTAAGACAGAGGATGTTCGTCCTGTGGAAAACTATGTGAAAGTAACAGGAAAAGCGTATTACAAAATCCTTTATATGACGCAGGGGGAGACAACGCTTTCGGTGTTGGAAGGAAAGATTCCGTTTGAAGAGATGATCTATGCGGAAAATGACGGCGAAGAGACGTTTTTTATCCGAAATGAAAGGACGGAATTTACTGTATCGGTCGTTCATTCAAGAAAACTGACTCTTCGGGTAGCTGCGGAAATGGAACTGGGAAGGGAACGGATGAGAGATGAAGAATTGACGACAGATGCAGAAAGTGATTTTCCGGTATACAAAAAACGACAGAAGATGAATGTGTCGGAATTAAAGATTTCAAAAAAAGATACGTACCGTATCAAAGAAGAAATAGTACTGCCGGGAACGAAAGAAAGTATCGGACAGATTTTATTTTTTGACATAAGCGGAAGAAAAGCGGAAATCCGCCCCGGACAGGATGAACTGCTTATACGGGGCGAGGCGGAAGTATTCTGCATGTATCTGTCACCGGAAGAAAAAGTGGAATGGATTGAACAGAGCGTGCCGTATGAGGGAAGGATTCCATGCGAAGGCGCAGAGGAAGATATGATCTGTCAGATCCGGCAAAGTCTGGAAGATCCTATCGTCGATATCCGTCAGGATGGAGACGGAGAAATGAGAGCTCTTGGTATCGAAGCGACTCTTTCTATGAAAATGAATGTTTATTCTGAAGTGGAAACAGAGATATTAAAAGATATGTATTCTCTTGACAGAGAGTGCGTACTTGAGAAAAAAGAAGGCATTTATGAGGAAATGCTTATGTACAATCAGGCAAAATGTAAGATTGCGGAGCGTCTGACGCTTCCTGAGCTGAAAGAGGACGTTTTGCAGATTATTCACAGTGAAGGCAGTATCCAGGCAGAAAGCGAGCGGTACACTGAGGAAGGAGTGGAGATTGAAGGAATACTCCATATTTCTTTTCTCTATCTGAGAGCGGATGACGAACAGCCATATGGAAGTTGGACAGGGATGATCCCGTTTTCGTATCTTGTGGAATATCCGAATCTTCCGAAAAATGTCAGCGCAAGTCCGGCGTATCATGTCGAGCAGTTTGCCGTGACTCTTGCGGGAAGCGAGGCGGTCGAAGTGAAGGCGGTGCTGACCTTTGATATCTTTTTGAAAAAGCTGATATCGGCAAGTATGATCACGAATGTTTCCGAACGGCAGTTCGATACGGACGCTTCTGTAAAACGCCCGGGGATCGTCGGTCATATTGTGCAGGATGGGGAAGATTTGTGGAGTCTGGCAAAAAAATATATGACGACGGTATCCGGTATTATGGAAGTTAATTCTATGGACAATGAAAATGTGAAAACGGGGGATAAATTATTGATTTTTAAAGAAAATATGAGTATACTGTAAGCATAATGTATACAAGATACAAGTAAATGTACAGATACACAGAGGCGGAAAACGGGCGGAGGACGGAAGATGAATGAGATTGAATTGAAATCACTGGCAAAGATCAATCTTGGCCTGGATGTGCTGGGGAGGAGAGAAAACGGTTATCATGATGTAAGGATGGTAATGCAGTCGATTTATCTCCATGATGAAGTGAAGATCGAGAAGAAGAGAAGGGAAGGAATCGAGATTGTATCGAATTTAAGATTCCTTCCTATAGGTGAAGGAAATATAGCATACAAAGCGGCGCACATGCTGATAGAAGAATTTTCATTGGAAGGCGGAGTCAGGATCACTTTGAACAAGCATATCCCGG
>ULXL01054480.1_pt1 | contig 9645 bp, 8 predicted proteins | sample 1961241 | NCBI WGS metagenome assembly ULXL01 (sample SAMEA4835837, study PRJEB28245) | human gut metagenome | biome: gut microbiome; material: fecal sample | place: Denmark | collected 2008
TGGTAGACTACTCCCAATCCTTCTTCTCCCCAGTCCATTCCGGTGAGTGAACGCATAAAGTCATAGCCTTCCGCGCGTAACTTTTGCATCTCGGTGCGGAGTTCGTTAGGTTCTATTTTGATAATATCATCCATAAGTTATTCCTTTTGGGGTTCTTCTTCCTTGCGGTTTACTCCGCCAAAGAATTTTTCCAGTTTTACTTTACGTTGCAGTTGCATCATGCCATATAATAAGGCTTCGGGCCGTGGGGGGCATCCGGGAATATAAACGTCTACCGGTAATATTTTGTCAACTCCGTTCAGCACATGGTAGGATTTTTTAAACGGACCTCCGCTGATGGCGCATCCGCCCACTGCAATCACATATTTGGGGTCTGCCATTTGGTCATAAAGACGTTTTAATACCGGTGCCATTTTGTGTGTGATGGTTCCGGCTACCATAATCATATCTGCCTGGCGCGGACTGGCGCGGGCTACTTCAAACCCGAAACGGGCAAAGTCATACCGGGCAGCACCGACTGCCATAAACTCAATTCCGCAGCAACTGGTTGCAAAGGTAAGCGGCCACAGCGAGTTGCTGCGTCCCCAGTTGATAAGGTCATCCAAACAACCGATAAGTACTTTTGTACCTCCTTCATTAAGTTGTTTGACCATGTTCTCCAGATACTCATTATCTTTGAAATCTTCATAAGGGATAGATTTTATGACCGGTTTCTTTATTTCCATTCCAATGCTCCTTTCTTCCAAGCGTATGCCAGGCCTAATATGAGTACTACAATAAAGAAGAAGATGCTGACTAAACCGTACACTCCTAAATCCTGAACGACTGCCGCCCACGGAAAGAGAAATACCGTTTCAACATCAAACATGAGAAATAGAATGGCAAACAGATAGTAACCTACCTTAAATTGCATCCATGACTGTCCCCGGGTGGGGATACCACATTCGTAAGCCTCTCCTTTTTGCGGATTGTACGAACGGGGAGAAATGGCACGGGCAATACCCAAAGCCACGGCAACCAGTGCAATTGCCGTCAGGATAACGACAACTAATAGTGTAAAATACATATCTAAACTTTTTTTTGATTAGACAAAAAGTGAATGAACACAAAGCCCACTTACATAACGCTTAATGCAAGATACTTTGTTTTGGCTTTTAGCTTGAAGGCTTTATAAAATTAAATAATGATTCGCCGTAGTGCATAGATATAGTAATCCACGGCATGCGAGTAATGTGAAATGGATGAATGAAAATGTATGTTGTTTGTTTGTAGCTCTTGTTTCCAGAAATCATTCAGTGTAGCAAGCAGACGGAGAGCACATTTGGATTTGGAAGTCAAATCCGGATTGTCAAGAGCAATTGCTACTTGTGGCATATCGGCAAAACGGTTGATAAACAGGAAATCCATGGTCTTTTTACACGGACTTTGTGTTTGCTGATAAGAAGAGGTTACGTTTGATTTCTGAAAGAATGAACTCTTTACTGACGCATACTCTTCTTGTCCCGCTGTTGTTATCAAGAGCAGGAAAAATAAAAGAGAAATAAAGATCTTCAGTATATTGTTCATAATGATGATTTTTATTTAGAGGTCGCAAAGTTAGCCATAAATTTGGAATTCTATCATTATAAATTGTTTTTTTTCTCTTCTCGTGAATGGAGAGGGATTTCCGTACTTCTTAGTGTTTCTTCCAGAATCCGGGAGTAAACAACAGTAAGACGGTAAATAACTCCAAACGGCCGATGAGCATAAGTAACGCACTGATCCATTTGGCCATATCGGGTAATCCGCTCCATGAATAAGAAGGTCCGCACTTGCCTATACCCGGTCCGACATTGCCTAAACTGGAAATTACGACACTGTATGCTTCTTCAAATCCTACTCCTAATATCATAAGCAATAGCCAACCAATAAAGACAATAGCTATATAAAGGAAAGTAAATGCCAATATAGCCGATTTGGTTGTAGAAGAAATTACCTGACGGTTGATGCGGACCGGCAAGACTGCATTAGGATGGATGATTCGTTTGAATTCGTTTCTTGATACACGGCTCATGATGGCAATACGAATACATTTTATACCTCCGGAAGTGGAGCCTGCACATGCTCCGAAAAGCATGATGATGCACATCAATGTCCATAGTACCGGAACCCAGGTCATGTAATCAGCAGAAATAAATCCGGTGGTGGTCTGTAATGAGACTACTTGAAAAATAGCTTTCCGGAATGATTCTTCTATTCCCATCGGGCTGGTAAGAACCAGTGTGACGGTGGTGAACAGGGTAAAACAACCTACAGTGCCCAAATACCAATGGAACTCGGTATTCTCAATCAACCGTTTGAACTTTCCTTTCAGAAAGAATAGAAACAGCAGGGTAAAGTTGATACCCGACAAAAACATGAAAAGCGTGATTACATATTCTATATAGGGAGAATGAAAAGCAGCAATGCTGTTTTGCTTGGTAGAATATCCGCCTGTAGCAGTAGTTGTTAATGAATGGCACACGCTGTCGAACACATCCATTCCACCCAGCAGTAATAAGAATACTTCTGCTATGGTCAGTCCCAAATAAATGCTCCAAATCCATTTGGCGGTCACACCGATACGGGGATGTACCTTGTCATGGGTGGGACCTGTAGCTTCGGCTGCAAATAGCTGTACACCGCCTACTCCGAAAATGGGTAACACGGCGATGGTAAAGAATACAATCCCCAGTCCTCCAATCCATTGGGTCATGCTTCGCCAGAAAAGTAATCCGTGGGGCAATGATTCGATATTATCCAGAATGCTTGCTCCGGTAGTGGTGAATCCCGACATGGTTTCAAAAAAAGCATCGGTGATGCTGGGAATGTATCCGCTCAGATAAAACGGCAACATTCCGAACAGGGAAAAGAAGATCCAAGCAAGAGATACTACTACATAGCCATCGCGACGGCTGATTTTCCTTTCGGCGTTCTTTCCGAAGATAGAGAAAACAATACCTGCTCCTGCTGTGATAGCAGCGGAAGAAAGGAATGCGGTTAAATCTGTTTCCTTATAATATATGGCGAGTAATGCGCATAAAATCAAGAATCCCGCCTCAATGAAGAAAAGGGAACCCATGATTTTGCATATCATTTTAGAGTTAATCATCAGTTGAAGAATTTTTCTGCTTTCTTAATCATCATTCCCAAACAGAATACCACTACATGGTCTTCCGGTTGGATGATTGTATTACCTGTTACCAAGATACCTTCTCCATTTCGGATTAGTCCGCCGATGGTAACCCCTTTGGGAAGTCCCATGTCCTTAATGGCGTCTTTTGTAATACGTGAACCGGCTTTTACTGTAAATTCGGCAACATCTGCATTGGCAAAAGTCAGACATTTTACATTGGATACGTCGGCATCCAGCATCATTTGGTAAATATGGCTGGCAGCAATCATCTTTTTATTGATGACCGTGCCGATATCCAGACTTTCTGCCATACTGATATAATCAATGTTTTCCACCTCGGCAACCGTCTTGGTAACACCCATTCTTTTGGCGGCGAGGCATGCCAGAATATTTGTTTCCGAATTATCTGTCAATGCGACAAATGCTTCGGTGTTGCGAAGTCCTTCTTCCAATAGCAAATCCATATCCCGACCATCTCCATTGATAATCATGACTTTATCATCTACTACTTCTGTCAGCCGGTTACAGCGGTTGATATCGTTTTCGATTATTTTGACCTGCATATATTCAGGTACATATTGGGTTGTACGGACGGCTATACGGCTGCCTCCCATGATCATTACATTACGCACATCGGCATAATTTTCCTTTCCGGCTATTTTACGGATATAAGGAATATATTTTTTTGTAGTGGTAAAATAAACAATATCATGTAGCTTGATAGTATCATCTCCACGCGGGATAATTGTTTCATTGCCCCTTTTTATCGCTACAATGTGGAATGGAATATTACGTCCGCCCAGTTCGTGCAGAGGCACATTCAGAATTTCTGCCGTTTCACGCATTTTTGTACCAATCAGTACCAATGCGCCGCCACAGAACTCCCACCATTGGCGTATCCAGCTCATTTTGATGGCGTCTACAATTTCTTTTGCAGCCAGCATTTCGGGATAGATCAGTGAATGAACACCCAGATGTGAAAAGAATTCCTTATGTTTAGGCAATAGGTATTCGTAATTATCAATACGGGCTACGGTCTTTTTGGCTCCCAAATTGGTGGCCAGCATACATGCCGTCATGTTACGGCTTTCTTCCGGCATGACTCCGATAAAAAGATCGGCTCCCGCTACACCGGCATTCTTCAGACCGGAAATGGAAGTCGGGGATGCATTGACTGTCATCAAGTCGAAGTTGGAATCTAATTTACTCAACTTCTCCTCGTTTTCATCCATCAGGATAATATCTTGTTTTTCACCTGAGAGCAGTTTGGCCAAATGAGTGCCTACGGCTCCTGCCCCTGCGATAATAATCTTCATTTTTATCTTTCTCTTTTAGAATGATACCAATACCTTATAAATACCTTCTTCATCCATGCCGCATAAACGATGCAGGTCTTTCACCGGGCCGTGTTCTACAAACTTATCCGGTAAACCGATGCGGCGAACAGTGGGAGTATATCTGTTGTCTGCCATAAACTCCAGGATAGCACTGCCCATTCCGCCTTTCAACACACCGTCTTCAATGGTGACTATTCGGCAGAAATTCTTTCCTATTTCGTGTAGCATTTCTTCATCCAACGGTTTTAAAAAGCGTAAGTCATAATGGGCAATGCTCATTTTGCTTTCGGCTTCTGCACGGGTAATTGCCTTTCGTGCCGTATTGCCAATCGGACCGATGGTGATGACTGCCATGTCTTTTCCGTCTTTCAGTTTCCGCCCTTTGCCTATTTGTATTTCTTCAAAAGAAGATTTCCAGTCCACCAGCACCCCTCTTCCTCTGGGGTAACGAATCACAAAAGGTCCTTTATCGGGCAGTTGTGCGGTGTACATCAGATTGCGCAGCTCATGTTCATCATAAGGGGATGCCACCGTCAGGTTAGGGATGGGGCGCATATATGCCAAATCGAATGCACCATGATGGGTAGGACCGTCCTCGCCCACAATTCCTGCCCGGTCAAGGCAAAGAACGACATTCAACTTTTGAATGGCGACATCGTGGATAACATTATCGTATGCACGCTGCATGAAAGACGAATAGATGTTGCAGAACGGGATTAATCCGTCTTTTGCCATACCGCCGGAGAAGGTTACGGCATGACCTTCTGCAATGCCTACATCAAATCCCCGGTCGGGCATTGCTTTCATTAATATATTCATGGAGCATCCTGACGGCATTGCCGGGGTTACTCCTACTATTTTGTCGTTTTGCTGTGCCAGTTCCAACAACGTATTGCCAAACACATCCTGAAACAAAGGGGGAAGTCCGTCGGTATCTATCACAATGCGTTCTCCGGTTTCTTTGTCGAAAATTCCCGGTGCATGCCATATGGTAGCTGCTTTTTCAGCCGGACCGAATCCTTTGCCTTTGGTGGTATGGATATGGAGCAACTTGGGACCCTGCATATCTTTTATTTCTTTCAAGACACGTGCCAGATTATTGACATCGTGTCCGTCAATAGGACCGAAATAGCGGATATTCATTCCTTCGAACACATTTTGTTGCTGTACGAGCATGGATTTCAGGCTGTTATTGAAACGAATCAGGCTCTTTCGGCGCTCTTCATTCAGTATGCCCCATTTATAGAACATTTTTGAGAGCTTATATCGTATTTTATTATAACCTTCAGACATCTGGAGGTTTAGAAGATACTGTTTCATTCCACCCACACTGCGGTCGATAGCCATATTATTATCATTCAGGATGATTAAGAGATTATTGGGTGTAGAGGAAGCATTGTTCAATCCTTCAAATGCCAGACCGCCACTCATTGATCCATCGCCGATGACGGCTACCACATGGCGGTTGTTTTCTCCATTCTTCTTAGCTGCGACAGCCATTCCGAGCGCTGCCGAAATAGAGTTGGAGGCATGTCCGCACGTAAAAGTGTCATATTCACTTTCGTGAGGAGAAGGAAAAGGGCACAGACCGTGTAATTTGCGGTTTGTACAGAAAGTATCCCTGCGGCCTGTCAATATCTTATGGCCGTATGCCTGATGACCTACGTCCCATACGATGCGGTCATAAGGCGTATTAAATACATAATGTAAGGCTACGGTCAGTTCTACCACTCCCAGACTGGAACCAAAATGTCCCGGATTGCGTGAGAGCTCATCTATTATTTTTTGCCTCAGCTCTTTACATACTTCGGGCAGTTTGTCTGCCTCTAATCGGCGCAAATCTTCCGGTGTATCTAAACTTTTCAGCAACATATATGAAGTATCCTGTTCCATTCCTATGATATGATAAATATCTTGCAAAAATAGCATATTTATGTGTATTATGATTACATTTGTCCTTAAAAAATAGATAGACTCTTATTGATATGAATTTCAGAACGCAAGTAGAACTGCCTAAAGAGGAAACAGAAATCCGTCATTCTGACCGAATTATGCTATTTGGTTCCTGTTTTGCCGAAAATATCGGAAATTTGTTGCTGGCAAATAAGTTTCGGTGTGATGTGAACCCTTTTGGGATTCTCTATAATCCTTTATCTGTGGCAGAGGCTATCCGTCAAACTCTCTCTTATAAAACTTACAATGAGGCGGATTTGTTTTGCGATAGGGCGGGATGGCATAGCTTTATGCATCATGGCTCTTTTTCAGGCAATTCGGCAGAAGAATGTTTGTTGCGGATTAACGAAAGGCTGGGGAGAGCCGCCGCGGAATTACCGCAAACCGACTGGCTGATGATAACATGGGGAACAGCATGGGTTTATTCTTTGAAAGAGAATGGTAAGGTTGTGGGCAACTGCCATAAGCAACCGGATAAACTGTTTACGCGCAGGCTTCTTTCGGTAGAGGAGATAGTTGTTGAATATTTTGACTTGTTGAAAATGTTGCAGGAGCTGAACCCTAATCTGAAGGTGCTGTTCACCGTCAGTCCCATCCGGCACGCCAAAGACGGGATGCATGGCAATCAGATAAGCAAATCTACTCTATTATTGGCGATAGACACTCTGCAACACCATTATCCGATGTGCCATTATTTCCCTTCTTATGAAATTATGATGGACGAACTTCGCGATTACCGCTTTTATGCGGATGATATGTTTCATCCTTCGCCCATGGCTGTGTCTTATATATGGAAGTGTTTCGGAGATACTTATTTCAGCAGTCAGACACGGCAGATAATGAAAGAGTGGGAAGAAATACGCAAAGGGTTGAATCATAAACCTTTTGATGTCCGTTCGGAAGCATACCGTAGTTTTTTAACTCAAATAGTGTTAAAGATAAGCAGGATGAAAGAAAAGTTCCCGTATTTTGAACTTCAAAAAGAATTAGAACAATGTCAAGCTCAATTGAAAATATAGTAAAGGCTTTGGGTGCCAAACGCTTTGGCGACCACAATGCACAGATTGATTGGATTTTAACTGATAGCCGCTCGTTATGCTTCCCCGAAGAAACTTTATTCTTCGCTTTGAAAACCAAACGCAACGACGGGCATAAATATATTCCTGATTTGTATGAGCGCGGGGTGCGTAATTTTGTAGTGAGTGAACTGCCTGAGAACAAGGAAGCTTATACTGCCGCCAATTTCCTGCAATTGGCCAATCCGTTAAAGGGACTGCAAAAACTGGCAGAAAAGCATAGGGAACAATTTCTTATTCCGGTGGTCGGCATTACCGGCAGCAACGGTAAGACGGTAGTGAAAGAATGGTTATACCAATTGCTCAGCCCGGATCGCGTGGTTACCCGCTCTCCCCGCAGTTATAATTCACAAATCGGAGTGCCGCTTTCTGTATGGTTGATGAACGAAGAAACCCAGTTGGCTATTTTTGAAGCCGGTATTTCTGAAATGGGTGAGATGGAGGCTTTGCAAAGCATTATCCGTCCCACTATCGGTATATTGACAAATATCGGTGGTGCTCACCAAGAGAATTTTTTCTCTGTTCAGGAGAAATGTATGGAGAAACTGACGCTTTTTAAGGATTGTGATGTGATTATCTATGACGGTGATAATGAACTTATCAGCTCTTGTGTCAGCAAGTCTCTTTTTACTTCGCGTGAGATAGCCTGGTCTAAGAAAGACAATGAACGTCCTTTATTTATAGAATCTATTTGTAAGGGTGAGGATTCCACCACTGTGAAATATCGTTATTTGGGGATGCCGAATGAATATAAGATACCGTTTATCGATGATGCATCGATTGAAAATTCATTGCATTGTCTGGCAGTAGCCTTGTATATGATGGTGCCTGCCGAGGACATTGCAGAGCGTATGGCGCATCTGGAGCAAATAGCCATGCGTTTGGAAGTGAAAGAAGGAAAAAATGGGTGTGTTATTATCAACGACAGCTATAATTCGGATTTGGCCTCTTTGGATATTGCACTTGATTTCATGTCGCGCCGTTCGGAAGATAAAGGTAAAAAACGCACATTGATTCTTTCGGATATGCTGGAAACGGGGCAAAGCAGTAAGTTGCTTTACCGTCAGGTGGCCGAACTGGTTCATAGTCGTGGTGTGGAAAAGATTATCGGGGTAGGCGACGAGATTCGTACGGCTTCTTCCCGGTTTGAGTTAGAGAAGTATTTTTTTCATAGCACAGAAGACTTGTTGAAATCCGACCTGTTGCCCAATCTGCGTAATGAGGTGGTCTTGATAAAAGGTTCACGCAGCTTTCATTTCGATGATATTTCGGAACGCTTGGAGTTGAAAGTACATGAGACAATTCTGGAAATCAAATTGAATGCATTGGTTGATAATTTGAATTATTATCGTAGTAAACTGAAACCGGAGACAAAGATGGTGTGCATGGTGAAGGCATCGGCTTATGGAGCCGGTTCGTATGAGATAGCCAAAACCCTTCAAGATCACAGGGTGGATTATTTGGCTGTAGCGGTTGCCGACGAAGGCTCGGACTTGAGAAAAGCCGGTATAACCAGTTCCATTATCATCATGAATCCGGAATTGACTGCCTTCAAAACGATGTTCGATTATAAGCTCGAACCTGAAGTTTATAGTTTTCATTTACTGAATGAATTGATAAAGGCTGCCGAAAAAGAAGGAGTGACCAATTTCCCCATTCACATCAAACTGGATACCGGCATGCATCGGCTCGGCTTTACACCGGATGAGATACCGGAGTTGATAGAACGCCTGAAAAAGCAGACGGCTGTTATTCCTCGTTCCGTATTCTCGCATTTGGTGGGAAGTGATGCCGAACAGTTTGATTCCTTTACGCGTCGCCAGATAGAGGCTTTTGAGCGGGCATCGCAGGAGTTGCAGGAGGCTTTTCCGCATAAGATATTGCGCCACATCTGTAATACGGCGGGTATCGAGCGTTATCCCGGCGCACAGTTTGATATGGTTCGTTTGGGAATAGGACTGTATGGCGTAGATCCTTTTACCAATAAAATTATTCATAATGTAAGTACACTGAAAACAACGATTCTTCAGATACATGATGTTCCCAAGGAAGAAACAGTGGGATACAGCCGGAAGGGGCATTTGGAACGCGATTCCCGCATAGCTGCCATTCCTATCGGATAAGC
>ULXL01004567.1_pt1 | contig 9613 bp, 8 predicted proteins | sample 1961241 | NCBI WGS metagenome assembly ULXL01 (sample SAMEA4835837, study PRJEB28245) | human gut metagenome | biome: gut microbiome; material: fecal sample | place: Denmark | collected 2008
CAGGTGGTGAAGGAGCCCGCCCAGCCCAAGGACCCCGTGCTGCGGGTGCGCCACATGTGCGTGGCCTCCCATCAGCACAAGCGGGACGCCGTCCACGACGTGAGTCTGGAGGTCCGGGCCGGAGAGATCGTGTGCATCGCCGGTATCGACGGCAACGGCCAGACGGAGTTCGTCCAGGGCCTGACGGGCCTGGACAAAATCACCGGCGGCACTGTGGAGCTGTGCGGCAAGAACATTACCCACGCCTCCATCCGCCACCGGGGCGAAAACATGAGCCATATCCCCGAGGACCGGCATAAGCACGGCCTGATCCTGGACTTTACCCTGGAGCAGAACATGGTGCTCCAGCGGTATCTGGAGCCCCAGTTCCAGACGGCGGGCTTCATCAAGAACGCCGCCGTCCGGGAATATGCCCAGCGGCTTATTGACCAATACGATGTCCGCAGCGGCCAGGGCTCCGTGACCATCGTGCGCAGCATGTCCGGCGGCAACCAGCAGAAGGCCATCATCGCCCGCGAGGTGGACCGGGATAAGTCCCTGATCGTGGCGGTGCAGCCCACCCGCGGCCTGGACGTGGGCGCCATCGAGTATATCCACAGCCAGCTGGTGGCCGAGCGGGACCGCGGCAAGGCGGTGCTGCTGGTGTCTCTGGAGCTGGACGAGGTCATGAGCCTGTCCGACCGCATCCTGGTGATGTACGAGGGCCAGCTTGTGGGCCAGCTGAATCCGAAAACCACCACCGTGGCCGAGCTGGGCCTGTACATGTCCGGCGCCAAGCGGGATGATATGGGAGGTGACCAGGCATGAAAAAGAACGCACTGGCAGCGCTTTACGAAAAAGACGGCACCAAAAAGGTGCTCTCATCCCTGATCTCCATTCTGGCGGGTCTGCTGGTGGGCGGCATCGCCGTGCTCATCGTGGGCCTGTGCAATGAGAAGATCTCTCTGACCGGCGCGTGGGATGGTATCCGCATCATCTTTGCCGGTATTTTCAGCACCGGCCGGGACGCCGCCGGTACCCTGACCTGGGGCTTCAACGCCGTGAACCTGGGCAACATGCTGTTCCGGGCAACGCCCCTGATCATGACGGGACTTTCCGTGGCCGTGGCCTTCAAGACCGGTCTGTTCAACATCGGCGCCCCCGGTCAGTATCTGATCTCCACCATGGTCACCCTGATGGTGGCCCTGTCCATCCCCTCCGAGTCCGTGCCCGTGGGCGTCATCTGGGTGCTGGCCTTCCTGGCCGGGTGCCTGTCCGGCGCTCTGTGGGGCGCGATCCCCGGCCTGGTAAAGGCCCTGCTGAACATCAACGAGGTGCTGGCGTGCATCATGACCAACTGGATCGCCGCCAACCTGGTGACCTGGATGTTCGACATCAGCAGCTTCAAGAACCTCACCGAGAGCACCAAGTCCGGCTACATCTATAAGACCACCTTCAACGGCGTGGCCACGCCCAAGCTGGGCCTGGACGTGCTGTTCCCCGGCTCCCAGGTCAACGGCGGCATCCTGGTGGCCATTGTCATCGCCATCGCCATGTACATCCTGATGAACAAGACCACCCTGGGCTATGAGCTGAAGGCCTGCGGCGCCAACCGCCACGCCGCCCGCTATGCCGGTATCCGGGACAAGCGCAACATCGTGCTGTCCATGGCCATCGCCGGTGCGCTGGCCGGCGCCGGCGCTGCGCTGTACTGGCTGTCCGGCAACACGGAGTTCTATTGGTCCACCTATCAGTCCCTGCCCGCCGTGGGCTTCAACGGCATCCCCGTGGCCCTGCTGGCACTGAACAACCCCATCGCCGTGGTGTTTACCGGCATCTTCATGGCCATGCTGAACATCGTGGGCCAGCAGCTGACCAACCTGACGGCTTATAACGAATACATCACCGACGTGATCATCTCCGTCATCGTGTATCTGTCCGCCTTCTCCCTGGCCATCCGCATGATGCTGTCCCGGAAGAAAAAGCCCCACGCCCATGTGGAGGAGACTTCCGCCCCGGCGGCGGACGCCGCACCGGCGGAGGAACCCACGGAACCGGCAGAGCCGATAGCGGCTCAGACGGAGGAAGGAGGCGACCAGGCATGACGTTCCTGATCCAACAGACGCTTATTTATGCGGTGCCCCTGATGATCGTGGCCCTGGCCGGCGTGTTCGCCGAGCGCAGCGGTATCATCAACCTGGCCCTGGAAGGTATCATGATCTTCGGCGCCTTCATCAGCGTGCTGTTCGTGCGGCTGATGCAGGGCTCCGAGGCAGTGCTGGCCGCCAAGCAGGCCGGCGACTGGGTGGCCCTTCAGGGGCTGGAGCTGCTGACCATGCTGGTGGCGGCGGCCATGGGCGCGGTGTTCTCCCTGCTGCTGAGCTTTGCGTCCATCAACCTCCGGGCGGACCAGACCATCGGCGGCACGGCGCTGAACCTGATGGCCCCCGCTCTGGTGCTGTTCCTGATCCGCATCATCGCCAACCAGAATACCCTGCAAATGGCCACCGGCGACTCTGCCAGCTGGTTCATGCTGAAAAAGTCCACCTTCGGCGTGGACAAGAGCGTGGACTGGGGCTTCTTTGGGGAAACCTTCCTGAACAAGATCTATCTGGCCACCTACATCTGCATCCTGCTGTTCATCATCCTGTCCGTCATCCTGTACAAGACCAAGTTCGGCCTGCGTCTGCGGGCCTGCGGCGAGAATCCCCAGGCGGCGGACTCTCTGGGCATCAACGTCTACAGGATGCGCTATGCCGGCGTCACCATTTCCGGCGCTCTGGCGGGCATGGGCGGCTTTGTGTACGCCATGACCACCGCCAACTGCTCCTCCAACGGTGACGTGGCGGGCTTCGGCTTCCTGGCTCTGGCCGTTATGATCTTCGGCAACTGGAAGCCTCTGAACATCGCGGGCGCGTCCCTGCTGTTCGGCCTGTTCAAGTGCATCGCCGCGGCATATGCCAGCATCGACATCAACGGCGACGGCGTGTTCCTGCTGGCCGACATCGGCATCAGCGCCCACCTGTACCGGATGCTGCCGTACCTGATCACCCTGCTGGTGCTGGCCTTCACCTCCAAGAAGTCCCGGGCCCCCAAGGCCGAGGGCATCCCCTACGACAAGGGTCAGCGATAAAATTGCTCTGTGCTTACACAAACCGGCCCCGGCGCATTTGCGCCGGGGCCGGTTTGCGCACTCAAAGCTCCACCAGCTTTGTGGCGATCTTGTCACAGAACATGCGGTCGTGCTCCACGAACAGAAGGGTGGGGCGGAAGGCCGTCAGCAGCTCCTCAATCTGGATGCGGGAGAGAACGTCCACATAGTTCAGGGGCTCGTCCCAGATATACAGGTGGGCGGACTGGCACATGCTCCGGGCCAGCAGAACCTTTTTCTTCTGCCCGGCGGAATAGTCGGACATGTCCTTCTCAAACTGCACCCGCTCAAAGCCCAGCTTGCGCAGAATGGTTTTGAACAGGGTCTCGTCAATGCCGCAGCGGGCGGCGTAGTCCCGCAGGCTGCCCCGCAGGCCGGATGCGTCCTGGGGCACATAGGAGATGACCAGTCCGCTGGCCAGCTCCAGGGTCCCGGTGTGGGGGATGTTCTGGCCGCACAGCAGCTTCAGAATACTGGACTTGCCGGAGCCATTGGGGCCGCAGAGAGCGATGCGCTCCCCCTGCTCCACCTGGAAGCAGACGCCGGAGCACACCGGCGCGCTGCCATAGCAGATGGTCAGGTCCCGCAGCAGCGCCAGCTGCCTTGCGTGGTGGGTCAGGGGATGCAGCTTCAGGGGCTGGTTGGCCTCCAGGTTTTTCAGCAGGGCGGATTTTTCCTCAATGGCGTTCTGCTGCCGCCGCTCCAGATTCTTGCGGCGCTGCTGCATGCGCCGGGACTGCTCACCGATGAAGGCCCGTCCGCCCATGGCGTCGGCCTCGCCCTTGGCCTTGGCGGAGTTTGCGCCGATCTTGGTGCTCTCCACCCGGTCGGCCCAGGCGCTGGACTGCCGGGCTGCCTCCTTCAGCCGCCCGATCTCCTTTTTCAGCTGGGCGTTCTGGGCCAGCTCGTAGGCGTCCCGGCGCTGCTTGTTCTCGTACCAGGAGGAGAAATTGCCCCGCTGGAGCTCGATGCCGCTGGGGTTGATGGAGAGGATGTGGTCCACGCAGCCGTCCAGAAACGCGCGGTCGTGGGACACCAGCAGAAAGCCCCGTTTGCTCCCGAGATAGCGGCTGACCAGCTCCCGGCCTGCCCGGTCCAGATGGTTGGTGGGCTCGTCGATCAGCAGGAAGCGGTTGTCCCGGGAAAAGAGCATGGCCAGCAGAATTCTGGACCGCTCCCCGCCGGAGAGCGTGGAAAACGGGCGGTACAGTGCCTCCTCCGGGACCTCCAGCGGCGCAAGCTCCCGCAGAAAGCACCACTGGGGCACCTCCGGGCAGATGGCCGGCAGCAGCTCCAGGGGGCACTCCTCCGGGTCCGGCACCGTGTAGGGGAAATAGTCGAAGCCCACGCTGGCGCGGATGGTTCCCCGGTGGGGGTACATTCCCTGCAAAAGCCGGAGCAGGGTGGTTTTTCCCCGGCCGTTGCGGCCGGTGAGACCCAGCCGCCAGTCGGTGTCGATCTGGAAGCTGACGTTTTCAAAAATGTTGTCGCAGCTGCCCTCGTAGCAGAAGGTCAGGTTGGATACTTGAATCAAGGACATGGTTATGCCTCCTATAGCAAAAATGGCTGCGGGAAACGATTCCCGCAGCCAAATGCACATACTGTGCCCGCAAAAGGGCAGGGCAGCACCATGCATGGAGCCGAGAGATGAACCGATTTCCCGCGAAAAGGCACAACGAACCAGGCGGTCAACGCCGCCCGAAGCATATTGCGCCAGATGTTCAGCAGGAGATCATGATCATCTTTTCAGCTCCCTTCTTTTTTCTCTATCATATCATGCTGCCGGGAGGAATGCAATGGCCCGGACCCGGAATTTCGCATTTTTCGCCTGTCTGCCATTGCACATTTCCACTGCATGGGGTATAATAGGGCATCAAAAACTCCAGACAGAAAAGGGGAGACCATATGCAGGCAATCATATTGGCAGCGGGCATGGGCAAACGCCTGAAGGAGCTGACCCAGGACAGGACCAAGTGCATGGTACAGGTCAACGGTGTGGCCCTGATCGACCGGATGCTCCATCAGATCGAGCGCCGCCATCTGTCCCGCATCGTCATCGTGGTGGGCTATGAGGGTGAGAAGCTCATGGAGTACATCGACACCCTGGGCATCCGGACGCCTATTGTCTATGTCCATAACCCCATTTACGACAAGACCAACAATATCTATTCGCTGGCCCTGGCCAAGGACTACCTCTGTCAGGACGATACCCTGCTGTTTGAGTCGGATCTGATCTTTGAGGACTCCGTCATCGACCAGCTGCTGGACGACCCCCGGGAGACGCTGGCTCTGGTGGACAAGTACAAGAGCTGGATGGACGGCACCTGCGTGAAGCTGGGGGCAGATGACAGCATCGAGTCCTTCGTTCCGGGGAAGAGCTTCAAGTTCCAGGAGGCCGGCGAGTACTATAAGACCGTCAATATCTATAAGTTCGGCCGCCACTTTTCCCAGACCCACTATGTCCCCTTCCTGGAGGCGTACTCCAAGGCCCTGGGCAACAACGAATATTATGAGCAGGTCCTGCGGGTCATCACCATGCTGGATGACCCCGAGATCCGGGCCAAGCGCCTGAACGGCCAGCTCTGGTACGAGATCGACGACATCCAGGATCTGGATATCGCCTCGTCCATGTTTGCCCAGGACCCGGACTTCAAGGTCAGCCTGATGCAGGGACGCTACGGCGGCTACTGGCGTTATCCCCAGCTGCTGGACTTCTGCTATCTGGTGAATCCCTACTTCCCGCCCCAGCGGCTGATCGACGAGATCCAGGCCAATTTCACCCCGCTGCTGACCCAGTATCCCTCTGGCATGCGGGTGAATGCCCTGCTGGCAGGCAAGAATTTTGCCGTTCACCAGGACAATATCGTGGTGGGCAACGGCGCGGCGGAGCTGATCAAGGCCCTGATGGCCCGGCTGGAGGGGGCCACCGGCTTCATCCGCCCCACATTTGAGGAGTATCCCAACCGCTGTCAGGACCGGCCCAATGTCTGCTTTACCCCGGCGGGGCCGGACTTCCGGTATACCGCCGACGATCTGATGGCCTTCTTTGGCGGCCAGGCCATTGACAACCTGGTGCTCATCAACCCGGATAACCCCTCCGGCAACTATATCCCTGCCGGGGATGTCCGCCGCCTGATCCGGTGGGCGGAGGAAAAGGGGATCCGACTGATCGTGGACGAGTCCTTTGCCGACTTTGCCGACGAGGCGGACAACACCTTCATCCGCCAGGAGCTGCTGGATGCCCACAAGCGGCTGTATGTGGTCAAGAGCATCTCCAAGTCCTATGGCGTGCCCGGCCTGCGGCTGGGTGTTCTGGCCTCCGGCGACACGGAGCTTATTGATGCGCTGAAAAAGGACGTGGCCATTTGGAACATCAACTCCTTTGCCGAGTTCTATATGCAGATCGAGGAGAAGTATAAAAAGGACTATGCCCAGTCCCTGGACCGCATCCGGGCCGAGCGGGCCCGCTTCCGGGCGGAGTTGGAGAAACTCCCCAACCTGCGGGTGATCCCGTCTCAGGCCAACTATCTGATGGTGGAGCTGCTGGGCGGCCTGTCCTCCCGGGCCGTTACCCGGGAGCTGCTGATCGGCAGCCGCATCCTGGTGAAGGATCTGTCCGCTAAGCTGGGCGGGCGGCAGTACCTGCGCCTGGCCGTCCGCAATACGGAGGACAATGACAAGCTGCTGGCGGCCCTGCGCCCCCTGTGCAGCCAATAAAAAAATCCCTCCTGACCGGGAACGGTCAGGAGGGATTTTTCAGAAATCAACAGTGCCGTCCAGCACCCGCAGATCGTAGGGCTCAAAGGTCACGCGGCGGTATTTCTCCACGTCCATCTTCACGCCGGTCCAGTCGGAGTGGATCTCGCCGTTCTGCTTGATGAGAATATCATACAGAATGTCATAGGTCACGCCGTCGTCGCCCTTTTCCACGATGGTGGAATAGGGCAGGGTCTTGTGGTACGTCATGTGCAGGCCCTTGTACTCAAAGTGGAAGCCGTTACGCATACGGCAGCCGTCCAGCCCCCGATAGGTGAACAGGCGCTTCAGGTCCTGCAGAATGGGGTCGTGATCCTGGTCATACAGGTTCTCCGGCGTGGTTTCGGTATAGTCATACCGGAACTGGATGGGGATGCCATAGGGCAGGAAACGCTCCACATACTGGGGGAGCTTCTCCGCCGGGTATTTCTTGTACAGCACGCAGTTGATGCGGGTGGGGCAGGCAATCTGCCCCAGCACCTGGTCGGGACTCTCCTCCACGTATTTTACCAGGTGGCGGGAGATGTTCATGCAGGTGATCTTGTCCCGGTTGCGTCGGGTGAAGTCCAGCATTTCCTCGGCGGTGTAGAACCCGGTCTGCACCGGGAAGGTGGTGTTGATATACACCTTGTGGGTGGTGGGGATAGCGTCCAGCATTTTTTGCAGGGACTCCAGATTGGCCAGAGGCTCGCCGCCGGTGAACACGAAATCGCACCGGGGGGTGATGGCGTCCATGGTGCGGATGCTCTCCAGAATGGCGTCCAGGCTGAAGCCGGTGCAGTCGGCGTATTCCTTTTTGTTGATGCAGAAGGGGCAGTGGTTGTTGCAGTCGTAGGGCACGAAAACCGTGACGGTTGCGCCGCCCTCGCGGGTCTTATAGGGGTTGTTGCTCATATGTTGATCCAGTCCTCCCAGAAAATCTTCCCGAATATTCTATACCGTTTTCGGCAGAAAAGCAAGGAATTTCTGATAAAATGCCTGTTTATTTTAAGACGAACCGCCAAAATTTTACGGCAATGGCAATTGACAGCCGCCCGGGATTGGTATACAGTATCGCAGGGCCCTTTTTATGGGAAATGCGGCGGCCCGGACATTCCAGGAGGTGTGTTTTGTTGAAGGAATTGCTTACCCTGTTTCTGACCTTTGCCAAGGTGGGGGTCATGACCTTCGGCGGCGGCTATGCCATGCTGCCGATTTTGCAGCGGGAGGTGGTGGAAAACAAGGGATGGGCCACCGATGAGGAGCTGACCGATTATTTCGCCATCGGCCAGTGTACCCCCGGCGTCATTGCCGTGAACACCGCCACGTTTATCGGCCAGAAGTGCCGCGGCATTCTGGGCGGCATCGTGGCCACCCTGGGCGTGGTGTTTCCGTCCCTGGTGATCATTGCGGCCCTGGCCGGCGTCATCACCACGTTTTCCCACCTGGCGTGGGTGCAGCACGCCTTTGCCGGGATCCGGGTGTGCGTGTGCGTGCTGATTTTCAACGCCGTGCTGAAGCTGTGGAAGGGCGCGGTGAGGGACGTGTGGGGCCTGGTGATCTTCCTGGTGATCCTGGCGCTGTCGGTGTTCACCAAGCTCTCGCCCATTATCTATGTGTTGGCGGCAGCCGTGGCGGGACTTCTCATTAAGAATCTGGGGGCGAAGCGGTCATGATCTATTTGCAGCTGTTTTATGAATTTTTCAAAACCGGCCTGTTCGCCGTAGGCGGCGGTCTGGCCACCCTGCCGTTTCTGTATGACATGGCGGACCGCACCGGATGGTTTACCCGCACCCAGCTGGCAGATATGCTGGCGGTGTCCGAGTCTACCCCCGGCCCCATCGGCGTGAACATGGCTACCTATGTGGGCTATGTCACCCGGGGCATTCCCGGGGCCATCGTATCCACTCTGGGCCTGGTGACACCGTCGGTGATCGTGATCCTCATAATCGCGGCATTCCTGAAGGCCTTCCGGCACAACCGGTATGTGGAGGCGGCATTTTACGGGCTGCGCCCGGCGTCCACGGCCATGGTGGCCGCAGCGGGCCTGTCCGTGGTGGCTATCACCCTGCTGAACACCGGAGCCACGGGCCTGGCGATTGTAAACTGGAAGGCATTGGCTCTGGCGGCGGTGATCCTGGCGCTGACCCGCTGGGTGAAGCCCACCAAGGGCCTGCACCCCATTGTGTTCATCCTGGCCTCCGCCGTGGTGGGGATCGTGTTCGGTTTCTGAATACGGATAGTGATACTTCTGAATAATATTACGAATGGGATTCGTTTTTATCGGGAAAAACGTCAAATACAAAAAGAAAGACACGCGCAAGCGTGTCTTTCTTTTCTGGTGCCCCGTCGGGGATTCGAACCCCGGACACCCTGCTTAAAAGGCAGGTGCTCTACCGACTGAGCTAACGGAGCGTGGCACATATACAAAAAGGATGGGGGCATCCGAAAAGGCGTGGCAGGGATGGCTGGACTCGAACCAGCGGATGAGGGAGTCAAAGTCCCTTGCCTTACCACTTGGCTACACCCCTGTGTGGAGAAAAGGAATCAGGGATTGGGATCGCTCCCAATCCCTGATATTCAGTGGGGTGGGTAAAGGGACTCGAACCCTCGACACCCGGAACCACAATCCGGTGCTCTAACCAACTGAGCTACACCCACCATATGAAACCGCAAGGGACGCTGCCGATATGCTCCAGTAAAGAAGTGGCGCGCCAGAAGGGACTCGAACCCCTGGCCTACTGCTTA